>Ga0302285_10001586_pt1 | contig 12670 bp, 11 predicted proteins | sample III_Fen_E2_2_FD_200455 | JGI IMG/M metagenome (GOLD analysis project Ga0302285, IMG submission 200455) | Peat permafrost microbial communities from Stordalen Mire near Abisko, Sweden - III_Fen_E2_2 | ecosystem: Environmental > Terrestrial > Soil > Wetlands > Permafrost | place: Sweden: Abisko...
GGTTCCCTTGATTGCAGATACTACTATCATTCCATTTTGCGCGTTTAAGGCTAACGAATGGGGCGTTGATATCGAGGTCGTGTCGAGCACCAAATATATTTCGGGAGGTGCCACCAGCCTGGGAGGATTGATAATCGATTATGGTAATTTTGACTGGCAGGCATCCCCAAAGCTGCATACATTTGCCAGGGAATTTGGGAAAGCATCGTTTACAGCGAAGTTACGAAAAGAAATCCTGAGGAACCTGGGTGCCTATATGACTCCCCAGGTAGCATACCTGCAGACATTGGGACTTGAAACACTGTCCCTACGCTATGACCGCGCCACAACTACCTGTCTGCAACTGGCTGAAAAACTTAAGGAACTGGCACAGGTGGAATCGGTGAATTATCCCGGACTGCCCGATAATGCATTTTATAACTTGAGTTGTGAGCAGTTTGGCAAGAAACCGGGAGCCATGTTCACTTTTAATCTGGCATCACGGGAAGCCTGTTTTAGCTTTATGAATAAACTGAACCTGGTAAGACGGGCTACGAACCTTTTCGACAATAAAACACTCGCCATACACCCCGCCAGTACCATTTATGGTAACTTTACCCCGGAACTGCGAAAAGAAATGAGTGTTTCCGAAAAAACAATCCGTATTTCGGTAGGACTGGAAGATGTGGAAGATCTGTTTCGGGATTTTGAGCAGGCGATGAAATAATAGTAGGTAGAAATGAGCATCGAGTATCGAGTATTGAGTATCGAGTATTGAGTATTGAGAAAAGGGTTAATCCAGCAGTTATTATAATTGAAAAGTAGAAAGTAATATAAACTAAATTATAAGGCGAAAATAGGACGTGTTATAAGACGATAAAAAGAACCCGCGATCAGGAGATGATTCGCGGGTTCTTTGTTTGTTTATGAAACTTTACACTGAAGAAGGGTCAATCGACTCGAATCTAACTAAATTTAATACTGCATTTGTTATTTACGGCATATACTTTGTATAAAGTTAGTTTGATAATGAGAAATGCATTGGTGCCGGAAACAGAATGCTTCATAATGTGTTTGGATATTACTTCTTTAGAGTTTTTTGGACAGAACTACTGAACTGTACCTGACAAAGTATCCATTGACAAAGTCAGAAGTTCTTCAGAATTATAAAAGTTGAATTTTTTTTGGAAAATATCAGAAAAAAAGAGCAACATTCGGCATAAATATCTGGAAAGGTTTATAAAAGTTGCTGTTGACTCGTGAATGGTTAAAATAAATGTCTGTTTTTGTGTTTTATGGATAAATTGAACGAAAAAAGAACAAATTGCAATAATAAATTCATTTTTATGTGCAAATTTCTTACAATTTATATACTATCCGTAAAATACAAACGTTAAGTAATAAACAATTATAAATCAAAAACTTCAGAAGGAAAGTAACTGGCAGGTGGAAAATTGTTCAATAAAAATGCTGAAAATAACTGGAATGTGAATAATTTAATTTGAATTTAAACAACAGGAGCGAAAATCAGGTTAATAATTGGTGCTTTTTGGTCATAAAACAGATAAAAGTGTTATAATTATGTTGTTTTTATTCTAAAATCAAACAATTAAATATCGTTTATCGCTGAATATCAATTAAATAAAAAAAACATGAAATTAAATATTGTAAAAACCATCAACTTTAATGATTTTGTTATTATTTTTGTGCTCGTTTAATTAAAGGCGTGATAATTCAAGCAGATATTGTTTTTTGATTCAACACTAAAATAAATTATAAACATACTTACTAAATAAATTATAACAAATAATATTAATAAAAAATCGTTATGGCAAAGAATCAAGAACAATCAAAAAAAGGTAAATCATTTACAGGTATTAAGTCTGCAGGACTGGTTATGTTAGCGTGCTTCGTTATCGCAGTACTTATTTACAAATTTATTTTCGGTGACCCATCGCATTTTGAAGGTGGAAACCCTGCTAATCACCCAATTTCAGGTGACTTGTTAGGAACAATTTACAAAGGGGGTGTTATTGTGCCTATTATTCAAACTTTATTATTGACTGTTTTGGCATTAAGTGTTGAACGTTATTTTGCAATTAAATCTGCACAAGGTAAAGGAAAATTAGTGAAATTTGTTGAGGAAATCAAAGCAAATTTATCTAAAGGTGATATTGCAGCAGCTTCAGCAGCTTGTGACAAACAACAAGGATCTGTAGCAAACGTAGTAACTTCAGCACTGATTAAATATGCCGAAGTGGAAGCAGACAAGTCTTTATCGAAAGAACAACAAATCCTTTCTATCCAGAAAGAAGTTGAAGAAGCTACCGCATTGGAATTACCAATGTTAAGCCAGAATCTTCCAATCATTGCAACTATTACAACTTTAGGAACTTTGATGGGACTGTTAGGAACAGTAATCGGTATGATCCGTTCGTTTGCCGCCTTAGCCGGTGCAGGTGGTACTGACTCAATTGCACTTTCTGCAGGTATCTCTGAAGCTCTTATCAATACAGCATTCGGTATTGCAACAGGTGCATTGGCTGTAATCTCTTATAACTATTTTACAAGTAAAATTGACTCTATTACTTATTGTATTGATGAAGTAGGTTTCTCTATCGTACAAACATTTGCTGCTTCACATAAATAAGCTGCATCTTACAAGTAAGTACTAGTAATCAATTTAAAATAAAGCGAAATTATGTCTAAAGTAAAAGTAGCAAGGAAAAGTACTCGTATCGATATGACCGCGATGAGCGATGTTACTGTACTGCTGTTGACTTTCTTCATGTTAACTTCAACGTTCGTGAAAAAAGAACCAGTACAGGTAACAACTCCCGCTTCGGTGTCCGAAATCAAAATACCAGAAACCAATATTTTATCAATATTGATTGATCCGAAAGGAAAGGTGTTTATGAGCATGGATAAACAAGGCGATATGATGAATACCTTGGATAGTGTGGGAAACCATTATGGTGTGACATTTACTGAACAGGAAAAGAGTAAGTTCAAATTAGCATCCACCTTTGGAATTCCGATTAAAAGTATGAAAGCCTATTTGGCCCTGAAAGCTGATGAACAGGATAAAGTGCTGGCAAATTATGGAATTCCGACGGACAGTACTAATAATGAGTTTAAGGTTTGGGTTCAGAAAGCACGTAAAATCAATCCGGAGTTAAGGATTGCCATAAAAGCAGACCAGAGTACGCCTTATAAAGTAATTAAAGATGTAATGAGTTCCCTCCAGGATTTGAGAGAAAACCGTTATAACCTGATTACGGCATTGAAAAATGAAACTGCTAAATAATTAACAACTAAAATTATGTCTGAAATACAAACGAACGACGGCGGCGGAAAAAAGAAAAAAGGTGGCAGCAAACAGAAGAAAATCAGCGTATTTGTTGATTTTACACCCATGGTGGATATGAACATGTTGCTGATTACATTCTTTATGTTGTGTACCTCGTTGAGCAAGCCTCAAACGATGGAAATCAATATGCCGAGCAACGATAAGAAAATCACTGATCAGGACAGAGATGCCGTAAAAGCTTCAGAGGCTATTACCCTCGTACTTGGTGGTGGTGATTCTATATTCTATTATGAAGGACAACCCGATTATAAAAATTTCAATTCATTAAAATTAAGTTCCTATAAAGCTGATGGAATTCGTGCATTTCTTTTAAAACGAAATACCGAAGCGGTGAATAAAATTAATGTATTGAAAGAAAAGAAACTGCAACAGAAGATTTCCCAGGCGCAGTTTACTAAAGAGGTTACCGATATAAAAGGAGGTAAGGGTACTCCGGTAGTGATTATAAAAGCTGCTGACAAAGCAACGTATAAGAATTTGATTGATGCACTGGACGAAATGCAGATTTGCAATATCGGTAAGTATGTCATTGATAAGATGTCTCCGGCTGAAATGTTTTTAATGAGAAACTACCGACAGAGAGGACAACTTTCACAATCAAATGCAAAATAGTTAAACGCCTTAAAAAGTAAAAAAGATGGCTAAAATAGATTTAACTTCCTTTGAATGGCGGGAACTTGTTTTTCAAGGTAAAAATAAGGAATACGGCGCATATAAACTGCGTGGTGACTCAGACAAACGGCATAATATAGCGATGATGATCATTGCTGTGGTTGCAGTTGTTGGATTCAGTCTTCCTAAGTTGATAGAATTGGCTACGCCAAAACAAAAAATCGTCAATGTGGATGTCATGAAGATGTCTACCTTAGCGAAAGCAGAAGTGAAAAACGATGTCAAGAAAGTGACACCAGTTGAACCGCCTCCTGCTTTGAAAAGTTCTATCAAGTTTACCGCTCCGGTCATTAAAAAAGATGAAGATGTAAAAGAAGAATACAAAAGTCAGGAAGTCTTGACCAACACGAAAGTGGCAATTTCCATCGCCGACGTAAAAGGAAACGATGAAAAGGGAAAAGATATTGCTGATATCAAACAGGCTGTAACCCAGGTTGAAGAACCTGATCACGTTTATCAGGTCATTGAACAAATGCCTCAATATCCGGGTGGTGAATCCGAATTGATGTCGTATATTGCAAAAAACCTGAAATATCCGGTTATTGCTCAGGAAAACGGAATACAGGGAAAAGTAATTCTTCGCTTTGTGGTTTCTAAATCGGGAGTAGTGGATAAAATTGAAGTGGTTCGTTCACTGGACCCTGCTTGCGATAAGGAAGCAGTACGTGTGGTAAAAACACTTCAACGTTGGATCCCTGGTAAACAAAATGGTGTAAATGTTTCGGTATATTATACTTTACCGATTGCATTTAAATTAGAATAGCAGAAACATGAATACTCTCAAACTAGCATGTATCTTCTCTCTATTCGTTTTATTCTCATGTCAGAATAAGGTGAAGGACAAATTTACTGATACGTATACATCAGGGGTGATACAGATTGCCGTGGATGAAAATTTTCAGCCGATTGTCCAGGAAGAGATTGATGTGTTTGAGGCCATGAATCCGAAAGCCGGTATTAAACCCCATTATGTGAATGAGGTTGAAGCCATGAATTTATTATTGAAAGACAGTGTACGGTTAGTGATTGCTACCCGTGCACTTTCTGACAATGAGATGAAATACTTTAAAAGTAAAACGTTTTATCCACGTTCCTATAAATTTGCAACTGATGGAATAGCCTTGATAATTAATAATCATAATTCAGATTCATTAATTACCGTGGGTCAAATCAGACGAATCCTATTGGGAGAAGTGACTAATTGGAATGAAATTTATCCCAATTCAAAGCAAGGAAAATTACAGGTAGTATTTGATAACCCGAACTCAAGTACGGTACGTTATGCTATCGACTCAATATGTAACGGACAAAAATTATCAAAAAGTTTATTTGCCCAAAATACAAATTCAGAAGTTATTAATTTTGTTTCCAGAACACCCAATGCAATTGGTATTATCGGTGTTAACTGGTTAGGAAACGCGAAAGATACTACCAATTTATCCTTTAAAAGTGAAATAAGAGTGATGGGCGTGAGTAATGAAGTTACTGCAACTTCAGCAAACTGCTACAAACCCTTTCAGGCTTATTTGTTTTACGGAAATTATCCTCTAACCCGTAATATATTTATTATCCTTAATGATCCCAGAGGGTCATTACCTTCAGGTCTTACCTCCTTTTTGACTTCCGACCGTGGGCAACGTATAATATTGAAATCAGGATTAGTACCGGCTACCCAGCCAATCCGGATAGTACACGTAAAAGACGAAAATTAATTTAATTATTTTTAAATACAAGCTACATGAAACGTAACTTTTTATTTCTTGCATTGAGCATTCTGTTCCTAAACATCTTAGCTGTTGAGGCTAAAGAAGCACAGGGGGTTGATTATTATAAAGCAGGCTTTCCACTTGTAGCAAAGCCTTTATTGCTTAGAGAGTATACCGCTGATTCTTTAACCAGGTCAGAAACATGCTTTTACCTGGGTAATATTTACTTTGGTGAAAATAAGCCTGATTCGGCAGCAATCTTTTTTAAAAGAGGATTGGCTGGAAAAGAGAGTGTATTGAATACGATAGGATTAGCTATGTTGAAGATGAAGTCTGATTCAAAGACTGTAGATTTGGAAATTGAAAATTTACTGAAACAGAGAGCCAACAAAAAGAATCCTGATTATTTTATAGCAGCAGCTCATGCCTATCTGATAAACGGGAATATAGATCAGGCTGTTATTTATCAGGATAAAGCAAAAGATATTAAATCAAAATACGCACCATTGGCTGTACTGGCAGGTGATATTGAACTTGCAAAGAAGAATGTAGGAAACGCCTGTAGCAATTATGAACTTGCCATACTTTATGATGAAAGTTGTAAAGAATGTTATGTGAAATATGCACGTGCCTACAAAAATGTGAATACAACACTAGCTATTGAAAAGTTGAATCAACTTAAGTTGAAAGAACCTACTTTTTTGTTGGTTGATAAAGAACTGGCAGATATTTATTATATGAACAATGATTTTGATAAAGCAGCTGAATTCTATGGCAGCTATTTAAAATCAGGAAATACGAATTCTGCTGATTTAGTAAAATATGCCATGACTTTGTTTTTCAATCATGAATTTGCAAAATCATTACAAATTGCAAATGATGGACATTTAAAATCGCCACGGAATCCTGCATTTAACAGATTGGCCATGTACAACAATACAGACTTGAAACAATTTGAAGATGCCATTAAATCGGCTGACCTGTTGTTTAACCAATCGGATAATCCTGATTACAATTATTTGGATTACCGATATTACGGGCAAGCATTACGTGAAACTAAAAAATATGATTTAGCCATCGTTCAATATAAAAAAGCCATTGATATGGATTCCTCAAAAATTGAATTGTGGAAAGATATTTCGGACATGTATAACGATAACAGTGATTATAAAAATGCAATTTCAAATTATCTCACCTATGTAAATTTATTGCCTGAGGATAAAAAAACGGCAGATGTGGATTATGAACTTGGAAGATTATATTATAGTTTGGGGAATAGTGTCAAGGATAGTGCGAATGTAAAGAAAAGTGCCTTAGGAAGTGCAGATAGTCTCTTTACTAAAGTAGTCACATTAGACCCTACGAATTACAGAGGATATATTTGGAGAGCACGTACTAATTTCTCATTAGATCCTGAAACGTTACAAGGATTGGCTAAACCATTTTATGAACAAACCATTCCGATAGTTGAAGCTAAAGCTGATGTGAGATATAATCCTGTAATCATTGAGTGTTGCAGATATTTGGGTTATTATTATTACCTAAAAAAGGATTTTACACAATCTAAAATATATTGGAATAAAATCTTAGTGTTAGATCCAACCAATGATATGGCTATCAAAGCTATTGATGGGATTGATAAATCTTTAAAAGGGAAAAAATAAGCCGTTACTTTGATTCTTAAAGAAGGAAGCAGAAGAAATTCTACTTCCTTTTTTCATGTCTTTTTTTTAAGTCTTGTTGTTAGGACTACTTCTACTTATTCTGAACTGTAAGTCGACTGTTTTAAGTGATATTTTAAATAATGCAATTATATTTTTGATTATTTAGTGCGCTAAATCTATTTTTATTAGTAATTTTGTCAGGTTGTTTATGCCATTATTACAGTCTTCATTTAAGAACAAATTATGCAACAATCAGAAATACAATCCGTAAAACAAAGATTTGGAATAATTGGGACATCCGAGCTGCTGAACAGAGCGATAGATATTGCGGTTCAGGTAGCACCTACTGACCTTTCGGTTTTAATTACCGGAGAAAGTGGGGTCGGGAAAGAAAATTTCCCTCAAATCATACATTATTACAGCCACCGGAAGCACGGACCTTACATTGCAGTAAATTGCGGTGCTATTCCGGAAGGCACCATTGACTCAGAGCTCTTCGGCCATGAGAAAGGTTCATTCACCGGGGCTACAGCTGACAGAAAAGGGTATTTTGAAGTGGCAGACGGAGGAACCATATTTCTGGATGAAGTGGGGGAACTCCCTCTTTCAACCCAGGTGAGATTGTTACGGGTGCTAGAAGCAGGAGAGTTCATAAAGGTAGGATCTTCAAAAACACAAAAAACCAATGTGCGGGTAGTTGCAGCCTCGAACCTGAATATGATTCAGGCTACACGCGAAGGTAGATTCAGGGAAGATTTATTTTACCGCCTGAATACTGTCCCAATTGCCATTCCGGCTCTACGGGAAAGGAAAGAAGATATTGTTTTGTTGTTTCGTAAATTCGCATCCGATTTTGCCGAAAAATACCGCATGCCTGCCATAAAACTGACTGAAGATGCAAAAGTCATGTTGGCAAACTACTATTGGAATGGAAATGTACGTCAACTAAAGAATATCACCGAACAAATCTCGGTAATAGAACAACAGAGGGAAATAACAGCCCAGATACTCAGGACTTACCTGCCAAAAGACGATATTGAACGATTGCCTGCTTTGTTTTCAAAAACAGGGAATGATCAAAAGACCTTTAATAGTGAACGGGAAATACTTTACCAGGTACTTTTTGATATGAAAAAGGATATGAATGATTTGAAAAAATTAGTTCACGAGATCATGAGTAACCCACAAAATGATATTCAACCTTCTGAAAATCATTTCCCTTCGACGATGTTAAATCACAAAGATACCTTTATCACTTCACCAACATCTGGAAAAGAATTTAAATCGGATAAATCTTCAAGGGATAATGCTAATTTTATCGGAAATACCGATTATGATGAGTCCTATCAGGATGCCGAAGTTTACAACGATTCTGAGGCTCAAAAACCCTTGACTCTAGAGGATATGGAGCGGCAGATGATAAAAAAGACACTGGATAAACATAGGGGAAAACGTAAATCAGCAGCTGATGAATTGCAGATTTCCGAACGTACCTTATACCGGAAAATAAAAGAATACGGAATTGAATAAAAGTAGACTATGATAAATAGAAAGAAAATACTGAATATAAACATGAAGTTGTTATTGGCTTCAATTGTTTCACTTATATTAGTGTCGTGTTCAATTTCGTACAAATTTAATGGATCTTCAATTGATTATACAAAGACAAAATCCATTTCCATTTCCGACTTCCCCAATACCGCCGAATTAGTGTTTCCACCATTATCACAAGAGTTTTCGGAGGCTTTACGTGATTCGTATACGAAACAAACCCGTTTACAATTAATAAAACGAGGAGGTGATTTGCATCTGGAAGGTGAAATCGTGGGTTATCAATTAACCCCGCTTGCTATCAGTGCCGATTCGTATGCTTCCCAGACGAAGCTTACCCTGACTATAAAAGTACGTTTCACAAACAATAAGAATCCGGAAGAGGATTTTGAAAAAAGTTATTCTACTTTTCAGACTTTTGATAGTAGTATCATGTTGACTGCAGTTCAGGATGCTTTGATGAAACTGATGATAACGGATATTGTAGATAATATCTATAACGACACTGTGGCGAAGTGGTAAAAAACTTCACGTTGTATCGTTCTGATTTAGATAGAACTCAAGAATCAAAAATCAAAATCCAAGAATCACGAAACAAGACATAAAATGCAGCAAATTAATGCTTTACAGGCTATTATTTATAGCAGTTTAATTAATTCGTTGTAACTATTAAAAAAATTACCTGATAGGATTTATTAATTATCATATTCATGACCCACGAAGATTTCATTACTTTTGTTAAGCGGCCTGAAACAGTCAAAGCTGAATATGACACTGATTTAAAAGAATTAGTTGAACGTTATCCTTATTTTGTTCAGGCTCGATTGCTACATTTGAAGACGCTTCAGCAATCCCACAGTATCCATTATGCTGCAAACCTGAAATCAGCCTCGGTTTATTGCTCCAGCCGCCGTTGGCTGTATTATTATTTACATCCTGATAAGTTGCCTTCAACAGAACCTTACCAGCGAAATAAGACCGGAAAATCAGCAGGCGATTATTTTGACATGATTAATGTCATCGAACTTGAAGGTGGAGATACCCGGCAATCGTTGAAAAATCTTGCTGAGAAACTAAAATCTGCACGAACCAATGTGATTGCAAAAAAGGTTTCACCGGCTATGAAGCCGATAATCACGACTAATAATGAGAGTGATATTATTGATAAAGAGAGTGGGAAGATTGATACAGTGATTTTGGAAATTACAAAAGAAGAGATACTTAAAAAACCAATTACAGTAGACCTAAATCCGGTTTTAATCGTGGATATTTCTGAAAGTAATGCGAAAAAACTCATTTCAGAGCATAAATACAAGGAAGCAATTGAAATTTTGAGGGCAATAAATTTGAATAATCCGAAAAAAAGTGTTTACTTTGCAGACCAAATCCGTTTTTTGGAAAAAGTTATTGCAAACTCAAAAAAATAAATCTTATTATGTACGTTCTACTTACAATTTTAATTGTTATCGCATCAATTTTACTGACTTTATTGGTCCTGGTTCAAAACTCCAAAGGTGGTGGTTTAGCTGCCGGTTTTTCATCAACAAACCAGATTATGGGAGTTCGTAAAACAACCGACTTTCTTGAAAAAGCAACCTGGGGTCTTGTGATTTTTGTTGTAGTACTTTCAATTGCAGCTGTAGGGGTTCACAAACATCAACCAGCTGCTGTATCCAGCGAGTCGGAAATTAAAGATCAGTACAAACATGCTAAACAAGCTGAACCCGGTGTTGTAGCACCAAATTTTGGAGAAAACCCGGAAGCTGCAAAAACACCTGCAAAGCCAGCCGTACCTGCAAAAAAATAATTGATATTAAAAGTATATAACGAAAGCGTATCAACTATCCTTGATACGCTTTCTTTGTATCCTTATTTCTTATAAACTAATTTTATTACTCCCTGATTCCTCTAAATCAACAGAATCAAACATCAAGATTTAATTGATGCTAATTTATTAATAGAAAAATGTTACAGATAGATGATACAATAATCAGCCTTGACCTGCTGGATGAATGCTTTGTATGCGACCTGAATACCTGCAAAGGAAATTGTTGCATTGAAGGCGATGACGGAGCACCTCTCGAGGAGTCTGAAGTAAAGATTATAGAAGAACTTTTACCAATTATATGGGATGACTTAACTGAGAAGTCAAAGGCAGTTATAAAAGAGCAGGGAGTTTCGTACATTGATGATGATGGAGAACCTGTTACTTCTATTGTTAACGGAGCAGAGTGTGTTTTTACCTATACTGATGAAACAGGAATCTGTAAATGTGCGATAGAAAAAGCTTTTCGGGAAGGTAAAACGGATTTTTACAAACCCATATCCTGTCATCTATATCCGGTTCGTTTGCAGAAATACGAGGAATATACCGCTGTAAATTACCATCGTTGGAGTGTGTGTAATTGTGCCCGTAAATTGGGTGGAAAACTGGGAGTGCCGGTTTATACATTTCTAAAGGAGCCTTTAATCAGAAAATTCGGGGAAGCCTGGTATGAGCAACTTGTAATTGCAGATAGCGAATTAAAAAACAGAAAGAAATAAAATGATACCGAATCGTGTTAAGGTTGAAATCATCACCATTGGTGATGAAATCCTTATAGGTCAGATAGTAGATACGAATTCAGCCTGGATGGCTAAAGAGTTGAATAAAGAAGGATTTGAACTGGCTCAAATTACGTCAGTACATGATGAGGCTGATCATATCATTGAGTCCCTGGATATGGCTCTAAAACGTGCAGATGTAATCCTGTTTACAGGCGGCATAGGCCCAACAAACGATGACATTACCAAGCAGACATTGTGTGCTTATTTTGGGTCACAGTTGGTGTTTAACGAATCTGTACTTCAAAATATAAACCTGTTGTTTTCAAGCAGGCCTAATTTTGTTATGAACGATTTGACCCGGGAGCAGGCAATGGTGCCTGAAAATTGTACTGTTATCCAGAATGTCGTTGGAACTGCTCCTATAACATGGTTTGAAAAAGAAGGAAAAGTAATCGTTTCGATGCCGGGTGTCCCTTATGAGATGAAACAGGCAATGACTTTTGAAATTATTCCACGATTACAATTACAGTTTAAAACACCCGCTTTACTTCATAAAACAGTTCAAGTATTTGGCTATCCCGAATCAACTTTAGCATTGAGAATTGCAGACTGGGAAAACGATTTGCCGGAGTTCATCAGTCTGGCCTATTTGCCAAATTCGGGGATTATAAAACTGCGGTTAAGTGGTTTGTCAGAGAATCTGTTAGCTTTGGAATTCAGTATGAACCAACAAATTGATAAGTTGAGTCAATTGCTGGGTAATGCCATAGTGGCCTATGAAGATGTGCCTATGGAACAACTTGTAGGGAACCTGCTTATTGAACAGGATAAAATGGTAGCTACAGCCGAAAGTTGTACCGGTGGTAATATCGCGAGGAGTTTTACATCAATTTCAGGGAGTTCAAAGTATTTTAAAGGCTCAATTGTTGCCTATTCGAATGATTTAAAAACAGATATTCTTCAGGTTTCACAAGAAGATTTGGATATAAACGGAGCTGTCAGTCAACAGGTAGTTGAGCAAATGGCAACCGGAGTACGAAAATTATTAAAAGCGGATGTTGCGATTGCTACCTCCGGAATTGCCGGGCCAACGGGTGGAACAGTTGAGAAACCTGTTGGAACTGTTTGGATTGCAGCATGTTCGGAATCAGTGAAGATTAGCCGGGAATTTCACTTTGGAC
>Ga0302285_10001590_pt1 | contig 12665 bp, 7 predicted proteins | sample III_Fen_E2_2_FD_200455 | JGI IMG/M metagenome (GOLD analysis project Ga0302285, IMG submission 200455) | Peat permafrost microbial communities from Stordalen Mire near Abisko, Sweden - III_Fen_E2_2 | ecosystem: Environmental > Terrestrial > Soil > Wetlands > Permafrost | place: Sweden: Abisko...
CAAAATCGTCTTCAAGCCCAGCTAGTGGTGAGCATATTATGCTTTGTAAGAAATTTGGATATTATTATTATTAAGGTTTTTCTATTATGGTATTTCGGGATGTTCTGGAAAAATCAAGCAGATTTCTTGGAAATTCAGAAATTGATTTGAATTAGCTGTGGGAAAATGATTATTATTTGTGATAAGGAGTCTATGGTTATTAGTAGATAATCTGCTGTTGTTGTGCCTGATGATTCTAAGGATGACCAAATAGAAGAGGGTGAGCTTCATTGGCATTTTCCCGATGTACATCAATTTCTGAACCAGGTGAGTTCTTACTAATCTATTCATCTGCATTTCTTAGCAACATATTAACTCGATTACAAGCTTGATAGTGTTCCTAGATGTTCCCAAATGTATCCCTAGCAAAATGGTCCAACTATGTTCGGCTAATTGCCCTCTCCCCTCCTTGCTGAAATTCCTCACTAAATACGTTTTTTCCAGGAATAAACTAAGTTTAATTATATAGAGTGGGGCTTAAAATTGCAATTTATTGAGAATCTCTTCGAGAATCGAGAATATCTGCTTTGGGTGCAGCGGCTTCTTATTCCCCATTATTTTATTCAGCTAGTAAACTATCATGCTAAGAGATCTTTCTACTTTCTGCACTCCCATATTAACTCACGTTACTGTGGAGAGGTGAGTTTTTATGAGCATTTTTATTCTCAAAACCATCTGCACCTAGAAAGTTATTATTATGATTATTATTTTGATGTGTATTGTTGATATCCTTAAGTCTAGGGGGTTCGTTTAGTTGATTTTAACTAGTTGAATCAGGCTGGTCTTGATTATCTATGTTTCTCTTCCCGAATGGCTAAAGTCTCTTCTGAAACTCTTAAAAGCTAGTTGCCTTTCAAGATATTAATCCAAACAACAACAATAAACAAACAATTCATCTATAATACTTTCAAGAATCATCTGCTTTTTTCTCTCTTCTTTTTCTTCAAATTATTCCTATTTTACTCTATTGAATTCTTTGAAATCGATTTTTTATGGAAACGATTAATCAGCAGCAGTCGCATTCCTTGCACTTATGTCGCACATAGTCGTAGTCTCCCCGAGAAGATACTGATTCACACTTTCTAGAAACCGTTCTACATGCTAAATTTCCTTCGATATTTGAATCTCCCTGAGTCTGTTTTCATTGTTATGAACGACTGTTTCGGTGACACCTTTATTCAGAAAATCGAAGATCTCCAATAAATCAGGGTTTCTCTGCATTGCTTCTAAGAAATCTTCCTTCTCAATTTTGTTCTACTTTCTAATGTCCATGACAGTGAAGATATGATCGATCTAGGAGTCTACCTTAGCAAGCATTTCCTTGCCTAAAAATAAATATCAACAAAAATACACAATTTTTAAAATGATAGATTTTATGAAATAATTGTGAGTGCAAACAAATTATTGATTCTTTGTTTTGAAGTGTTACTGAGTTATGTCTATGTCAAGGCTGCCCAGGAGTTGACGATCGAGCGTATCATAGTGGAAAGATCTTCTCTGAGAAAATATCCTTTGTGCTTATCGTCAATAAGTCGAAATGACATCATGATTTTGTCCTTTTCGTCACCGTTCATAATTGTATTCAAGTAAACCATGAAGTTTTAAAAGTGTATCTGCAAAAAAGAAACAGCAAGAAGGGATGGTTATGGTAGAATCTGAATGTAATAATTAGACAAATAAAGGGAGTTTCTTTTTAAAAAAAGGAGTTGTCATGCTAAAAACAATATTTCTGAAGAATTATTGCGTTTTTGAATTGCTGAGATTGTTTACTTATCCTTTTGGATCAGCCATTATGTTAAATATCCTGTCGCTTAAGAACTACACGCTATCCAATCCAAGGATTCCCATGCTATCTCTGAATTGAAGCATTGTTAGAAAACCTCTGTTCCTGCTCATCGACATGAATCTTCACAACAATAACAACAAATAGCACAGTGCACATGTGAAAATGTGAAACGAAAAAAATCTAAAATATTTTTGTCAAACTGCTTTTTGAGATCTAAAATCTCGTTATGAGTGAACAGAGTCGTCTGAAGGAGTGTCTCCAACTCCATTCTATCAGAGACACTAGCCTTATTACGGCTCTTGGAACCGCAGCAGAACATACAACTCCCCTCCTGTATATTGTGCTTCTAATTGTCCTAAAATGTGTGTGCGCGTGTATTTGTATGTGAATTCTCTTTTAATAAACACTCCCCCTTGGTTCTGGGTTCGTTGATAATATCTCGATTTTCACTAGTCGCACAAAATATGCATAGTTTTTTACTATTATTAGCTGTTATTTGTTCATAAAGTAATTATTGTTTTTTCAACAACAATTAAATTGGAAAAAAGTAGATATTTAAGCTGAAATGTAACACTTATTCCAATGAAACTGTTAATTTACATAAGTAATAAACTTGGCTGGATGCAGAATTCATTGAATCAAAGCAATTTCATTGGAAAGATAAAAAAGAAATGCTAAATTAATCATAAAAATACTAAAAAATTTTTAATAAAAAAAAAAATCTCTTCGTTATTCAGATTAATGATTTCATTTTGTTAAGATGATTGTGTCGTTTTGGAGAGGGGAGGGGGCAGGTAGGGGAACAACTTTTTCTTTAAACAAATAAGAACACAAACTAAATACATTTTCAGAATTCTTAGCCCTTATTCACTTCACTTGTTGAAAGCAACTTCAACTAAAGTTCTGAGCCTTTGACGGGGGGAGGAGGAGATCATAAAATCCTAAAGGATTACTATTATTAAATTAAATGTAGAGTTAGTTATGTTTCTTCTGTTCCGATTATCTCAAAAAGTCTTTCAATTCATTTCTCAATTTTTTTTCTCATATGTGACACTTTTCACTTTATCTCTCAGTGGCTGACAATCACCAATTCAAAGTTTATTGATTTACAAGAATTTATTGTACTTGCATTAGTAGCCTGCAAGGATTTCATACAGCTCCAATGAAAACAATCCATATTTATGTGTGTCTCTTGAGACTCTAATAGCTTGTATATTATTCTAGTAGAACTCATAGAAACTTAACGCATATGCTATAAGTCTATCAATCATGTAGATCATTTATAAAAGGACGCTTTCGTCATTGTCTACCGTCGATACTTGGCTTTCAATCACGACTTGCCGTGCTTCATCGAAGAATATTGAAAACTATGCGAATTCTAAATTCAAGATCTGGAACGTGTAGATAATATCATCAGTGTTATCTATGCTGATCGCGATGTCACTAAGCAGAAAAACGAGCCGAATCGTCAGAAGAGAATCAGATTCAGAGAAATTAATATGTAAGCGCTTATCAGCTGCTTTTAAATTAGGTGGAGTGATATATTTAGTCTATTGAGATTGATATTATTAGAATAATGACTGCTACTGGAATATCTAAGAAGGTGTTTAGCCTAGTAATCTTTACTGCTATTGCAACTGAAATTGCATTGCATTACTTAAATTCTATGATTATGATTCGTTGTTCGCTTGCTGAGATTGAAATGGTAAGTCTATTTGAGCATTCTAATCTGCTTGACTGGCAGATCCTCCTTACATTTCTACAATCCTTAAGGTAATCTGCAGCCTTCGTTTCGAATCAAATAAGCTATTCACATAATCTGAGCTAGCAGTATCTTCTTACGACTTAGCACTATTCTAAAAAGTACTAGAACTGTAATTAGTGCTCGCTTGCGACAGCGTGTTCGAAACGAATCGGGATCTGTCAAAGAAGTCTTCACAAGTGAAAATAAATCGCTGTGCTTCGGTGTTGTTTCCTATCTTTGTTAGCGCTAAGCAGCCTTGAAGGAATTGATTAAGGATCTAGCATTGTGTAGTTGTCCCTATTCCTAATGGGGTATCCTCTATTGAGATCTACTATTAATATGTTTATTCTTACATCTGAATTTAGCCGTATTATTGTTAGAATTGCTGCGAATCTTGAAATCCATTTTGCTTACCTGCTAGTAGCAGCATTTCTTTATCTCTTCTCGCAGCGTTTTCTTTCTCGATTAGCTGCAGAAATTACTCTTTAATCTTCAGATTATTCATAAGTAAATTCAAGATTTGATTATTATAAATCAATTGCTTCGTGAATCTCTTTCGCTGTTCTTGTTAAGATAAGATATCCTCAATGGACTTCTATCCAGCCATTAAATCTTTGATGACACCACTTTCCCCATAGATGTCTCGCTTTTCAGCTTCATTCAGGAATGTTTCTTGAAATTCATGCAGAAATTCGAGCGCTTTATCCTTGAATCTTTTGTTTAGTTTCTCGTCTGAATCTAAATAGTATGAGTCATTGAACGACTTGTAGTTAAAATTCCCTGTGTTGCTTGTGTATGCATATTGCAGATCACTAGCGAATCGCGTGAATGTTGGTAAATATATGAATTTTATATTCTAACCTTCTCTGATAAAGATTAAATTTTGAATGGAATAATCGATATTGACGCGCTTTAGGGCTAGTTTTGACATCGCACTGAGCACAGTGGAAAAGATAAATTAAAAGAGCGCACGCTTGTTGAAGGGCTCAAAGATCTTGTCAGCGTATTGTGAAATGTAAAAAGAGCTGTTATTCATGTGACCGTTCAAGTAGGTTTGTGTAGGATTCAAGAGGTTATTCTAGAAGTTTGTGTTGCAATCTTGATTAGCTAGATCGCAGAGATAATAGATACCATCAAGTACTTTAAACGATTTATATCCAATTAACGCAGATGTCTTGATTGCTTTGGTAATATCATTTTTGGTAATTTGAGGGTAGGAATTAAGATAAATCAGTTTGTCCTTATCACGAATGAGAAATTCCACGACTATCTTGTACCATTACAAGGTCTTATCTGCTAAGTCCTGAGGGAGGGTTAAGTTGTTCTGATTGTAATACTCTGATACTTCTTCAGCGGTAACTTTGGAAGAATTAAAACTACTAATTTCTGTGATGTAGCTGAGTTATCGATGGAACGGGAATTCATAGTAAATATCGCTCTCTTGTTGAAGTCTCCCTAACTCATAGAATATTGTGTTGTGAGTTAGAATAGTGCTGCAGTATTCTGTGAAGGAGAAATTGGAAGATAACTGCTACAAAGGATAATTGGAATCAATAGACATGATTAAGGATATTTGGTTTTTCTTGGGATGGATTTTCAAAGAACAGCAGATTAAAAGATAGAGAATGAGTTTCTGATCTCTAAACAAATCAGGTCTGCTGATTCTGAAACCTTAAGTATCTTGTAAACGAAATTAAACAAGAAAAAAGGGTTTAGTTTTTTTGTTTGTTTATAATTTTAAATTCCTAACCTTTTTAACTTAGATTTATATATATCTTGGGAGATTCTGCTTTGAATTCCTATTAATTTCCAGATAAATAAGAAATAAAGAAAAACAAACACAAAAGAAACAAAAACACAACGATGGTGCACGTCACATTGAAATGGGGAACAAAGTAGATCCAAGCGGATGTTGATTTAGCATCACCTGTAGCAGTTTTCCAGTAGACTATCTATGGATTGACATAAGTCCCACCAGGTAATTAGAAAATCATCTTCAAAGGAACTCTCTTCAAAGCAGACACGAATCTGTCGAATTTGAAGATTGTCGAAGGCAGCGCGATAACTCTCATGGGTGCACCTGAGCAGAATTAAATCAAGGAGGTCCAAGAGGAAAGGAAATTCTACGAAGAAATGACACCCGAAGAGAGAGCACATGTCTACAAAGAAAAGACTGGAGTAAGCGAGAGAGAGAGAGGGACTTTCTTGCAGAGCAATTGCAAAGAGACGATTCAATGACGATTTTTTAATTCTTTGTGTCTTTTTTTTTCTTCAAAGGAAGTTCTAGCAACGGGTTTAGTGAATATGGGCAACACTTGCTATATGAACAGTTCAATTCAATGCCTCCGTAGAATCGACGAGCTGAAGAACTACTTGGTCAACAATCGCTTTGCACCGAATGGAGATCCCAAATCACTACTTGTCACTAAGGCACTTGCTGGATTATTCAGAGATCTCGAAGGCAAGGGTCAGGCTATTTAACCTGTGAATTTCATCTAGAGCTTCATGAGCGTGTATCCTTAGTTTGCTGAGCGTGAGAAGCACTCCGCTGCTTTCAAGTAGCAAGATGCAGATGAATGCTTCTAGAATATTGTGCAATGCGTTGAGCCATTCACAAACTACGTAGATGAATAAGGCACGAAGACAAATCTCATTAAAGATCTGTTTGAGATCCAATTCGATGTCAAGTAGATAAACAACGATAATCCAGAGGAAGTAGTAGTTAAAACGGAGACTTCGAAGAAACTCATGTGCACTATTGATAATCAATCCAATCCAATTAATCAACTGACAGAAGGGATTCAAATTGTAAAAAGAAACATATTGATTTCTTTTTAAAGAACTCTGCTTAATTTTCTCATTTTATTTGATCTCTAACTTTATTCTTTCGCTGCTACCTCCTAGACTCTTCAAGGTTCAGTGGAGAAAACTGGCTAAGATGGACAACAACATGTGTTTTCAGAGATCAGACGCATCAAAGCACTTGTAAAATAAAACCAATAAATATTAGTTACTCAAGTCAAAAAATTATTCTTTTCCTCATAATGTTTTCCTTTTGAACCCTTCCAGCCAAGTTACTTAGCAGTTTAGATGATGAGATTCTTCTGGAAATCCAAATCAGAGAGCTCTCGTACGGAAGCAACTAAATCGAAGATCCTTAGAGTAAATTAGTCAATACATAATCAATCTTATTAAAGTCTAATCACTTTTCCTAACACTTTCCCTAACCCTCAAATTTGTAGAGTGTCATCTTCTCAAAGATCCTTGACGTCAGTGACTTCTGCACTGATGAATTAAAGGCTGCCTTAGACAAAGGCAAGCAATATGAGAAAAAACAATAAGAAGAAAATTCTCTCAAAGGCGATGCCAAATTCGAACAATACAAGAAAAAACTCGAAGAACAAGGGAAAATGATCCCCGAAGACACTAAGACTCTCTTCAAGCAATTCAAGGAAGACTCCAAAGAAGATGAGATCAAACAACACGATGATAATCTCTATCGCCCACATTCTCAAGGTCTTGAGACTGGTGCTTACGAAGCTGTTGCAGTACTCACCCATTAGGGCAGAAGTGCTGACAGTGGACATTACGTTGGATGGGCACATAAGTCTGGAGGTAAAAAGCAAAGAGAAGATTGGTTTCAATCCATGAATTAATTAATTTTTTTTGAATCATCACAGACATATGGTAGAGATATGATGACGATGTTGTAACTGAAGTGAAACTTGACGATATTCTCGAGTTAAAAGGAGGTGGTGATAGACATATGGCTTATTATATCATCTACAGAAAGCTCGAAATATTGTGATATTACAATTAATTCCAATCCACAAATAATAAAATGAGAGATTTGTCTTATTGTGAGTAATGCAACTAGTTCAGTTAAAGATTAATTAGGTACGCGTGTGTGTGTATCATAATAGAACATTTAAAAAAAGAGCTGGCATAAATTGTTTCTGTGAATATTCTATTAAAAATTAACATTTTCTCATAGATTTTTGAGATTAAAGATCATCAACAAAATGAATAAATCGTATTAGAGGGCAAATTGTTTTTTTACAAATACAAAAAGCATATTTCTGAAATCATATTTTGATTTTTGATTGTTCTTCATAGCACTATCTCTACTTTGATTTATCTTTTCATTCATAGATTGTTCTTTCTTTCCACTTTTTATTAAGTTAACTTAGTCAAAAAATTTATTCATACAGATTAGAAATAATATCAAAATATACGATTCCTTGAATCAGTTTATCACGCATACAGAAAAAGTAATAATAGTAAGCAGAAAAGGAGGATCTTGACGGGATGATGATGATTTCAAGAAACTATCCATTGAAATAAATGAGAAACTATTTATCTTCTCAAGTGCAAAGGGCATTCCATATGGCAGTGGGCACGCTCCCAACCAAACGAATCGTTATGGCTGTATGTTGGGAAGATTATGGAAATATTATCTTATTTGTATGTAAATTTTGATTATTTTTCGAAGATAATCGGCGGTGGCCCTGCTGGATTCTACACAGCTAAGAAAATCCTAGAAGAAAATGAAGACGCGCAGATACACATTTTTGAAAAGCTGCCATTTCCGTTTGGGCTCATTCGATATGGTGTTGCACCTGATCATTAAGCAATGAAAAATATCTCCAAAGATCTCACAGAAATTGGAAAGAATCCATAAGTTCACTTTTTTGGAAATGTCGCATTAGTAAGAGAGGATTACATAAAGCAGAATAAAAAAAGTGATAATATGATGAATTTTCTTCTTGTTCTTGAATAAAGGACAGTAAGAGTGGTGAGAACACTTTAACTTTGAAGGATTTGCTTCCTTTGTATTCTGGAGTCATCTTTTGCTATGGAGCATAAAGTAAATCCAAGGGAAAATTAGCAATAATAACAACAACAAAAAAACATAGAATTAGTACTTTTCGTTTCTGACCTTGCATTCCCAAAATGCAATAGATGAAAAGACTCTCGACAGAAACAAGATTGCTATCGATCCAGCTGCGAGAGTGTACTCAGGAAGGGACATTGTATGCTGGTACAATGGTCATCCTGAATTCAAAGATCTGCAAATTAATTTCGCGGGAGTCAAGAATCTAGCTATTATTGGGTAAGATTCCAGCAAAATCCATGGGAAGAATCAAAGAAAAATAAATGAAACACAAGCATAAAATAAAAGAAAGACAAGCTTTGAATTTTTGTATTCTTCTAATCTAAACTAAATGCAAACATAAGATGAAGTAGGTCGTTAATAGGTGTTTATTTTTGATACAAAGGAATGGAAATGTAGCTTTGGATGTAGCTCGAATCATAATTCGAGCAAGAAATGGTGAGCTTGATTAAAGTGATATCTCTGGGCCGGCTTTGAATGTCTTGAAAAAACATGAAATTGAGAATGTAACTATTAGAAAAACTTGTCCTTTTTGGGGGGTTTACATTGCATATTTCAATTGATTAATGAGTTGTTACTATTATAGATACATATTATTGGTCGAAGAGGTTTGATTCAGTCATAGTTTTCGATGAAAGAGTTCAGGTAATTGGTATTATTTAGATAAGATTCTTTTGGAAAAACTTAACTCTTCTATTTCTCTGCCTTTTTTGTTAATGTGATATATTATTACCTTAATCAAAAGAGAGTTCACTCAAACAAAGGGCACCCGATTCTTTGTCCACGAGAAAGAATACGCTGACAGTTTAAACGAGAATTCTAAAATGGAATACAGTGAACAAATGAACTCAATCACAAGACTAGCTCGAGTAAATAAACGAAGATTCGAAGTTCTGGAAAAGATTGAAAAAATACCTTCTTCAGCAGAAGCTAAAACAGAGCCAGGGGTAGTGAATGTGCATCTCAGAGCTTTGCTCACAACAAAATCAATCCAACCGCATAATTTGTTGCTATCCAGGAATCTACTAGAGGTATTCCTTCTTTGTTTTTTTGTTGGATTGATGTGTGGATTTGAGGCGTAAAGGTAGTAGTTCTGAATTTGGTTTTTCTTAAAATAGGGTAAGCCTTTCGAGCAGATAGCTGTGGAGGATTCAAGCTAGGCATTGGAAAATATAAAAGCTGACATGGTTGTAGAGAGTATTGGTTATGAAAGTGCTAATATTGATCCTGAAGTTATCGCTTGGGATGAGTAGAAAAAGGTCATCGCAAACTAGAATGGGTGTCTCTTGTCGAAGGCGAAGAAAGATCAAATCATAGTTGGATTATATGCTGCAGGATGGGTGAAAGGAGGACCACAAGGCATTATTGATTAGACTATCATCAGCAGTATTGTAAAAAAGGGTTAAGGGATGGTTAGAAGCAGTTAATTCATGGAGGAGAGAGAGTTAAAAATGAGGAGGGTTTTAAGGGATTCCTTCAAGTAATTTTTTGTTGTTTTTTAATTTATGAATTTTTTGTATTCAGGAAACTGTAAACAATTTGAATTTACACATTAAAGCGAACGCTCTGGAGCTCAAAGACACATCTGCTGGTAGGATAATAATAAATAATTTAATGAAATTTATTTAAAAATTATTGATGTATTGAATTGTAGATATTTTAGCATTTTAGACTTTTAGTAAAATGTACCTAATGTTCCTGTTTACATTTTCATTTGAAGAGTAAGTTCGCAAAATCATTGAAGAAAAGCACAAGAAGCCTGTAATTGGATGGAAAGAGTGGGAAAAATTAGATAGTATTGAACTTGAACGAGGCAAAGTTCTTCAAAAGCTCAGGGAAAAAATCCTCTCACCATAAGAAGCACTTGAACTCCTTAAAGAAAAATTGGGCTGAAATGAATAGATAGATCAGCTAGCTTTGTGAGCTGGTAATTACACAAGTTCACAAGATAACGAAAGGTACCTTTTGTATGTGTGTGTTTAAATGATTGATATGGCTATTGATATGGCTATTAGTGTCTAAAGAAATGATTAATTTTTTGTTCAAAAATTTATCATAAAACAGCTCCTTTTTTTACCACTAAGTTGCATGATAATTAAAAAAAAACTTTAAAATATTTTACTTATTTATCTAAATCAGCTTTTCAAGATCTGCTATTCTAGTCTCTCTTGAAAAGAGCTAATAAAACACAGCATAATTTCATTGATGGACTCATTTCTCTTTATTTTTTTATTTTACAAGTGAATATCTTATTTAACAAATGTTTTTATAGATTGACTGACATGAAAAGAGTGAAGAGGAATATTTACAATATTGTTATTTTATTGATTGGGTTTTGAAGGAAGACATAAAGACAAGCAGGTAATGTTGGTGTTCTACTTAGATTTATATATAATAGTCTTTTCCTAAGAGAAAGGAAGAAAAAAGGAGGATTGCTCCTTGAAAATATGCCAAATGAAATAAAAATTGGGAAAGAATCAAGAAAGAAATGGTGAAGCAATCATAATTGATCTCCTTAGAGAAAGTTTTACTTTTGTTGAATTTTAAGATACGATTCAGTCAACTTTGATTTTCTTCTGTGGTGAATTTCAGTCTAGATAATTCAACTACTTCTTCTATCTGCATGAAGGGCCTTTCACTCTACAATTTAGATCAGTTTTGGGTGAACCATTGCAACCAGCTGATATCAGTTATATCTTGGAAGTTTTTATTCTTTGAGGATTGATTGGCTGCTTGCTTTTTTTAATAAAATATTTAATATGTCCTTCAAGCTCCCTTAAATGTTTTCTTTTTCATCATGCACTTAAACTGGGAGATGAACATAGGAATATCTCCCTCCAATCTCAGTGGTTTGAGTTGTTAAGTAAAATACACACACACAAAATCCACATATTAATCACTATTTAATAAAAATATTAGAGATAATTTATTAGAGGGGAAGAATCACTTTTGCATTTGATTAATATTAAAGATGTGAGATGTGTGCTCCATTTTGTCGAATTCAGAAAAACAAAACATAAAAAATCAAGATTATTAAAAGAGAGATCCTTTGATTATCCCTCAATAAGAATAATAACCAAAATATGGGGATTATTGCGATCCTCTTCTCAAAAATAAATTGTTGTACTTATTTCATGCTAGATTTATTAAAACAAAAGGTTCATATTAATCAATCTTCAAAAGAGATTTTCTTTACTTCTGGTTTTTATTGGTAATAGTTTTTTCATGTTATTTTTGTCTCTTTGTCTTTGATGTCATCAATTTTACTCCGTTTTCTTGTCAGTTCTCAAGAAGATTAGAGCTATCCAAAAGCTAGCTGGCTAAGAGATTTGTTTATTGAACTCAAATTTCGTAAGTTTGATAAGAGTGATCTACTCAAGATTGACAGAACACAATACGAGTTTCCTCTTTTTGAGATGGTAGAAAGGATATTCACCCTCTCAAAAAACTAATCTTTCTTTTGATGTAGCAAACATTCCTGTTTCGAGTTCTCTTAGAATTGAAATTTTACTATTTCTACAAAATCAGATGAAATTTCTTTATTTTACAAATAAATCTAAAGAATTGCTAGTATATCCTTGAGAAATATTGAGTTTTTCCTTGTCCTTATTAATAGCCTCAGTTATAAAAATAATTATGCTTTTCTACTTGTAATAGCTTTCTGTGTTTTTTTTTGTATTCTTAAAATATAATTTCTGTTCCTTTCTTTTTTTCCATCTCTTTTCTCAACCCACTGTGCAGTATTAAAAATATCAATAACAGTAGAGGGGAACGAATGTTCAAACTATTTCTTGCTATATTCTAAAGAATATCTTTCATTTCTAATTACAATTAGATTCCTTTGCTCTTGCATAATAAAATCCTCTAAAAGTTTCTTTGCTCTTCTTATCTTTGTTAATTATTCTAATTAATTTAACTTTCTTTTAATTTAAATGTTAATTACAACAGATAATTTCCCTCTGTTTTTAATTTCCATTCTTTTACAATGATCTAATAATTAACCCCTCTTATCATCAACATTCAAGCTCAGTCACCGACGACTCACTTAATTAAAAATAAGAAAAGAGAAGAATAAAGCGCAGCAATACAGAACAATTATCATTCATAAAAGTACATTATCAAGCAATGCAGTAGAAAGAATAGTAATTTCGTTGTTTGTTTATTTTCTTTAATTGCTTTCAAAAGAGGAGTGGATTTGTCGT
>Ga0302285_10001591_pt1 | contig 12657 bp, 5 predicted proteins | sample III_Fen_E2_2_FD_200455 | JGI IMG/M metagenome (GOLD analysis project Ga0302285, IMG submission 200455) | Peat permafrost microbial communities from Stordalen Mire near Abisko, Sweden - III_Fen_E2_2 | ecosystem: Environmental > Terrestrial > Soil > Wetlands > Permafrost | place: Sweden: Abisko...
TACCTCTGCTTAAAAAGATACTGTTCTGCAATATTTGCCTCTCTCTCTCTTTATTTGCAAGATCAGAGGTGCTTGAAGAGCATAACGATATCTGCAAAAGCACAATCTTTTTGAATTTCAAAAAAACCAATGAAGAACTATCCTGAAAGAGAAGTCAACAATGCTCGTAGATAACTGAATGTCTTTGATTAGGAGCTTAAGGAAGTTGAGAGTAAAGTTGCAGACTTAGAGATTAAGAATCAACAATACTCACATGATCTAGTAGCGATCAACAAAGTAAGCAGAGAATCAAATACAAAGGAGGAAATTGGGAAAAGAAGGGAAAGGGAAGTTGATAAATGATAGAGGAAGAAAAGAAATTATTAGCAAAAAGGAAAGGAAGCGTGTTAGAGAATTCATTGGTTTGACTTGGAAGAAAGAAAATATTCAAAAACGCATTTATTTCTGTTTTTTCCCCCCCTAATAAAATGAGAATTTCTTAAATTAGCAAAAAAGAATTCTTTTTTAGCTTTGAAAAGAAGATAAAATGGATTTACTACATGCAAATACAACACAAATCTTCCCATCCATGTTTATTATGCTTGGATGCTTGTTTATTCTCTCTTTTTTGCTTAAACCTAGCAAGTGAGCGAGAAAGAAAAGGAAGTTGAGAATATTTCCTCCAAGATTCGCTAGATTAAGCGCGAACATGGCAGTTCTGACACGAAGTTTATTAAAAAAATGGAATAGAAAGTTCGTGTTATGCTTTCATAATTCTTTCAAAGTTGCAATTACTTCAAGTTTCCTAATTAGCCTCGAGAAATTGAGCTCCAGGCTAGCAAAACAGGGAATAATATTGATAAAAATGAAAGTAAAGTTACTTTGAGAGATGCTGGCGGAGCAGATGGTCTTGATTCAGATAGGTATCACAATCAGTCATCGGAAAGATAAGCTCTTTTGAAGAAAGGAAAAGAAGAAACTGCATAGAATCAAGCATTCTCATTTGACTTTGTTGTCCGTGTCATCAATGGATAATAAATTAACGATGTACCTATTGATCTAACAGCAATTTAAAAGTTTGCAACGCTTAGAGATTACCTTGCAAAGTAAATTTTTGCTAGTTTGAATGTATTTTAGACAGAAGTTCCCCCTTTGTTGTCTTAATTTATATCCAAACTTATTCAGAAACCACTTTTGAGAATGTTGTTCTTTCTATCTTTTTCTCTCAGAAACTACAGCATCCAAAGAGAATCGTTGTTTTTATTCGATGAGAGCGGTAACATTCTTCTAGACAGTATGAACCTTCAGACAGCTCTATTTCCGAATGTCTTTAGATCACTCAAGAACTACGTGCCTACACTCTTCATCGAAATAAAGTAAAAAGAACATTAAAAATTCCAATTTTCTTAATTCTAAATGAAACCTAACACATTTTCCTTCTTTTTGTTGAACCCTAGAAAGGAAAAGAACAAAAGAAATTACCAAGGCCCTAATTCCAAAGAGCCAATAGACACCTTAGTCACACTGCATGATGAAACTCAAGGTTCAGCGTTGAAAAGCTCCAAGAAATCAAGAAGTTTTAGCAACATTGATTTTCTCCGAGCACTCCCAAAAATTCTATTCTATATTAAGCATATTCTCGAGAACTTTGCCATTCTCGCTCTAATCGCAATATTCCTAGTTAATCGATATGCAAACACTGACGTAGTCCATAAATATAAGTACATTAATTGATTTGTTTTTTGTTCCTTTTTTACTAATATTTTGTTTAAAGCATCAACAAAGTAACGGAGAATTCTTATCAAGATTAGATCGGTCTTTATGACACTTCCGATCAATCTGTGAGAGTAGTACCTATTGTCTAAACCGTAAATATATCATATGGTTTCATTATTTCAATTAACCTCTGCAAATTTGTTGTAAACAATAGTTTTATTGATTTTTTTTTTTGTTTCACCAAATTTAGCTGCTTCTATCAATATTTTCCATTTACGGTTCGTAATAACTGACTACAGATTATCTAACCTTTTCTGCAAGCATGCCTGGTATAATCGTGCAACGAAGATACAAAAAGAATCTTGATTGCTATGTGCCTCCGTAGCATAAAGCATAGTATAATTTTGATGGCACGACAAATTCTTGTTTGGATCTTTCAGAAGAAAGCAAAGAAGCATATGGGACGCTGACAGACAAAATATTTTAGTATTAGAATTTATAAGGCACTGACATAGAAGGGTTTATATTAAGGATACCAGATGACATGATACTCAGTGATTACAATGCTTTCGAAGATTTGGAGTAACATTTTAGCATTTAGAAAAATCAAATTGTATTTTGTACATTTTTTTGTAAAATTTAATTCCAGAAAAATATGGATTGATTGTCAGACGAAATCCCTGACATTCTACATCAATCAATATAACACTCCCAGTCAAATGGTGACTTAGACTAAAATCGATGTGGACAATGTCATGTCAGATGGCACACTGGAGTAATTCAAATTCACAACGAACACTTTCTCAGTGAAGCCAGAAACTTCGAGGGAGAATATTCTTAATACTTGCGTGACCGTGATATCCTCTACGTTGCTGATTTTTGCATTCATTGAGTATTTTGGAGTCTACAAAGCTAACACAAGCAACATAACAGTGCAGCTCTATTAGCAGAGAAAAGCAAATTATGACAAACTCAAACTCAAGGAGAAACACGAGCAAGAGGAGTTTGAGAAGAATTTCGGAACTTCGCAGCCTTAATCATAATAAAAAAAGAAGAAAACTGCAATACAAGAGGACACTTAAGATCACACATATTATATCATTAATCTTAATTGGCTGTTTATCCTGATTAAGCGACCTCTGTTCTTTGATATTATCAGTAAAGTTTTTCAACAATATTTTTATGAGAATATCAACAATTGTTCCTTCAATTTTTTTCATGAATTACCTTATTTTTTATAATCCTTTTTTAGATATAGTATCGCTGATATTGATATTGGTTCAAGCTGGAGTACTTAAGACATTTCGAGATAAACGCAACGGCTTGATTAGTATGACGACAACATACATCCACATGGACAGCTACATAGATGAAGAAAATGTGATTAACACACTTACCGCGATAAATACTCTTCTACTTATGCTCTCATTCACTAAGTACTTAGCTTCTTGGTCTTTCACACTCAAAATCTACTCGTAGATCATGACAACTGTAAGAAATTTGATGATTGAAAAAGAAAAATGTAAACAATAATTTGCACATTTTAACATTTTTGACTTTTTCTCTACAATTAGTTTGTTTAAAAATCTTGGAGCCTCATTTTAGTGGTGCTTTCAATCATCTTCATAGTTTCCTTCAGCTGGATGACATTCATCAATGGAGCTATTAAAAACCACGATTCGTTTGTTTACACCATATTAGTGTCAATAAAAGCAACCTTTTGTAAAAATTTAAGAACAACTTTTTTTTCTTGTTCATATTTTAAAATTGTTTAATTCTTTTTGAATAAAATATCACAAAGCTTCCAGTTTCATTCAAGACTTAAGGATACTTGCATCTACCCTCCCAGATATTCCTCCTTTGATGAGATAAGCAGTTTATTCTCCTTTCGTTATTATCGTAAGAAATGTGTGTTTACTTAATAAGAAAAATAAAAGCAGTTTTTTCTTGACTGACTTCTTCTTTTCTCTAGGTTATGCTGATAATTCAAGTGATTGTCCACTTCGCAATTTTTGCATTCATTTCTGCACTCATGGCTCATAATATCCATGTCACAAAAGAACGCATGGAACAAATCAACAAAGAAATTCAAGACTTTGAAAAACGTAAAGTTGTCAATTCGACGACTTTCTTTAGAAAGAGTATCTAGAATTTCAACAACAAAGACCAATACGAAGGATCTTGAGAAATAAAAATAAAATTTGAGAGATTTTTAGCTATTTTTTTATATTTTGCATGTGATAAAATAATCTTTGAGTTACTTTAACATTGCAACATATTAAGAAAAATGAAGAAGAAATCAAAACAAAAATTAATTATTTTTCTAAGTTTTTAGAATGAATTGCTGTAATTTAAGTAGTGTGTGTCTACGAATCTACAGTTTTTACAAAATTTATGTTGGTAAACAGATATACTTGCTCACTAAAAACACAAATAAAATATAAGAAGATAGCATAGAATTCAAGCCATTTTTGTTTTTTAATTCAGTAATCTCCTTTCTTAGAGCGTTCAGGAGGAGGTGGACCACATGGTTAGATCATTTTATCTAGAAATCTGTTTTTAAGTCTGACACTTGTTTCGTTTTCTGCAATGGAAAAATACTACAGGCGAGAATGATGCCCAATATGTGAGGCTAGAGAATCACGCTGAATATTGGTGCCCCATTCCCATTTAGTTGTTTCTTGGGTTCCTGTTCCAACGTACTTTAAATGCAGATGCTCGATTTAGCTCTGGAAATTAAATCTGTCGTTCATTATTTCTTGGGTTTTTCTTCTTTTTATTATTTTACAAAATTTTCTTAATATGTATTTGAATACTGCGTAAATAGAAAGGCAAATAATGAGATTGGATTTAGCTCTTTAATATCAAAGCAGTTTTGGAACTCTTAATTATTCCAAAAATCAATAGAAGCAAACAAGATAATTGAGTTATTTTTGGATTGAACAGAAATACAAAAATTGAAATTTTATGATTAAAATTCATTTTTTTCTTTCCTTCTCCAAATAGCCATCATTCTTTAAAAATCTGCACATTAATACCATGATTTAATATTTTCCTGTTATTTCTTATTACTTTAGTTATCAATTGTAATCAGGAAACTCCATAACTTCGTTTAAGAAAAGCGGTAAAATATAAATATTTCGAAATCAACTACTGTAATAGTCGTTGAAACTGCTCTAAATATGTATTTCTACATATGCAACATCAAACTTCCCTTATGGTATGGGGAAGATCACGCTCATAGAAGATGATCGATTTATTTGCATAATCTGGTTTGGCATAGTAGACTCTTTCAACTTTGTTTTCAGAGAATGGATTGAATTATTTTCCCGATACACCAACATAGCCGAAGAGTATTACTGTACCTGAAAGTAATCCTGCTCTAATTCCAAGGTTAACTGCTCTGTTATTCTTTGAAAAATTGAGAAAAAAAGTCAGTTAGAAAGAAATAAAGAGAGAAAGTTTTTAGATTGCTATTTTCAAAAATATATGAGTCCATACCAAAAGAGATTTGGCTGCTTCCATTTGCGAAGAATGCAATGCTTTAATGATAAAAATAACAAGTTTTTGGCAAAGATTGTTTATTATCAAAAAATATGAAAAAAATCCACTACCACAAGCACAAAATTTGGAGGGAATAATTTGCTTTTACTGTTTCTTTCAAATTAAAGCTGGAGATAATAGCGGTCAGGTTATTCAATTTGATTAAAAGATAATATTGCTAAAGAAAAAACAAAATTGACAAAGTATTAGAAGTGGATCAAAACCTTTTACTCATCATTTCAGTTTAGCAAAATCCCTTAAAAAAACCTTACTGAATAAACACAGTACGAATGTTTACAGGGAAAAGAGGGATGCTTGGAGGAAGTAGTAGTGGATCAGTAGAATTGTAAAATCGATCAAAATAATCCAAAAACAAATCCTCAGCGATTCCAATCAGGCAACAAAAAACTTCACTAAAAATAGGGTAAAAAATAGGTCCTAACGGTATTGTTGAGAATCTGAAGAGCAATAAGCAGAGTGAGCAGCAATTATATTAAATTGGCAACGCTCCCAAGGATGAAGAGATAGTTGACGCATTTTTTGGAGACGATCTTTGTAGGATGTAATCTTCTTTAGCAGCGAATTTCCCAACTCACCTCTGTGATTCATAAGAGGCATTGTTTCTCCCCAATAAGAATATTTCCACTAATAGCATTAATACTAATAAAAATAAAGTTATTTAAGATAGCTAAGATATTCTTTCCAAAATGAAGATTAAATAACCAGATGGAGGAGGACATAATTTACAAGCACAAAATGGATAAATGTATTAGAAATAGTATGAGAATGAATAAAAACAATTTGAGAATTAATAGCAACATTTTGGCGAAAAACCTCATAATTCCAAAGAAAAAAGAGAAAATTAAAAAGGAAATATTGATATTTTGGGGAGTCTTGAAGCTCCATCTGAGGGGTCAAGCTCAAGTTCTTCAAAATAAAAAAGAAAGCCAATGCAAAATAATTAGAATCACATGGAATTGACATTTCAAAACAGCAAAGATAATTAGAACAAATAAGGACGTAAGTATATTCATATTTTGCAAAATATCTAATTCAGTTTATTAATCTTTTTTATGTCTTTTTTTTAAAGAAAGTGATCCGATTATTGGTAAAAAAGCAACGGAGTCAGGAGATCTAAACAACTAACTCAAATTGAAAAGAAATTTCTCCCATGATCCTCAAGGAATTATTACAAATGGAGTTGCTGGTCAAATCAAAGCAACTTCTTAAACTGGGCAACAAAATTAACTACCTCAAAAGGGAAGCTATGGAGCAACAAACTCAATAATAGAGAAGAAAGAGGGATAATCTAGAGGTAATTTTTCCCTTATAGATACCCTAGTTATTCGGAAAAACGGAAAATACACTGATGACTATGATGATGTAAATCAAGATTGTTCTTAGAAAGATGGGAAAAAACTAATCATGCTTGGAAGAGGTGGCTTTGGATAAGTGTTCTTGATCCGATAAAAAGGAGGGTCAGGCGAGGAAAGAGCTATGAAGATTGTTCTAAAGAGCTTTCAAGAAGCTTATCGAGAGGTTATGATGCTGAAGAAATTTTCTCACCCGAATGTGCTGAAGATCTATGAGTATTTTGAAGATGACTAGAGTATTTATGTTATTACAGAACGCTGCTATGGGTATAATCTCTTCGATTATATTATCTTAAAAGGGTAATTTTCAGAACAGTAAACTTGCAAAATAGCTGATGGAGTTCTCAGGGCGTTATCTGAAGCACACAAACAAGGTATCGTTCACAGAGATGTTAAACCTGAGAATATTATGCTAGATTTTAATGACGCCAGGGATAGTTTTATAGTTAAACTTATTGACTGGGGTTTAGCAGAGTAACTCCCTCCAGGCGAAAACACATTTCTAACAAAAAGATGTGGAACTTTGCATTATCTAGCTCCAGAGGTTTTATCAAAACACTACAATGAAAAAGTCGATTTGTGGAGTCTTGGTATGGTACTTTATACGTTGATTCAAGGATCCCCTCCAATATGCGGGAGATCTCAGCAGGAAGTGCTCGGATAAGTTAAAGATTTCACTTGTAATTTTCGTTATTACTGCTGGAAAAATGTATCCGACGAAGCGAAGGATTTAATATTAAAATTACTTGACAGAGATTACACAAAAAGAATCAGTGCTAAGGAAGCACTAAAGCATCCGTGGTTTTTAAAGTTCCACAACACAACCGCAATAGACACGTAAGATCTGCGACTCTCGTACGATAATCTCTTGAAATATGCTTAGTAAAATACATTCAAGAAAACAGTCTTGGGATTTTTTGCATCGCATACGATTTCTAAAAGAGAACGAGCGAAATACATAGAGATATTTCAAACTCTCGATGCAGACAAGAATGGTGAGCTCAGTGTAGATGAGCTGAAGAATGGATTCTCGAAGCTGTTCAGTGACTAAGAATACAATGTCTGCCATAATGAAATTGAAAAAATATTTTTCCATTCTTTGTCTTCGAGGTTCGAAAATGCAAGTGGAATAAAATATGAAGAGTTCCTTTCTTCTATGCTTGCCTGCAGTGCTACCTATTCTAAAGACTAACTCATGGATGCGTTTAATCTCTTTGATAAAGATGGCAACGGAAAAATTACTCTCTAAGAAATAGTCTAAACTCTTGGAATCGGAGAGAGCAAAGAACTTGTTCAAAGCTTCAAGGAAATCATAGAACAGTTCGATTCCAACAATGATCAGCAAATAGATTTTAATGAATTTGGGTAAATCATGACGAACTTTCTTGATAAACATTCACAAAGCATTTTATCGCAAGAAATGTACCTACAATGAACTTCTTCTAAAGATGAAATAATCTTTAAAATCATCCCAAACAAACAAATCAAAAAAAAGGCAGACCATAAGTGCCAAGTTTTTACCTGCAATCCATCAAGAACAAAGACTAAACAATCAAGGAAATAAGATTTTTCAACTCTAAATTTATATTTATTTTCACTGTTGTAATACAATACTAAACTCATATGTTATCTTCAGTTTTCACATTTAAAATTCAAATATTAAGTAATCTAAATTTTACTAAAAATGAATCTTTTTGGGGAGTAAGTGAGCTTTTCAGCTTGAAACATTTGAAACCTAAGGATTGTAATATGGTAGGTAATATTAAGTTACAGATTAGAAGAGTCAACACATATTGAAAATGACAAGTAATAAGTGTAAAAATATTTCATTATGGTAATGAAGATTTGTTGTGCTGTTGTTGTTCTGTAAATTCTCTTTGTTCTGTTCAGTTTTTGTCACTCTGGAGAAGCAAAGCTGTTTCTATGATTTTCTTCTTTGACAGAAGCACTTTGAACAACTGCTTGCTAGATCTACTCTGATTGATCACTCTGAGGAGCATCCGCCGGTTATTGTCCTGAGATCATCAATTAGAATTTTCTCTTTTATTCTGGATCCATTGATGTAAATTCTTGTAGAAGATGCTCCAACTAGGTTTTCTTAGTTGGCTCTTATCTTTAAAGCAGATTCTTTTATCCTGTTTGAAGTGCTAAATTAACCTACTGCATGCCTGGAAATCCTAGTTATAAAGTTGAAAGTGGGGAATCAATGAATTGCATGCATTGAGTGTTTTTTTCATCAAGAACCTAATTTCTAACTGTCTCCTAAGGTGGAGATGACTAATTAAAATTAGTATTGTTGTTGTAAACTTCATTTCCATTGGAGTTTCCACCTGCAGGTTACTAGATATTTTTCTAAGGGAAGTTCGTTGGCTACTATTTCTGCGTCTGATCAAATGGATTTTAGTAGTTATTTTGAATATTATTACTGTTATTGTTATTTTAATTATTAAGAAGATTAAGAAATGTTGAATTGTTATCTGTTTGCTCTAAAGGTGTTTTATCTATGTCATTATTAAGTGAATTCTAGCCAAGTTTCACTAACGAAGGAAATACAGAAGAACCTTGGTTTTTTATCATGTACGGGTTGAACATATGCTGATATGCTGGAAATGGAGAAGGAGTCAGCATCCCTAGGGATTAGTTAGGATTGTACACAAAATACTACCCGTAATTGTTTGCCATGAGTGGCGTTAGCGCAGAAGGAGTAGTGTTTCCCATCGATGAAGGAGGCTTAAAGAGAGGTAGGGAAGAACGAGGCGCTGGGGAATTTATGGTATTCGCTAGTACAAACGTAGGGGAAGCTGTTTCAAGTGGTGTCTAAACTGGTTATTGTTGAATTAGCATTTGCATCTATTACTGGGATTGTTACTGCTATTGCTAGAATTATTGTGGATGCATTTGATGAGCGTACAAAGGTGTAAGCTGCTAGTTGAATAATGCTAAATTTGCAAAGTAAGGCTGCGGAGTATTGTTCATGAAATCTAAATTGCTGTTACTGATCATGCCAATTCCAGTCATACCATTTTCGTTTTCGGTTGAGGCAGTTTAATTATTGTTATTATTATTATTGTTGGAGATAGATTATTAATTCCCGTTGTTCCTATTATTGTTGTTGTTTAAATTTTGTGTATTGTTATTGTTTCCGTTTGGATTATTTTGTTGAATATTATTCTACATATTATTTTCCTAGTTTTTCACTTTAGGTATTTCAATATTCTGAATAACCTTCCCTCGCTTGGCTAGCATTGGATTTGTCATCAAGGACAGTCCAGATTTTTATTTATTTTATGATTTTTCATCATTTTTTACAAGTGGCTCAAATCCACACTGAGCGGGTGCAGGGTTTCGTAAATTAATACAATTTTACTCTTATTCTTGATTATCTAAGTGTCCATCGATTAGTTCTTCTTCTTGATCATCTTATTCTTCGATTTTTAATATTTTCCTGTCATTATTTACTTGAGCACTTCCAAATGCTTCAGATATATTTCTGTTTTCAGCTGTTGGCAGTCCAATTGATCTGCTTCCAACTTCCTTCTTTCTAGATGTGAAAATAATTGACAAAATAATATTGATTTAATTGCTATTTATTGTTCTCTAATTTTAATAATTTTTTACTTTTTGATCTGTTCTTATTGAGCGCTCTCTCCATAGACACTTTTCTAAGCTAATATTCCAAATTATCTAGCTGAATTATTGTTTTGATCGATATTTTTGTTATTGCTATTATTTATCTGATTTTCTTCATCAATCCCTTCATCATTTTCATCTTCTTCATCACATTCTTCATCTTCCTCATCTTCTTCCTCATCACCTTCTTCATTTTCATCGTTATCTTCCTCTGCTGCTGTTGCTGCACCTCCTTTCCGTGGAATTGGTTTCTTAATATTTTATGAATGCGGTAACTTCGCACAAGCATCCTTGACTTTCTGAGTGTTGTCCATATTCTTATTAGACAAATAAGCTGACTCTTCGGAAAGGTAAATTCTACTGATATGAGAATAGAAGCGATTCTTAACAGTATTTTCAGGTCTCCCATGCAATTCATTTGAAATTGATGACCACTTTGCTCCCTGCTCTAAGAACATATCTAAGATTTTCTGATCTTCCTCTTCCGACCAAGGAGTCCTCTTGATTGTTGGATCAAGTTTATTAATATAGCGCTCCCGGACTTGCTTACCTGTCTTGCCTTCGATATGCTGGGCAATCATTCCCCAGTTTTTCCCATATTTTTCACTTAATTCCAAAACCTTTTAATCTTCCTCATTCGTCCAAGGTTTTCGAATTTTCGTTGGTAAAATTCTCCTCCACCTCTGGGAGCATTACGAAGCATTTCGCCCTGATATCTAAGCAGCAATTTCATTCCATTTTCCTGGTTATTATTCATAGATATGCTTGAGAAGTTCATCTTCCTCGATTGTCCATATTTTAATTTGCCTCTTTTTTTTCACAATATTGGAGTGCTTCACAATAATTTTCTTATTCTTAAACTACGATACTGTCGCAGCATGATTGTGATGCCCTCCTGGGGGAACAGAATTCTGAGAATTCACTGCTTCTCCAAGTTACTGACTTAATCCTTTACTAACAGTGCTGTTAGTATTGTTATTGCTGCTTTGATTGTTATTGTTCTTAATAAACTGCTTGTATGAGGTAGCATTTCCTTCTGAAAAATGTGGGTTGTTGTAATTATGGTTGTTTGCAGTTGTAACTTGTGGGACATTTAGATTCCCATCACTTCCAAGTCTCTGCTAATTTTAATAAATTCCTGGGTTGGCTCCATAGAAATTCATCCCCTGCACTGGTAATTAATTATTCATAGGGTTCTGCATAGTATCTTGATTGAGCATGCCCTTGATATTGTAAAAAAATGAGTTAGAAAGCATCTAAAGCATCCATTTTGGATCTATTATTGGATTTTGAAAATTCATTTCCATGAGTTTCTCCTATGTTTTCTCTTTTTCCTTCACTTCTTTAACTTATTTATCTCAATCATTCGTTTAAGGTTTAAATCCTCCATGCATTGAAATATGAGTTTTTTTAATTTTTAGGGCCATTAAAACGCTCAAAAGAAAGTTCGGTCACCATTAATCTAACAAAGGGGGGTTTTGTGTATGCTCAAAAGCCTAAATTTCGTGCCATCTACAGATCAGATAGTCTTTGCCTATTTGATTTTTTCCTCCCACCTATTTATCTCAAAAAATGTGCCAACCCATTCTTTTCCTCTTTTGCATCAATTTTTTGGCATTCATATTGAGTGGTTTAAAATATTAAAAATAAGAAAAATGTTCAAAATAGTAGTAATCAAGTTTATGCTTTTTCTAAATTTCTCAAATTTTGTTGAGTAAAAAAAGGATTCTTCTTAAATTAAATGGGGAGACATTAAAGAAAAAAGAAGATTGAGATGTTTAGCTATGGGTCAAAAATAAGTCGTGTCCTTGTTATTTAGCTTGAGCTTTCTGTAATGTTGGGCTCTGAGTCCTTTATCAGATTCACATAAGGAAAAATTAAAAAAACTTATTGAATTAGACTTTTTAAGGATGATCATTTGAGACAAAGCTCATTGTAAATTCTAGTGTTTAATTAAGTAATTATTAAAGAAGATAGAGAGAATCTAGAACATCTTGATTTCGAAAATAGCATAAAATGGAATCCATAATGGAATTAGTCCCTTTGCGAGCGCTCTCATCAAATTGAAGATACAGAGATGCCAGCTAAAATGATTTTTATTCATTTCGTTACTTGCATTTGAAGATTAAAAAGGTTTGGGGAGTCCATGCTGCTCATGTAGTTCTGCTAAGAAGTTGTTTGCTGTTATACCAGAAACTAACAATAACGGAATCAGAGAAGATCAATGAGAGAAAGATAAAATAAAGCAAAAAATAGATTGTACTTGTTGTGGCTGCAAGTATTAAAGTTGTTGCTATTGCTACTGTGGTTATTATTGCTATTGGAACTGAGTATTGTTATTGGCTTATTGCTGATTTACTAATTGAGAACTCTATCCGTTAAAATTCATTTGAGAAGATGGTCTTTGAGTATGCTT
>Ga0302285_10001595_pt1 | contig 12635 bp, 7 predicted proteins | sample III_Fen_E2_2_FD_200455 | JGI IMG/M metagenome (GOLD analysis project Ga0302285, IMG submission 200455) | Peat permafrost microbial communities from Stordalen Mire near Abisko, Sweden - III_Fen_E2_2 | ecosystem: Environmental > Terrestrial > Soil > Wetlands > Permafrost | place: Sweden: Abisko...
ATATGCTTAAAGTACATTTATCATGAGGTAATTGGAGATCTTAGAGGCAGGATTGTTGTTTCTGGTTTGATACAAAAGATAGAAAAAGAAGAAGATTCTAATAAATGTTAAAAAATCTTTTTCAAATCATATCAAATGCAAAATTGATTTATTTTGAAGACAGATTTGTTCAGTAGAAAAATATGTTTTTTCTCTTAATGAAAGGATAAAATGAATCTCGCTTTTGACAGCACAAGCAAATGATGTTGTGTAGGTGATGAAGAGAAAATTAAAAAAAATTAAATTGATGAATGCCATTAAACATAGAAAAATCCTTTTTTGTTGGTTGCTCTCAAAATTCAACAAGTCTAAATTCCGTTTTTATAAAAAATTCATTGATATGGTAATGATTGATTTCTAGATCTGTCTCCTGAGTAAACAGAATTTGGTTATCTGTTGTTCAATCTGAACAGATGTTTCTGGAAGAAAATGAAATCGGGATGATCTTCTCCAACTGTCTTGGAGAGTATCTCAAGACATCTATTGAGATTCATCTAAGCTGAAGACAAATCTCCCTGCTCTTTGAGAACTAAAGCAAGATTCCCTAATGAAGTAGCAATCGTTGGGCTTTCAGCTGCATCTCCAAGTTTACTGCGCAGAATCTGCAGACACTCTTCATAGTATTTTCTAGCCTTCTCAATTTCTCTCTAACTTTTGCAGACATTTCCTAGATTATTCAAAGTCAACGCAATTTCAGGAGAATCTCTTGGTAGAGAACTTTTCTTAATAACCAAGGCACGCTCATAGAATTTCTTAGCTCTATGGAAATCACCTAAATCAAAGTGGACATTGCCGATACTCTCGCAATTTGAAGCAACTTCAATGTGTCCTGAACCGAATACCTCTTCACGGATCTCTAGAGCCTCTTCTAAAAACTCCAAGGAACTATCTATTGGACCCAAAAATTAAGAGAATGTTCCAAATAATGGTAACAATATGTCATTTTGAATCTTTCATTTACCTAAGTGTCCTCTAAGTCGAAGTACTTCTCCTAGCGAGCACAGGCATAATGCTTTTAGCTGTGCTTGCTCTTCAGCTGGAACATATAAATTCTCCGTGATTTTCAGTGCCTTCTTCAATCTTTTATCTGCTTTCTTATAGAGTCCTAGACTAGCATAGAGATTTCCTAAATTATTGTACAATCTCGCAGCTTCGATACTTTTCTCGCCAAGCTTAATCAAAATGATCGCTAATGCTTCTTCTTGAAATGCTCTTGCTTTGGTAAAATCACCTTAAAGCTTGTAGATATTCCCAATGTTTTCAAGGAGTAATCCTAATTCTTAGGAATCTTCACCGTTATTGCCTTTGCGAACACATTCGATTGCTTTTTCGTAGCTCTTAATAGCATTTTCTAAATGATTATTCTTTCGACACTCATGGCCTGCTTCATTGAGGATGACTGAAGCCTTCATAAAATAGTCTTTACCTGTTATTCAAATTTGAACACTTATTCTTGAAATTTCTCAACAAATTAAAAACATAAAAATATCTTTTTTAATTCTATTTCTTTCTCTTACTGCGATAGACATCATTGAGTTCAAGATAGCCTTCTCCGATTCTCTACAAAATATCAGCTCTAACGTTATCTTAACCAGTTGAATCACATGTGCTGAGTATCTCGTCATATTTAAAAAGCCATTTATCGAAATCTTGCAAATTGAAATATTCCTTTGCTAGCAATTCCTAGTTGAGTAAGTATCTGTGAAACAAAAATTAACAAATAAAAGTGTTCTTCATACAATCAAAAGTTAATTTGAGATTCGATCAATGATTTTTGATTTGTTGGTATCTAAAAAATAATTAAATGCTCTTACTCCTCATCAGAAACTTTCTGCTTCTTGAAGCGGAGACTGATTATCAGATTATTTTCGTTGATTCTTGGGAAATCTTCTTCTGGAAAACTGTTTTAGCAGTACGTCTCCAAAAGGAAGGCATTTAATCGTTTTTGAGGATACTTATTTACCATCATATCTACATATTAGTTGAGCTCTCCACTACCAATGTTGATGTCGATATTGGCAGATCCTGATTGTTTAACCTATGAAAAGATAATAATTTTTGCAAATGATGAATAGTTTTAGAAATAAATAAATACCTTGCTGATGAGCGTATGAAAATCAACTTCATCAAATAGGTTCTTCATGAGAACGAGCGTCAAGCCAAGTCCGTAAATATCCAGACTAAACGGATTGTAGCTTAGCACTTTTTAATTCGCGTTCATGTGCATCAATGTCAGGATTTCAGGAGAAGCAAATTACGGTACTCCTCGTACTGTGTTGTATCCTTCTCCATCTTCATGCCGTACGGGTAAATTTCGCATTCCTGCTGACCTTGAGTTGTTTCAGATCTTTAAACAGAGAAGAGCTTCAGCGCAGGTTTTGCGCTAATTTAAATAAATTTGCTTTTTACTTCATTTTTTCATCGAAGCGCGCATCACAGAAGCCTCCAATTTTGTATTGTTTCTCTTGTGTAACATACCAGATATTTGTAGGCCTTATGTCTCTATGGGAGATTCCTTATCTTGCTAATGCTGCAAGGGCGCTGGACATGTCTCTCAAAAATGCACTAAGTTCTTTAGTACTGAACTCCCATTTATGTTTCTTTCTAAACTAAATAATGTCGTGAAGATTTGAGTCAAAATACTCCATAACGATAACTACTGATCTTGATAAAGTTCTCTTTTCTTAGCTTTCTAGAATATATGCATCTTTGATCTTTTTTGGAAAAGAAAAAAGAGCCATTAGAAACCGTTTTCATTTTATTTTATCGAACAAACTTTCAGATTCTTTGTGTTTACTTGTATGATATTTGGGTGAGGTAGACCGTTATTAACTATTTGCATATTTCGAAGAATGAAAATCTAATATATTGCAGCTTTAAAGTCATAGTCCTCGAAATCATCAAATGGAATTGACTGGATAGTGAATCTCTCATTTGATCTCTTATCTTAAGCCCTTGCAATGAGACTATCTCCGTTGTTCACATCTTTGATAACATATTCTTCGAGTTGCCAATCATAAGATCTATCTAAGTAAATTGAGAAGAGATCTCTTTTCACTTTCAGATCCACTTTTATCACTTCCTCAGGCTCATTATTGTTGTAAGGCTTGATGGATAATATGAATTGAATCTGATCATTGTCTAACTTTGTCGTGTAAATTTAGGCAAATCTACTGGATTCGTTTTTCATTTTCTACCGAATATCAACATTCGGATAGACATTCAGCATCGTTTCCTAGAATTATAATTTGAATTTAGCTCATATTGCACTTGAAAAACCCTTAAAAACACATACCCTTCCATCGCGATCGTTAGGAATTGAAGAACAGCATTTCAGAGTTTGTCCCATTTGTGTTTCGTCTTGTTTTCAGAATAATATTCTTCAATAATGAGATATATCTGCTAGTCAGTTTGAAAAATTGAATATTTCTCTTCGCTCTTCTACTAAATTAAGAATCTCAATTACTATTTCGTTTATTTCTTTAATACAAAACCAAATAACTAACATCAAGCATACGATTATCATATTTTATTTAGAAATCTTATCCCTTCCAAAAATTAGCTGTTCTTATTGAATTATAGAAAAGAATCAACATTGCTAAGTCCAATGAAAAATGTATTACACACATTTTGAAGCCATTTTTTGTTAAAATCTTCTCAATACATTGAAGGGGATATAGCACATACTTTCTTAAAGATATTTTGAAGATTCCAGTTAAATTATTCACTCGAAAAGGAAGATAGCAAACAAAGTGAACATCTGGAAATGTAAAACAATTAAAATGGCTGCATAGTAGAGCTAAGAAAGGATATTTGAACTGACTAATCATAGATATTATCTTGAAGTATCGTTTTCATAATTTATTTTGAATTTTTTCAAGAAGCTCAGTGAACAATTCATCTATTCCCTCATTTGTTTTCGCTGAAGTCTCTTAAAAGATGATATTATTGTTATTTTAACAGAACTATGCTCCTTATTGCGTAGTCACTTGACGCAGATCATCGTCTACATCGCATTTATTTCCTGCAATACATAGAATCATCCCTTAGTTTTAAACTTTATTTTCAAGTTCCTTAAGCCAATAATCGAGACTCTGAAAACTTGTTTATTTTTGAACGTCATAAACAAGAACTGCAGCTTATGCGTCATTGTAATAGAGTTGTGTCATTGACCTAGAAAGAATCGCAAGAAAATAAGTTTAAAATATTCAAATACTTTTCTTATTCTGAAAAGTTAAAATATTTTGTACCTATATCGTTCTTCACCACCCGTATCCCAAAGATGCACAGCGACTTTTTAGCCATTCGATAACTAAGTTTCCTTGAGATTATATACACCTCCAATTGTCAATTCATAATTTTAACTAAATTCGTGCTTGCAGTATCTAAGTGCAATTGAGCTCTTTCCAACATTTGGATCTCCTAGAAGTACAACTTTGATCTCTTTTTTTTTAGTTAGCATCATTTTATCCTTTGTTTTTGCGCTTTAGCCGCCACAACATCCTCCATCTCCGCTGTTTTACTTGTGGCTCATGTTCTTCTTAAATTAATTTGATAAGTTGAAATTTTGATTGAAATAAAATAAAGAAATTCATACCTATTTTTTTTTCTGCGCTCTTCCTAGCATTAGGAAGCTTGAAATACCACAAAATATTGCTGTAAAATAACAAGTTTAGCTCTAACTCAGGGTTTCTTAATAAACAACTTTAAAGGAATTATTTTCTTGAAGAATTATGCTAAATTGAGTGAAAACCATAATTAAATGAGAATTGTAACAGACCTAATTACAGGATGTAGGAGAGACTAATATTTTTACAATTAGATTTCCAGTTTCATAACATGGATTGGTTAGGAAAGATAACAGTGATTGAGTAGAATTCTTGTTTAGAATTTTCAAGATCTCGAAAATACCATAATTTTTAGATGAAAGACTAGCTAGAAAACAAGACAAATTTGTTCTTGCATTTGCTGTAAAAAACAATTAATGAAAGAATAAAGCTTATTTTTTACTGATTGTGCTGTGTTTTAAAAATAAATGTTGTTCATTTGTATTTTTTCATTTTGTTTTGTAGCTCTTTTCCTTTTGAGTTTGTACTTTAAAAAATTCAAAAATCTAACAAGCAAAAAGTAATAGAAAAAAGATTATTTTGCAAAAAAGAATCTGTCAAAAAATCACAAAAACACAAAAATAACTCTTCTAGCAATCATAAAACGAAACATACAAAATGACTGATAAGATTTCTATCACTTTTGATGAGGAAAACAAGATCCGTGTGCTTGAGTAAGACAAGTTTAAAGAGACCGATTTGCTGAAGAATGAGTCCATGGAATTCATCAAGAAAGTGCTCAATCTGGATGAAATCATTTCTTAAATCACTGAAACACTCGAAAATTATGGATAAAAGATAGAACAATAGAAACTACGCGCAATCGGTGAGCGCAACAAAGTCGAAAGTGAAGCTGAAAATAGAAAAAAAAAGATGATGGATTTAAATAATATCTTGAATGAAAAGAAAGCAGAACTCGAACGATGCTCAACTGAGCTTGAATCGATTTAAAAAGTAGAAGCTGAGTAGAAACATCTCATTGATAAGCTATCCAACAATGAAGCTTGAAAACAGAAAAAACTCCTTTTTTTAGAATCTATCAGCACAAATAATCTCATACAAGCTTTCTAAAGTTAACATCACCTTAATCTGCCTGCTTTTAATGGATTTATCATGTTGAGAGTTTTGTTTATGAATAATTCAAAAAAATCACAAATAAATATATGATTTATTCAGATTGATTTAGTTCTATTTGACTTAATAATCCAATCAGGAAAAAATGAATCTATGTTAACTTTCAATAGAGCAGTGACAATTATTTGTAAACAACTGCTCTTGATTAGCAAAGGGAAAATGATTTTTATTTTCACTGATTAATATGAAAAATATAAATTAAAAATAAATGAATTTCTTCAATATTAATTCAACTGTTTTTATTCAAAACAAAAGCATGCTCTTTCCTTTATCACACAAAGTAAATATGGCTTACTAGATAATTCAATACATTTTTACATTAATCTGGAATCATTTCCAAATCATTGGGGAATCTCATACAATACAATAATTAGCTGTTAAATATGCTTCCAAACCAGCAAAGAAAAAATTTTGGTTTTTCGAAAATTCCTTACGCTCTTTTGCAACTCGCGATTACATATCGCTAACTACGAGTTTATTATTAAAAAATAATAATAAAAAGGCAATTATTTCTTGCTGTAGTCATGAGCCATTAACAGCAGTAGCAGCTACTTCATTTGCAATAATATTCTACTCACACCTAGCTGCTTAGACGACCAGCTCCTTCAGTAGTAGTACAGAGAAGGAATCTTGAAATTTCTTCTTCTCTCAACTCTTGTTCATTTCACCAAGAGTTGCTTCCTTCTTCTGTGTCTTCTAAAACCAATAATGGAGGTTAATGTCAAATCATTCCAGGACGTAAATACTCCGTAGATCTTTTGAATGGACCTTCAATTGGATCTAAGATATCGTTGTCAGATCAAAACAAAAGTTAAAGAATATTTAACTAACCTTCATCTCATTAGCTTTATTCTGTTCCAGATCATAGAACAATTGATTCAGATAGTTCATCTTGGATGAATTCTCAAGGAGATTAACAATCAATGATGGGATACTCTCCATAATAAAAGAGTAGTAATTAACTCCTGTTTCTTCAATCTGGTGCACACATTCGTTATTCTGCATTGCCTTCTCCAAATGACAAGAAAAATCTCCAAACTACACAGTTATCTAATCAATTCTAAGACAATTCTCCAGTATAAGCTAACTAATTCACTACCTTCACGTAACTAGAGCCAACAACATAAAATAAATATCTTACAAATTCAGATAAATAAATATAAATTAGATCTTCACTCCAAGATATTCCAAAGAAAATACTCTCTTATGGAGAGTACAAGAGTTCAAAGTAAGCTTAAGAATTAGGGTAGTAATAGCAACAAACGTACAATGGATATGAATCAAAGTAAAGAGCTGTTCCTAAGATCAGAGGATCCATATAAAACAACACTAGTTTTAATTCAACAATAGAAAACTAATCCCCTTCAGTTGGGCCAATACGTAGTTTTCTAGGAGAAAACAACGTACCATGTCTTTATGCACCTCAGACTGAATAATTGTTAATTAAAAACAAAGGAGTATATCCATCCTCTTAGTCATTACATGAATCTCCAACATATCAGCAAATGCAAGTACTTCATTCTTAACCTGTTTTCAGTTTCCCAAGAAGCTCAAATCATACGGTAAATTAGTAAATTCAATAATAGACTTCTTTAGGCTAATAACAACAGCAATCGTATCAATCATAACCTTCATAGACTTCAATTAAAAGCTAGGAAATTTGCTAAAATTAATAAATAAATCCCCAACAATTCCAACAACAGCAATAATAAATATCTAACTTTTAATCTCAAAAATAGGATTTTAATTAGATTCCTTTACATTCGAATAATCTTGAATCGCATCAAGTTTACTCATCAAAGTCTGCATAAGCTAACAAATAATACTAAGAAACCATCAAATAGCAGATAATATCATCTGATAAATGTCTCCCACAACATGGAGAACCTCAGTAGTAAAAATAACTCTTGCAATAAGATAGCATAACTCTTAATTTTGAAAAATAGCAGAACAATTTCAATTAAGAAAGAAATTAGAAGAATCTAAGTCTTGCAAGATAACATCAATGGCTTTAACCTTAACAGACTTAATTGTAGCCTTCTCAATAATCTTCTATGATTCTCCAGCCAAAATAATAAAATTAACAATAAATTGTTGATAATAACAAAAAAATATTTATCCAAATCAAAGGACAACACGAGACAAAAATGGAGCAATACAATTACCGAAAAAAGGACATCAATACTCTAACTCGGAACAATGCAAATCACCTAATAATGAATGATACACCAAATCTTCAATCTAATCCATAAAAACCTCCTTTACAGACCAATCAAGAAAAAATCAAGGAAACAGTTTTCTAAAACTACATAAAAGATATAAAAGATGAGAACAATATTGCTCAATCTCATCAGAATTATAGCATGATATAGTAAAACATAAAGCATAAAGCTATTGTTGTATCCTTACCTCGAAATGATAAAGAAAATATTAGAGAACAGATTTATGATCAAAGAAATATTTTATAGAGAAAAGAAGAGAAAAATATAAGAGCAGAAGGAAAACTCAAAGAAATACCAGAAAGTTAAGATAAAAAAGAAGATAGATCATTCTCTTTAGATGCTACCAAAATATCTAAGGCAATTGATACTACTTTCAATTGTTCTGATCTTTTATAGCTATCATTATCGGAATTAGAGGAGCCTTCAGAATGTCAAGTTATGTTAGATGAATCAAAATAAAAGATTGATTAGGCAGGTACAAAAAAGGAAAATGGAGATTGTACCAAATCTTCATAGGATCAAGCATCCGAGAATAGGAAACTAACTATGCCTGATGCATTTACGTTTAATTCATTTATTTCTCAATCAGAACACAGCCACAATAGCTGGGAATGTGAAAAATAATAAGAATCTAGTTTTAAAGCAGAATCGTAAGGCAGTGAAAGTACTAACGACCAACAATATGAAATTATAAAATAAGCTGGTTGTTGTAAGGATTCAAGCTAAGAAGCATCATTGAGTAATAATAACAATAATAAAATGCATGATAAAAATGATAATTTTACAGAAAATGATGAAGCAATCGATGAAGAATATGCGAATATTCTGTACCAATAACTAACTATTGAGCGTTCTTTATTCTAAATAAAAACTAGTTTAACTCGTCTGATGTCTTAATTACTATCGATTCTACCTCTTAGCTAAGGTGAAGAATTGTAAATATTTTAGCTGAAACTTAAAAATACCTTGGCAATTAGGTTGTCTTTAGATGAAATTAAAATGATATTTGGACTCAACAAAAATGATCGTTTTATCTCAAAAGAAGTAGTCTTAGATGTTCTACTTGGTTCTTAAAGTCTAAATATTACAAACGAATCTGAAGAGTTGACTCCAGACACAAAAAAAGTTATCCGCAACATTTTACGAGAAACTAAACGAGCTGAAATTCATTTAAATGAACTTAGAGAAAAATATAAATTTTGCTAAGAGGAGATTTTTAAAATAATCGCTGGGGATAAATCTTATATTTCTTGCAGTGATTTAGGATTATTCTTTAAAAAAAACGGATTCGATGTTAGAGATCAAGAAACGATGCTCTTAATTTATCGATTCAATAGGCAAAGCACAATTCGGTTGTCTCAAATAAACTTCTATGTCTGATGAGATAATTAGATTTAAATGTTTAGCAACTTACTCCATCCAGCTTAAAGACATCAGCTACTTCTAAGTCAAAATGCATTTTTACAGCAAAATATTAAACTCTTTGGTTAATTTTACAAATTCACTTTCAAATCACATGTGTGTACTTATTTTTTATGATGTTGAAAATTAAAGAAGATTTAAATTAATTATTGGTTTTTGAAGATAAAAAATAATGTAAATGTTAAGGAAAACTTTAAAAAGATTTAAAGTACCAAAGAATGGAATATGCAATAAATGTCACAGTGAATTGGCGAGAAACTGAAGAAGAGTTGTATTAATAAATAGACCAATTTATGCAGAAATCTGTTAGTTTTATTGTTGTTGTTATTTTTGAATAATTCGTTTCAATTAGTTACACTCTTTCGAGCAGAAGATAGTTAAAGTTAGATTTAAATCAAGGGAGAAATTAAGTCTTTTTAAAAGTTATTTTGATTATTAACAGAAGAGGAATCGCTGGAAAATTTACCATTCTTCCAATTTCCTGATTTTATCACTGTTTTTAAAAGACTATCTATAAGATTGCCTTCACCGTGGGGTTTCCAGTGCTTGAAAGATCCAATATAGTGCGTGTTGTTGGAATAATACTCAACTCCTTACCCGCACTTTTGATCTCTCTTGAAAGAACCAAAATACGAAGAATTATCAGAAAATTTTATAAAGCATCCTTATCCATGTTTTCTATCGATAACATAGTCTCCTTCATAGACATTTCCGTTCTCCCAAACCATACGACAGATACCATGAGATTTCCCTGCTATATTGTACCCTATTCGATAAGCACCATCCTTCCAAAAAATCAAACTTCTTCCGTTCGCTTCTCCAGCTTTGTTGACTTAAGAAAATTCAATTCTTTCACCATAGTCAAATTTTTTAACAGCAAATGCTGTAGAATTTTCAAATTCTGGATTCCTAAATTCAAATTCAGGTAGCACAGAGATGGATTATCGAGCTAATACACTGAGATCATATTCAGCACGCTTTAAGTCTTCCTCAACAGATTTTAATTATTTAGTAAACAGCAAATCATCTTAGGATAAACTTTTTACGAAAAGCAGTTTTTCAGGCACTATATTCGCGATACGGGAACAAATTAGATTGTAATATTGATCACTTTTTTGACTAATAAAATCAATGTGATTCATTATTTCTGCTTTTTCAGGTTAGAAAAAAGCCTTCCAGACTTTGACTTAGTTTTCAAGAGAGGTACCAGCACAAACAGCAGCTGCTGCTTCTTCTCTAAGTATTTGTTTTGCCATATTGAATTACTCTAGCATAGCTGATTTAGTTTAATCAAGCCTTAAGCTGAGGTTATGAAATTTTTACTCTATTTTTTCAGCAGTAATTAAACCTAATTTTCCACCTGTTTTAATAGCAACTTATATTTGTTGGGTTAGAGTCTTCACGCATATTGCTTCATGACCTTCATGAGGTCCAGAGCTGAGACATTTTGTGCAGCATAATTTACTTGCTTCCTTGCATTTGATTTCAACGCAAACAAGCTAAAGAGGATATTTCTTTTCATTATCTTCTTTTCTTTTTTTACACCAAGGTTTATCACTATTAGCAGGTTAATCCGGCGAATCCTCTTCACCGCTTGTCTCACTACTAGAATTGCTACTTGAACTACTGTTAGTTTCACTATCACTACTTTCTCTAACACTAGAATTTCCAGATTCAGTGCTTTTCATACGATCTTTTGGAATTGTTGTTGATCCGTTTCCTTATTTATCTTGTTTGAATTGAAAACCAGAATTTTAACGCTAATTCCCTTGCTTAGTAGCACCATTTGGAGAAGAATGAGGGCAATGCAACTTGCAGTATTTCAGAGGCTACAAAAGAGCTTCTTGGAATAATTCAGATTGTTTAAGAGATGACACTTAGTTTATTTAATTTTACTAAGATGGCAGATGATTAAATTCTGAGCTGTTTTTAGCAGATGAAAGAGAAATGAGATTTTTGGTCGTAAACTCCTCCAGTTTTGGGGAGGAATCTGAAGTGGATGGCATAGCTAGAAGAGACCGCAGTCTACAACTCCCTGGTTTGGGCTGATCATTTGATTCTTGTTATTCGTTCATAAATACTTAGCTTATTCTTTTTAATACAGATTATTCTGTGAGATATGTGAGAGTTTGACACAATTATAATCAAATTAAAAGTGATAGAAGGGTCAAGTTAAATGGACTATTCTTTTTTTATTTTATTAGAAAGTGAATCTTCATGAAAAGAGTATAAAGAAACAAACAAATCTGTTTTGTTTGTTTCTCTCTTTATGTGTTAGAGTACATTTGTAATTTATTGTTTTCATTGAAAGAGAATGGATAACTTCTTAACTTTTCTTCTTTGTTCAAATTGCAATTCCTTCTTTTCTTTCATACAGAATAAAAAAGAAAATGTACTTTTTCATATCCATTAACAAGTGTTTCTTTCAATAACTGGTTTGTAATTCAATTGATTTTACATTTTTCCTTCTAATTACTTGTAGAAAAGAAATTATTTAAATCAAAAGTACTTTAAAAATATGTGAATTTTATGTATTTCAAATTAATTTCTTTTCTGAAACGATGCTGATTTGATGAAATATCAAGCCGTTTTTACAAAATACATTCTATTTTTCTTGTTTAAATACCAAAACGACAGAAGGCTAGCACTAACAATGATTATCAAGTATTGTGAAATAAAATAATCCATATATTTTTCTTCGAGAAGATGCATTATTGAAATGCAAATTTGTTTCATTAATCAGTTATTTTTGTGGAAAAAGATGTTGTTTATCTCTTAAAATATGCTTATGATACTGTTAAGAAAGATTTAAATGAAAAAACTCTCCTTCAATAGCTACACAGCATTAAAATGTAAGATCTAGGATTAAATTATAGAGGAAAGCCAAAATGGTGAATGGAAAAATCAAAACAACAAAAATAAAGTGAAGTAATTACAAGTTAGTAGAAGAAAATTTTCATAAAGTATTGCTGATTTCCCATTATTTTCATAATTTCAACTCATTTAAAAAAATATTTGTTAAGAATATGAGAGAGTCCTTCTTTGTTACATGGTTTTGAGAGATACGAAACCATTCCCGCTTGGAAACAATTTAATTTCGTATCGTAATCATCATAGCTAGTGCAAGCAACAATATTTGTCTCAATAGAAGCTGCATTACCTTGACTTTAAACTTTGTAATCAGCAAGGGCTTAGAAAATTTATTATGTCA
>Ga0302285_10001596_pt1 | contig 12632 bp, 5 predicted proteins | sample III_Fen_E2_2_FD_200455 | JGI IMG/M metagenome (GOLD analysis project Ga0302285, IMG submission 200455) | Peat permafrost microbial communities from Stordalen Mire near Abisko, Sweden - III_Fen_E2_2 | ecosystem: Environmental > Terrestrial > Soil > Wetlands > Permafrost | place: Sweden: Abisko...
TCTATTGTGTTTCTTAAACTTTACTAATATTCTCAGCGTTTTACTGAATAGATTATGAATCCTCTTTTTCTTTGACAATTTCCTTTTCTCCTCCTGATTCAGAAGAATCTTCATCTCCTTCTTCACTAAAGTAAACTTCACTTTATTCATCTTCTTTTACCTCACCTGATTCATTTATTTACTCTACAATACCTTTCTCCTTTCGAAGCTCAGAAATCCTCTCATTTTTTTGTCTAATCGATTCTTTCAATGATTTGTTTGTTTCCACTTTCCTTCCTAGCTCTTAGTACAATCGAACTACTAGTTTCTTAAGAGATATAGGATCGGCGTTACTTTTTTCTTGAAGAAAAACAGATACTCTTCTTATTTGTCGTTCTTTTTTGTCATCTCTCTCAATTATGGAATCTAACAAACAACAAAAATAACTCAATATTAAAATCTAAATATTCCACTAATACTTACCTAGCATAGAAATATTACTATTACTTCTTTGAAGTGCTAGAGATTCACTTCCAGCAGACGGCTATTTCCCTAATTCTTCATTTTCCTTAACTTTCAGCTTAGCTTCAGCTGCAAGTTATTTCTTAGATGCATGAGTTCGCTTTATTTTTTATTTTAGTTTCTTGAATTTTTTATATTGCTAAAGAATGTAAAAACTTGGCAATTCCTGTTCTTCTGATGGCTATTAAGACTACAAAATTTAACCAGGTGTTGTATTCATCGAAGAATCCTACTCTGATTATAATTGTTGTTGTTGTTTTTACTATTGTTCCCTAGAGTTTTATTGATTTGATCTAGTTTAATGTTGTGATTGGAGTTGTTAGTGAAAATGACGGTAACCATTATTTGCCTGCTGCTGTGAATCATATTTTTAAATTCCTTTTTTTTGTTTTCTAACTCCGACAATGTTGTTTCTTTACCACTATTGCTGATTGTCCATCTACACTTATCCTTTCTGTGTATCTTCATCATGCTTTATGGCAACTCTAGATTAATCTCCTTCAAATATATTCATTCTTCCATGTGTTATTTATCTATTTGAGTGAAATTAGTTTTATCTAGAGATTATTTATTCATTGTTTTGCTACTAAATCGATGAGAATTGCTGATTAATAGGAGAAAAAGATAATGTTTGGTCAACAGAAGAAGCACCCCAATCTTATTTAAAAGATTTCAAAGCACCAGGTGGTTTTTTTGGAGATGAAAATTAGAATTAAGGTGTTTCATCTGATGATTAAAAGCTAGGATAAGGATTCCCTTTAGGGTTTACTCTCTAACCTTATGAGATTCTTCTCTTGTCAGTGTTTTCTGAATACTGTTGCTACTACCTTCGATTTTCTGCAGGAAGCTCATTTTGTTAGGGGAAAAAGTTATCTTATTTTTAACCTACTAAAGTTGGTTAGTCTGTAGTTCGGTGTTCATATTGTTGCTGCTGATGCTACTACTGATGACGGAACCTGAATGATTCATTATTCGAAGATCTATGATTTTGCTGATGCTGATACTGGTTATTATATGGAAGTTAGCTGCTAAGAACGGGAGAGATGGATTATTGCTATTATTGCTTTGTCTCTTGATTTAATTGCGGTCTATTACTGCTATTATTCTATGGGAACTTCTTAGGTGGAAAAGAAGGCGAAGGATTAGAATCTGTCATAAATAGGAGGGAATTTGCAAACACACTTTTTTTTCTGCCTGTCTTTTATTAATCTTGCTCCTACGTTTGCCTATTTTTTTTTAATAATTATTCACTGTAATTTCTTATCCAATTTAGCTTTTCATGTCAGCTTTTTCTCATCAAATAGATACGCTCTCCCTTTTCTGACACTTTAATTGATTTAAACTAGTTTTCTTCTATTGTTCATGTTTTCCTCCATAAATTCAACTCCCTTACCTACATCTTTACATGCAAAAATATTAAGAAACTTTCCAGTTTATGTAATGTTCTGCTTTTAAGACACACATTATTTGGTCATAATGTTGTATTTATAGTAATTTTTAAAAGAGAAAGCTAAATTGAAAAATATGCATAATAAATATCAAGGTATTGACAGAAATATAAACAAATTTGATATTTTTGAAACAAGCACACAAAGTCTTTATGAATTGTTCTCCTTTCTTATTTTGTCTCCTAAAATATCCAGACAAATAAAGAAAATCTATCAACTTGTGTTTCCTCTTTTCTCACAGAAAAAAGGAGAGAAAGTGTGTTTTGAAATAATTAACTCCCAACAAACAGATCATATGCTCAAATAGTGCTTTCGCTCTGGTAATAATAGGGCTGTTTTAGTCTTCATTTTCTGATTTTTCGTTCGTTATTAAGGTTGCAGATTTTTTCGAACCATATTCTGCTATGATCAAAAATGTTCGTTCTATTAGCCTATATGGATCATTATTGTTGCTTTCAGTGAGAATTTCTTGAAGCAAAATATCCTTGCTTTTTTCCCTATTGGCTATTTGCTGCAAGGAATCTAATACGTTTATTCTTATGAGTTCATAGACAATAAGATCGAATTACTAACTCAAGTAATGTTTTATTTCCTAATCTAAAGTTGACAGATAGACATCAACATAGACACCAAATAACTCCTTGAATTAATCGAATTCTTTGTAATCATTTTTCCGCATGAATTACCATATTTCACTGATAGACTCATTAATTTATTATGCATTAGTACTATTGGTGTTGTTATTTTCTTTATTAGTGATTGCATTATTGAGACCACTGTTATTGTAGTTTATCGTGCTGGTGTTGGTGCTGGTATTTCCGAAATTTTAATCTAGTTTTTCAGTCTTCACTTCTAACTTTTTCGATTTAAGAATCTTGAATTGCAGAATCTTCAAATCAACAATTTTATTCAAGTAAGATTGCTCTTAAATTTCATAAAACGACAACGAATAAGTAGAAAATTTCTTGCTTCTTTCCCAGTCGTTGAATTAAAATGTCTCCAAGGCTATCTTATACCCAATATCCGCACTACGCTTGTTTTGTTCTCCTTTGATGGCTTAGTACATGTAGAACACATTTTCATAATATCCGAGTGCTTATCTAGTCATACCTTGCTAGTCAAGTACATTCGCCAACTCAAACATAACTAAAAACACAAAATTAACACAATTTGCATGGAAATTTTAAACAATAATATGCTTTTACTTTATGCAGTTTTTTGATGTCTGAAACCAACAATTTTTTCGATAAGATGACAGTTCGCTTTCAACAAAATGATTTATTCTTCAAACTAGCCAGCTGATTCATAATAAGTAGCCATTGTGTTGAGAACTTCGCAGTGCAAAGGATGCATTTTACCTAGGTTAAAATTGATAATTTCTTCAGTTTTCCAAAAAAGGTACAAAATCTTAGGCTTCTAATTAAGAATTATGTAGCATTTTATAAGCAGACAAAGAGGGTCAACAAGAAGCACAGAAGGGTAGTAATCAAAGCATTGTATGCAATTGCTGCAGGATTCTATGCAATCTTCATACAACCCACTGATAAACTGCTTCTTCGCTATTGAAAATAATGTAAAAAATCTCTCTCGAGGATGAGAATTCAAAACCTATTTACAACAAAAAAAGAAAAAAGTTTAATTTTTGATAATCTACAAAAGAATAAAGAGATAGGATAAGTTATTATTTTAGCACTAATTTATACCTATGAGAGTTTATCTTTGATTAGTAATGACTGAGACTGCTCTGCAATATCATTTTGGAGATTCTATTCAGCAAATTAAGTGATTTGCAAACTTGAGAAATCAAACATCTCCGATTCACACTCAAAACTTAATAAGTTTTTCATTGTGAAAATAGCCGGCTGATAGTCAGAATCTTCTTAGCTAAGTTAGTCTTTTTTTTCATCTGAAGTAGTAGCTATATCTATGACTTTAACTGAGCTTTTTTGAAGATTCTCCCATACCTCCCATGGAGTTTAATTGGATTTGGCACTACTATTTTGAGGATTACTTTTATTAGCTGTATTAACAGGCTAGTTGTTTTAGATTTTATTCAAATCAGACAAAATTTAACTTGCAAATCCTTCAATATTTGTATTTTAAGGTGATGAACTAGGAGCAGATACTTCATCATTGCTATTCTTATTAAAAACATCGAATCCATAAGTTAAAATGAACGAAGAACAATAGCATATCGCATTTAACAATCCTCCTTCTTCGAATTAAGATAAAGATACTTCTTATTTATACCCAAACTCTAGGAATATTTATGTATTAATTTACTCCCAGAACATCTAGCCTTATTCAGATTATTCGAAAGTCAAGTTGAGTATTTCCAATATCGACTCCTTTTGCTTTTCTTCTACTCTATTGAAGTAATACTACTTTCTGTCGAATTCACCCTTGTGAAAACTATGAATTATTGGGTATTATTACGAATTCTCAATTAAACTGGATTTGCTTTCAAAAGTCACAGATGCTAAGTAATAACGAATTATATTTTTAATTGCCCTTGCAACCATTTCCTGTTCAAATAGCAGTTTTACTTGAAGCGTCTTAGATAATGTAGCTACTTCTGAGATGTACCTGCAGGATGAAAAGAATTAACTTGATTAGAATCATCTTTTGATAATAGAATTTTCAAACTAAAGTTGTTTATTATCCATCAAAAAATTCAATTTTATTAAAATTTCTAACTTGATATTGAGCCCATGGGAGTGGAGTGCTTCTTCTATTGTGTGGCTGTCATACGGGATGATTTCAAGATTATCGAATTTATGGACAAGTTTATGTAAAACTGTACCTGAGATCTAACCAACAAACTCTTCAACTTCTTGAATATCAATTTGATCTTTCTTTTATTGCTCGATCAATTTCGAGAATATCTTCTGAAGGGCGTTATCCTTTTTGAAATTTCCTACTTAGATCTAAGAAAAGCAAGCTTCAGGATTTAAAGGTTTTTTCCTTTTGAGCAAGATTTCTGGTCGAATTTTTCGAGGAAATCTCTGTGTTCGTTCATCGAATTAGCAATCTAAAAATGTGTTTATTGGAAAGAAATCATGGTATTTCTCAATATAAAACTGATCCTCTTCTTTGTCTTAGTCGATAAATATTGCCTCTTGCTTGTATTTTATCAACGCTGCTTTTGTCTTTCGATCACCAGCAGATTTATGAATCTAAAAAAAAAAATCTCTTTTTTGAATGTAATAAAGAATGATCCATTGGTACCTCTGTCTCAAATGTTAAGATGCATTCAAGAGCTTCAATTTCTGGTTTCCAAGAAAAAAAATGTGGTTTTATTCTGAGTTTATTTCGTAGCTTTGCTGCATCGGTTTCGATTTATCTCTAGAATTTCGGATTTCTTTTGTATTCTTTGTAGATATTCTTTTGAATATTTGGTCCATAAACAATATTCGACTCATATGAAGGCTTAGCTTAAACTAGCAGTTTAAACCCTCTGTACTCGACGATGACCGACAGTGGCACTCGAAGTAAATAAGATGAATCTTATTTGCGGATTTCAAGAGAACTTGCTGCAATACTTTTGAGAATACGAAACTAATCTCCAACTTGTTTCATGTACTATGGGTCATAGTAACTGATTCCCTTTTTATCATTGAAATTAAGATAATCGCTGAGATAAGTAGGAATCACAGTTGCAAGTTTTGTCCAAGACATTCTCACAATCATATTATATTCTGCCATAAAGAAAAACGATTCTTCATCTAAGTACCCTTGCTAGTAAGATGAAGCAGATTACTATTGTTCATCTCCTTAGTTCCTAGTGGTATTGTTTCCAGGGATGCCACTCATTCTTAGATTATTCTCATTAGATTTATTTGGTTAGAATAAATCACTAGAATTATTATTGGTATTGTTATTATTAGGTTCTTCGGCAATATTTAGATCTTTCATGCCTTTGATAGGATGGAAACTGCTAAGTTAATTGGGTAACATAAAATCATCCACAAGTGACTTTGCAGCAGCTATGGCTTTCTTTCTAAATTTTCCTAAAAACACAAATACTTCGATTCCTTTTCGAAGTTGATTTGTGAGACTCGTTTCCTTGAAGTTGCTATCCAAATATTGGTGATATCTAACGTCAAAAACAGAATGATTCGTGTTTAAAAAATATTAAAAATCTCTTAAATAACTCTAACCTGAATTCATGGCTGTTTTCAGCTAATTTTCGGAGATACTCCTTCTGCAAATCTGTTGGAGTCTCGCTAATCTTCTCAGGAGACAGCATTATCGAGGAAGATTATTTACTTAGTTTATTAGTCATTGTAGGTGGACTCTGTTGTGTTGGATCAGGCGGAGACATATTGTTGTTATTAGAAATAGCACTTTTGTCTTAGCGAAAAATATTAAAGTTTTTCACTTATTTGAACACACTCCAATGGGATTTCAACGGAGAAGATGCAGAAGGAGTGGAAACCATTTATTAAAGAGGTATTTGCTTAATTGGAGTAAGATCTTCATGGGAAAAGAATAACCTGTCATCTTATGAAGCCCTCATATTTTCATCACTTGTAGTTTCAACACTTTAAAGTGTAATGAGATCATGTTTCCTCAAAGGGTAGATACTACCTCTTTGAGGTAGAGGTGAGGGAATATCCTTTTTTTCTTCTAAATCTTCTTCACTTAGAGATTAATTCGCTTTATCTTATTCCTCAGTTATCTTAGATTTGTTATTTTCTATTATTGTTCTCCCATCTTTTTATTGCTTCTCAGATTCTTTATCTTTTTCTCTTTTTTTACTCTTCAACATATCTTCATTGATCTTCGCTTGCTCTTTAGCAATTCGAGCATCTTCTTTTGCTTACTCTTTAGCTTGCTCTTTTGCTAATTTTTCCTATTTTTTAGCAAGTTTTGCTTGTTCCTTTAGTTAATCTTTTTGTTCTTTTGTTGGTTCTTTAATAATCTAATTCTATTCTTAAGACTAATCTTGTACTTTCCTCCCTTCAAGCTAATTCTTGTCAATAGAAGAACTTTGTTTTTAACTCCGCTAGGTTGATTACTACTACTGCTGCTATAGCACAGCGATACTAGTGATGTTTTTATTTTTTTCAGCAGAAGAACTTGAAGGAAAAGATTAATCGAAATTCACAAGAGTACTATTTTTAGATTCTTCTTTTCTCAATTGATTCGGCACTTGCGCTTATGGAGAAGGATATTATCTCGTTTATTCTTCCTTCTTTTTGATGGAATAGTCACGTATTTGAGTTCGTAACTATTTGAAATTATTGTCTTCTTCCTTTTCATCGATAACTTATTGTTTTTATCGTTTCTCTTTTGGTTATTATCCACTGCTAGATTACAAAGTCTACTACTTCTGAGAAGATGATTATTTCGGCTGTTTACTGGCCTACAACACTTACTACTACTACTTATCTTTTTCTAACTCTTTCTCTTTCTAATTCTGCAAATTCTCTTATCCTTCAATTTATTTCTTTTACAAAGCCTTCTACACTTCTTTTTCTCTTTTTTACCTTTCTCCTATGTCTAATAGCTTCTTCACAAGATTAATCTTCTCAACTATCAGCGTTGCTTATTCACATGAACTACAAACAAACTCCCATCGTATCTTGTTATTCTTTTGCTTCTCACTGGATTCAGTTTTTTTTTCTTTGTCGAACATATTTCCTTCTAAGAATTCGATACTGATACGATCTTTCTTTTTCTATCCCTGAACTTCTACGGAGATGATATCTTTAACGTAGACTCCCCATTTGAATTCACCTGGAACATAGTCATCCTCAACAAACTTTTTAAGGAAATTATAGTATTTCAACTATCCTTCATACAGCTGTAGGATACGCTTTTTTTTAAAATTCAAACACAAGTGTAAGCTAAAAAAATACATTAGCTTAAGAGTTTTAAGCATATTTTAATGGTCTCATTCATGCTGTTGATGTTTCATTTCAAGAAGAGATTAAGACTTTATTTACCTTATTGACAAGTAATCCCTTCTTTGAAACTTTGCTAAGCGCTTTGCTAAACGAAATAGATTGGATTTCTTTCTCATTTGTGTTTGGTTCTGAGTTGTTCATTTGTTTATTAGCCTGCTTCCTTTGTTCAGTAGGCCTTAGCAGCCCACAACCAAGTATCAGTTTTTGATTTAATTTAATGAGATGATATCTGCCAAAAAAAGGAAATTTCCCACAAGTATCTAATCTAAATTTTCAAACAAACAAATTAAATTCAAGCCAATATCAAAAATGAGCAAATCATAAACTAGCCACACAAAAAAATAACAAAAAATAGAAACAAGATATTTTGAAAATGACTCTTAGTTTAACAACTATTTAATGGAATTCACATGAAAATTTAACAAATTTTTCAAAATAGATTCTAGGACTTAAAAAAATACAAAAAATTGTTTCTCAATCAAGCTAGGCCAAAAGGACATTCTTTTATTAATCATCCATTTCTCTCACTGCTATTTGAAATAAGAATTACCAATAGTTTGCCTTGTCAAATCTATTTATTTCATTCAGCTGAATATGCTTCGATTTTTCTGCAAAAACCCTCATAAATTCCAGCTTCGAGGGTATTTATCGCTACTAAGGAAGTACGTTTATTCTCAGATTCATCAGGAAGATCAATATATTCAAGATCAGGAAAGAGTTATCTGACATGCATTAAGTTAATTGTAGCATGATTCGTGAAATTAAATCCTGCAATAAGGTTCTTTTCTAAAAGATAATCTGCTAGAACGTTCAAGGTCTTGTGTGTGCTAGGGACAACTGATTCTACCCAACAAGGGAAAATTGTCCTGTTATCTTTAGTTTCTTGCAACTAAATCTATAAAAAAGAAGAAAATTATCGATATTACTTTAAAAAATGAAAATGAAAGAAATATTGGAAACAATTGAAGATACAAAAATAATTGTGGGTTGTTACATTTTTTATCATTTCCATGCTGACATCATAACTGAGAAACCCGAGTTCTTAATGATTTTGCTTATTTCGGAGGGTTATGAGAGGTAAGTATCTGAATTCGCTGTAAGGCATAAGAGTGTTGAACTAAATAAGAAGATTGTATTTTTTTATTTAGCCAGGTAGCTGGAACTAGAGTTTATCGTTTAGAAGCTGAAAAAAACAAACAAAAATCAATCCATTATTACCAATCATCTTCAAATGTGCTTAATAATTTAACCAAACCAATAAATCTCTCTTTTTCTCTTTAAATTACCTGATAGACTTATTTCGTTTAGAGAGGTGTATCTTGAAGAATAAGGTATTCCCCTTTTGGACAGATGTATTATTTATAATTCGTGAAGAACTGTGAGTACATTTAATATGTTTTAATAATGCTATTTCTGAGTTTTTGAGGGTCTTTGTGGGTACCTTGTCCTTCTTCATAAAATTCTTCATTGATTTCATCAGGCGGTGGCAATACAGATTAACCATCATGAATTGAAGAAGAACATAGTTAAGCTATTGAAGAATTTCCTTGGTGCTTTTTGAGAACAATCACGTCATCTTCTCCATCTAGGTCTTTAATATCAATATCTATCCCAGCTGGGTGGTCGGTTCTATTATCTTCAGGGGAGAATTTCCCAATTTATTCAATTTCCTCGTCTGTAGTCTTATTTTCCAAGTTTATAGGAATGCTTGCATCTGTTAACAATTGTTCTTTCTGTGAATCATCACCTCCTCTTTCACCTTCCACTTCTTCGTTTAATTTCCTTCGTTTTGTCCCAAATGCACGTTCTTCTATCTCTACTTCACTCATTTATTCTATTTTGTCTTTGATCTTTTTCTCTTCGTTGCTAGATTATTATTATCGAGGATCAGATGATCGCTTTCCGTTGATTCTCAATGAGTTATTGCTAGCTAATGATTCAAATGAAGGTTAGGTTGAAGAATTCCAAGAATTTGCTTGGCTATTTTTGTCTTAGATATTAGCTGTATTTTCATGATTTGATTTACTTAAATTGGATGCTTAAGTAGATTCTGTAGATGGTTTAGAACTATTCCAAGTATTTTCATCTTTTCCTTATGTTTCCTTAGATCCACCCCAAGTTCCCCCTTGTGCATTTGTTTTTGCTTTGGAGTTCTCAGATTTAGTTTATTGGCTATTCCAGCCATCTCCTTGATTTTGAGTTGCATTGTTAGCCTTAGAATTCCCCCATCCATTATTTGTTTCTTGAACAGCTGCAGGTTTAGAACTACCCCATCCTTCACCATCTCCTGTTACCAAACCAGCAATATCAACAGTAGATTTTGATCCTCCCCATCCTCCACTACTTCCTGATTCTGGAACTGAGGCAGGTTTAGAATTTCCCCAACCACTACTTGATTATGATACTTCCTGGTTAGTATTTGTTGTGCTACTAGCTGGAACTGAGTTAGAATTCCCCCATCCACTTGATGCTGTAGAAGATCCCCAAGAACCTCCATCTCCACTACCATCACCTCCTTATAATTGACCAGTTGAAGCCCCCCAACCAGAACTGGACAATATAGTTTTTTCATTGCCACCAAAACCATTTCCTTCATTATTATTATTGTTAGGTCTATTAAAACTTCTATTATTATTGAAGTTCCCTCTTTCTCCATTCTAATCTCTATTATTATTGTTCTTCCATCCACTTCCACCTCCATTCGCATTGCTCTCTCCTCCATTACTGTTATTCTTTCTCCAACCTCCTCCATTTTAACTTCTCAAGCTATTCTCATTATTACTATTACCATTCTACTTCCATCCTACTCCCACTCCTCCTGAATTATCTCCACTATTATTTCCTTCATTTTTATTATTACTTCCCCAGCCACTGCTTGCATCTTTACTACTTGCCCAATCTCCAGGACCAGCTAGTCGCCACCCTCCACTAAACTCACTTTCTTTGCTATTTCCTTTTGCGAAATTAGATCCATTAGTATTATTTTTCCATCCACCAGTTTCACTACTGCCAGAATTGTTATTTTTCCATGTACTATTATTATTATTATTCCCTACACCCCCACCACCTCCATCTTCACGATTATTATTGAATCTCCTACCTCCTTATCTATCTCCTTCTTCAAACTTTTTATATCCTCCACTATTATTATTGTTGTTGTTGTTATTAAATCCTCTTCCTCCATTTCCTCTCTTAGGATTATCTCCACTTCCTTAGTTGGTATTGTTGTTACCCCATCCGCCTTCAGAACCTCCAGAAGCACTAACATCTTTTTTATCTGCTCCCCAACCTGAAGAACCTGATCCTCCTTTGCTGTTTCCCCAGCCTTTGCTAGTCTCTGTACTATTACCTTCATTCGTAGAGCTTGCATCTGCTTTTGTAGATCCCCATCCACCTTCTACATTTCCTTCCGTAGAAGCAGTGTTTTCCTTAGTTGCTCCCCAACCTCCTCTACCACTATTTGACGAACTTGTATTATTTTTTACAGATAATCCCCATCCTCCTCCATCTCCTTCATTTGCTTTAGTTGTCTCACTTTTCTTAGACTCCCATCCTCCTCCACCTCCAGTAGCACTAATTGTTACCGCACCTTATCCACCTCCGCTTGAATTCGTACAACTTGCGCTATCTTTGATCGATCCCCAACCACTTCCACTTGATGAAACTGTATCTTTTTTCCCAGCCGCTTCATTTTCTTTTCCCCAAACTTTAAAAGAACTTGATTCTTAAGGCTCCTTTTTACCTCCCCATCCGTTCTTAGACTCTTAGTTATTTGTGTTTCTTCCCCATGTTGCACTTTATTTTTCCTTCGAAGGTGTCTTCTATGTAGCCATCCCCCAACCTGGTTTTTCTTCTCTCGCCTTAGATTCATTTGCAGATCTCAAAGGTCGGTCTCCAACAGGACATCCATCCTCCTTCTTACCACTTAAAAGCTCAAACGGAACCTCTTTTTCTTTCAGAATCTATTGCATTCTCTCATGATTGATCTCTTCAAAATCAAAACTTTTATTTGCCTCATCTTCCTCCGCATCAGCATCCATCAAGCCTCCTCCTTCTCCTTATGATTTTTCCTATCCTTCTACGTTAGCTTCATGTACACTGAGCTAGCCACTTTCCACTGAGAGCCCATCATTCAAGTCATCAATTACAGCCTCTTGAACTTTTTCGTCAGTCATTCTAATTTAGTAATTTTTTGTATTGTTGTGCCTGATAATCACTATTAAAATTTAGAATGATTCAATATATTTTATATTCCCCTCCTGATCAGTTCTGCAAGCAAATCATAGCATTATTCAATTATTAAACAGACACATTTTCAGCCCACTCAAGTAATTCTGCAGGCGTAAAACCACTCAAAAATCTCAAAAATAGACTTATTCAAAATCGAACTTTGTTTTGTTTTGTTGAAGAATTAAAAAAATAAATGCTCTTATATTAAACACAAAAGGAAATACAATCATTGCTAACTAATTCAAAATTAGCAAAAAAATATATAATTGTAATTAATTCAAAGAGATCATTCTTTTTTCTTAAATTGCTCTTTTTTTATCATAATTAAAGAACAAAAACATATTAAAACAATCATTTGATTTAAGAATAACCTTGGTTAATTTTTATTGATTAATTTATTCAAATTCTTTCAATTAATTAAATTAGTAATAATATAATTTAGTGGCATTTTAATAAAACTACTTACCAGTTAATTCTTCCATTCATTTTTACAATAAAAAAGGAACTCAACTTATTTATTAAATAAATTTCTTGAAACAGG
>Ga0302285_10001597_pt1 | contig 12630 bp, 8 predicted proteins | sample III_Fen_E2_2_FD_200455 | JGI IMG/M metagenome (GOLD analysis project Ga0302285, IMG submission 200455) | Peat permafrost microbial communities from Stordalen Mire near Abisko, Sweden - III_Fen_E2_2 | ecosystem: Environmental > Terrestrial > Soil > Wetlands > Permafrost | place: Sweden: Abisko...
CCGCCGAGAGTAAGGCAAAAGCCGATACTGAAGCCATTCGGGTGTTTGCCGAGAACCTTCGTCAGCTTTTGTTAGCTCCGCCATTGGGACAGAAAAGAGTGCTGGGTATCGACCCCGGTTTTCGAACAGGTTGCAAGGTGGTTTGCCTGGATGCACAGGGAAATTTGCTGCACAACGAAACCATTTATCCGCATCCGCCGGTAAATGAAACTTCGCAAGCTATGCGCAAAGTACAGAAAATGGTTGAAGCCTATGATATTCAGGCTGTGGCTATTGGAAACGGAACAGCGGGACGTGAAACCGAGCAGTTCATTCAAAACACACGCTTCGACCGCGAAGTAAAGCTTTATGTAGTAAGCGAAAACGGGGCTTCCATTTATTCTGCCTCTAAAATTGCCCGCGATGAATTCCCTGACTATGATGTGACAGTACGTGGAGCGGTTTCAATCGGACGGCGATTGATGGATCCACTGGCTGAACTGGTTAAAATAGATCCAAAATCTATTGGAGTAGGTCAATATCAGCACGATGTGGATCAAAGTCAGTTGAAAAAAGCATTGGATCAAACGGTTGAGAATGCTGTGAATCGGGTAGGAGTGAACCTCAATACCGCCAGCAAACATTTATTGACTTACATTTCGGGACTTGGTCCGCAATTGGCGCAAAACATAGTGGACTTCCGGGCTGAAAACGGAGCATTTAAGAGTCGTAAACAACTGATGAAAGTTCCTAAAATGGGCGCCAAAACTTTTGAGCAATGCGCGGGATTTCTTCGAATTCCCGATGCGGAACAGCTGCTTGATAATTCGGCAGTTCACCCTGAGAGTTATGGTATTGTGGAAGCTATGGCAAAAGACCTGAAAGTGGATGTAAAAGAACTGATTCAAAACAAAGAATTAAAGAAAAGTATTGAATTACAGAAATATATAACTCCGAAAGTGGGACTTCCCACGTTGAATGACATTTTGCAGGAACTGAAAAAACCGGGACGTGATCCACGTAGTGCCATTCAGGTTTTTGAGTTCGATGCTAATGTAAAAACGATTACCGACCTGAAAATCGGTATGGAACTGCCCGGTATTGTCACAAATATTACCAATTTCGGAGCGTTTGTAGACATAGGCATCAAAGAAAACGGACTGGTGCACATTTCCAATATGTCCGACAAGTTCATTTCCAATCCGGCCGAAGTAGTTTCGGTACATCAACATGTAAAAGTGCAGATTCTGGAAGTGGATGTGGTAAGAAAACGGGTACAACTGAAGTTACTGTAGTTATATCAGAATATTTTTTTATAGATAAAGTCGTCTTGACTTTTATAATATTACTGTTTTTGAGAGTTTATTGCTGATTTGAATCGGGTCTCGCGAGTTGGAACTCGCGAAACCCAAAATAAAAGACACTTCTGAAAAAATCCGGACGAGTTCAATATAAAAATTTAAATAATAACTCCGAAGGAGTTAACTGTGCATAACCAGTGAAGAGAAACGAAACTGGGGGTTGTAACAAAATTACAGTCAACAACCCCGTAGGGGTTGAACATTAGAGAATTGTGATATTGAACCCTTACAAGGTTCTGTATTTTTGGGTTTTATTTCATCCCCCAATTTCATTGGGGGTTATGCATATTAAACCCTTACAGGGTTTTTGTTTTCAAATAACAATATATCTTTTATACCTTAATTTGAGCGAAATAAACAGATTAAGAGTCATATAATCAACAATATAAATATAGCGTTCTAAGCGCCTATACCAAATGTTTTATTAGTCAAAATCAAAGGCATTAGAAGCTCAAAGAATCAAACTTATATAATCTCTAATGATTATAAACAACATAAACCTTCTTCAGCACCGGTTTAGCTGAAGAAGGTTTATTCAATATTTGTTCTGTGTTCAGTTACGCAATTGCATCGGCCAGCACTTTTGACAACGACGTTGTAGGGCGACCAATCAATGCGGAGAGCTGTTTACTATCGTCGAATAATCCTCCCTTAGAAGCTCCTGTATCTGAGTCGGCTAACATTTGCGCCACTTCTTCGGGCAAACCGAAACTTTTCAGAATATCAGCATATTGAGTTTCGGTCAGGTTGTTATATGGAATGGCTTTTCCTGTCTGACGTGAAATCTCAGCTGCCAGATCTGCCAGTGTATACGCTGTATCTCCGGCCAATTCATAAATTTTGTTTTCATGACCTGTACCTGTCAATACCACAACGGCTGCTGCGGCAAAATCAACTCGGGCAGCTGAAGCAATTTTCCCGTTGCCGGCACATCCGATAAATGCTCCGGCACCAATGGCACCTTTGGCAGAACCGGTATAGTTTTCGGTATACCAACCGTTACGCAGGATGGTATATACCAAACCTGATGCTTTTATGGCAGCTTCCGTAGCCAGATGCTCTACGGCCAATCCAAGCGAAGAAGTGTCAGCATGCAAGATACTTGTATAAATAATCTGCTTTACGCCGGCCTTTTTAGCAGCTTCAATAACAGCTATATGCTGTGGCAAACGCTGTCCAACCTCATTACCCGAAATTAATAATAACTTATCGATACCTTGCAATGAAGCTGCCAGACTATCCCGCTTGCTGTAATCAAATGCACGGGCTTCTACTCCTAAATCGGCTGCCTTTTCGGGGGTACGAACCAATGCTACAATGCTGCCTGTAGCCACTTTTTCTTTTAGTTTTGCTATCGTCAGGCGACCTAACTGACCTGTAGCTCCTGTTACTCCAATTTTCATTTTTTGTTTCCTTTCTTATTGGTTATTACTATATGAATTATGAATTATAAACTGTCAACTATCTAAAACAATCTGTGTTCTATTTTGATTGAACCGTTTTTGTTAAATATTAAATTGTGTAAGATGTCACCGACACAACCGATTGAATTTATTCTTATTTTTGTTACGCAAAGTAACTAATAATAGTTTGTATTTGAAACAGGTTACATATTTGTAACCATTAAAATAGTAGTAACCTAAAAGTAACCATTATGGCTAAAGTGAAAGAAAAAACTCAATGTCCGGTAACAGCAACTCTTCAGCTCATAGGCGGGAGGTGGAAAACCATCATATTATATACACTTACGGCAGGGACAAAGCGATTTGGTGAAATAGCTGTTCGCATTCCCGATATTTCGCGCAAGGTACTTACCGAACAGCTGAAAGAGTTGGAGGCTGACGGACTGATACTGCGGAAACAATACAAGGAAATGCCACCAAGGGTAGAATACTCGCTTACCGATCTGGGCAAAAGTCTTTCGTCGGTAATTCGGGAACTGGAAATATGGGGAATGGAAAATGTGCTGGTAAACGATCGGATGGTAGCTGTCTAAGATTTTTCAGGATTTTATTCATTTTATTTTATCTGTAGTGGGAGCACAGCTTTGACCATACTCTGGGTTTCTTTGGTAAGGATTAGAATAGAGATTATATAAGTTAGTTGTACATGGTATTTGAAAAAGATATTTTATGCCACGGAGTGGCTAAATGTGAATAACCCCCAGTGAAGCTTGCACAACTGGGGGTGTGAATAATCCTACATTTGCAACCCCGAAGTGGGTTGAACAACAATATTATAATAACATTCAACCCACTTCGGGGTTGTGTATCTGAGGGTGTCATCATCCCCCGGTTGCGCTTCGCTTACCAGGGGTTATTCACATTAAACCCTTACAGGGTTTTTATTCTCAATTGACAAAATATGTTATATGCACATAGTTAAGTAAAACAAATAAATTAAAAACCGTATAATCAATAATATAAATAGGGCAATCTAAGCGCCTATACCAATAACTTTAATTAAATCAAATACATATATAAATGTCGGGATAATGTCGGGGTAAATACGATAATATCTTTTGGTATGTTTGTAAGGTAAACATAATTTTGCTCAAAATTTAAATGAATTATGAAACAACCGGATTTAGGTAAAAGAATAGCTGAACTTAGAAAAGCGAAAGGCTTTACTCAAGAAGAGCTGGTAGAAAAATGTAATATCAATGTAAGAACTCTTCAACGGATTGAATCTGGTGAAGTTATGCCACGGAGTTACACGATCAAAACCATTTTTACTGCGCTGGATTGCAACATTTATGATTCAACTAAAAAACAATCTAATAGATTCACAACAGCTGGATTTATTATTTCTACATGGCTCGAGCAATCTTATAAATATCTTTTGGATTTATTCAATTTAAAAACAAACAAAATGAAGAAATTAATGATTTTATCCGTCCCATGTATAGCCATATGCCTGGTTCTGTTATTTGCATTCAATTCAAATGCCAGGGCTCAGAACAGAATGGCAATTCGTGAAAAGTTAGAAAAAACCAGTTCAACTTCAAAGTTCGCACAATGGTTCAATTCTGGTCAGATTGATTCAATCAGCATGCGTTATCTCGGTAATGCCTGTATGATGCCTGATCAAAGTCCGACTATATACAACAGAAAAAGTATTTATGAACATTTTAAACAGTTATATGATAGTGGATTGCGATTTACTGAGCTTAAATCGGGTTCTAAGGTAATTTCAGATTCCATTGCCATTGACCGCGGAGGCTGGACAGTTAGTATTAATTCAGTGCCGGTTGCGACGGGAACATACTTAACTCAGTGGCACTATTTTAAGGGGAAATGGTTGATTGAAAATGAAATGTCTAAATCAGATAAAACCATTTCTTCCGAAGAAAAACAATGAGTATGGTATAATCGAAAATTAAACACAACGTGTTACTTCGCTTTGCATGGGACTGATACATTCCTGATTGTCAGAGCGAATATATACTCAATTTGAAAGAAAACTAAAAGAGGATGCCCATTTATTTTTGGACATCCTCTTTGTATTTGCTATAGTAAGGGCGCATCTTCTTGGAGAAACGCCGTCAGTAGTTTCGCTTTATCGTGGAATAAATGCCACCGGTTCGCTGCAAATTCCCCAACCGTGCCTGTTTCCGGCTGTTACCCGGATGTAGATTTCCTGACCGCGTACCAAATCCCTGATTTCTATTTTATTAAGTGTTCCGAAATCCAGTACTGTTTTCCAGTTTGTAGGTTCAGCAAGGGTTGTAGTTATTTCTACTTTATATCGGTCGGCATCAGGCACCGCATCCGCATAAATTTTAGCACTGCAGGCCACGCTGCCATCTTCTATCCGTTTAATCAATGCTTTAGCCGGAATGTCACGAGCAACAGGATCATCGTTGCAATCAAAACCCGAAAGTAAAATAGTGGCTTTATCTCCCTGAGCTATTTTGTTTACATAAAGGATCTCTGACTTCAACATAGCATATACCACATCCGTTTGGTCTTTTATTGCCTGATTTTTTTGCTTACTCCCATCTTTCGCCTTTATAGCTGTATTTAATTTCTGTGTTTCCGAGTCAAATACTTCCAACGAGGGGTCGGGATCTGTAAATATTGAACTACTTGCCGCCAGATTGGTGGATACTCTGCCTGCTAATTGAAATACGATCTGAGCTTCTTTGTTTTTTAAATGTAATACAGCTGTGTAAGTTTTCATATTATTTTGATTTTAAATTAATTTCGGGCAAAACTATGTAATCCATTTTTGGTATGCAAACTTTTCATAACCAAGTTTGTAAACTATTACAATAGTTTACAAACCTGCTGTTTTGAATCATTTAAAAGCTTGTTTTTAACCATTCGGAAGGTTCAGCAACTTTTTCAGTGTGCATTTCTTTTCTTTCTGAAGGCACTGAAAATTTTTAGGAGGGGAATAGTTTTCTTTCTGAAGGCAATTTTTTTTATTCTGCTTAATCAGATGGTTTTTAATCAGGCAATGGTTTTCTTTCTGCAAACAACTTTTTCTGTTCTGCATACACAGATACTTTTTAATCAGACAACGATTATGTTTCAGTATGCAATATTTTTTCTTCTGAAGGCTCAGCTTCCGGATAAATGGTTGATGATTATTCCTCATTCGACGCCGGTAGATAATTAGAAGGCGTTTTTCCGTAGATTTTCTTGAAGGCTTTGTAAAAATTTGCTCTGGTGGCAAAACCGCTCTGCTTTCCGATAGCTTCAATGGTCAGCTTTTCGGAATCTTTACTTGCAAGTAAAGTTTTGGCATGCTTGCAGCGATATTCATTGATATAATTAGAAAAATTTTTATTGGACTGTGTATTTATCAGGCAGGAGAGGTGATGACGGGGAATGTTGGTTTGTTTGGAAACAGTTCTCATGGTACAATTCGTGTGCAGGTACATTTTATCCTGAACTATTTTGTCGCTTAATATCTGCAAATAACTATCAATCAATTCTTCGTCTAATTTCAATCCCTGCCTGGCTCTCTCTGGAATTTCAACCGAATGATGCATGGAAAGTCCTGTAAAGTGCAAAGACTGTATCAGGATATAAGTTCCTAACAGAAAAATGACAACTATTCCCGAACAAATCTGGTCATCGGTGCCCTGTTGAATTATACAAAGCACCATTTGTGTACTTTGCCCTACCAGGGCAAGGGCAAGAAGTTGATGCAGCCACCGAATGTTGGTTTGATATCCGTTTGCCTTAATCAAATAGTTAGATTCACGTTGCTTATTCACTTTCAGAAAACAACTTAGCAGATACGCCAATGACTGTATGTAGAATAGATGATCCAACAGGTTGTCCATCCAGCTCATTGGATCGGAATCGTTCATTAGCATTCCTATACGCACCGGTAGCGGCAGCGTGATAAAATAAACAGCATAAACCAATGCAGGCAATGCCGGAAGTGCATGCAGAAACATTTGACGGATGGTAACCAGACGCGAACCATCGAATAACAAAAGCATATAAAAATAGAGGAACGGACCAATAAACATGATTAGAACCTGATCAAGTGGCACAAACCACGACAGTAGAAAGTACATTTTGTGAATGTGTACATAATATAGAAACAACATCAATAAATTGAGTACCGCCAACAATGAGAAAGTGATAGCCAGCAATCGGTTTGCCCTTTTTATAGGCGAATCTTTCATCCACAATAACAGAGAAAAAACAATCAATATAAATCCGGAGAAAATGGATATACTTGTTATAAACATGCTAATTTTAATCGAGTAAAAATAATATTAAACAAAAAGAATAAATGATCAATAAAGTAGGTAGTTACAAGTAAATAATTACGAGTTAATTCAAAATTATAATATTTGATACTCTTTAGTAACTTGTGTGGATAATCATATAAATTAATAAACGATAACAAAATTAATAATTAGAGTCCTTTTCGCCAAACTATCCGTTGAGAAAGTTTGTAAATTATTATAATACGATACAAAGTTTTAGAAAAGGATGCATTACCCAAATCTCCGAAATTAAACATCAACTAACAGTTAAACAATCATTTAAATGCAGAGTAAATAGAAAAAAGTTTAAATGAGAATTAATCAAAAAACTGTCGTTAATGTGAATGAATGTTTTTATCTTTGACCCGAAAATCAGTAAAAACAATTTACTATGAAAGCTTCAAAGGTCACACATCACAATGAAATACGTATTCGCATTGACTTTCCGTACGATGCTGAGTTGTTGTCGGAACTAAGGCAGATACCTGATACACGTTGGAGTAAAACAATGTGTGCATGGCATATACCTTATACCAAAGAGGCTTTTGCGCAATTGAAAACCCTGTTTCCCGATATTAAAATAACACAAAGTCCCCTAAATTCAAACCTCACCTCAACCCTCTCCAAAAGAGAGGGAGTAAGCGGGGACTTGAAGAAGGATAATGAAATAAAAGCTGAGGTAGGTGGAAATATTAAAATAGGAGTGCGACTTGAAGTGGCGCCCCGGTTAGATGCTATCAGCATTGAAATAACAGATAAACATATTTTTATAAAATTGCCAAAAAATGAAGCGGATATTCAATATATTCGTTCGTTCAGGTATGCTAAGTGGGATATGCAGCATTATTGTTGGACGATTATGAACTACCGTGATAATGCTGAAAAGATTAAAGCGTATTTCGAGCAACGGAATCCTGAAATTTTGGAATATCATTCAATGGTTGAGAAACAAAGTAATGAGTCGGAACATACTTTCAACAAAAATGAAATGTTGGTAATAAATAATTTCCGAATATTGAAAGTTTGTTTTTTATACTCCGCCAGTATAGTTAGGGAAATTAAAAGCATTCCATATTCAGGATGGCATGCAGGAGGTAGCTACTGGACGATGCCTGCATCGGATAAATATATAGGGGAATTGAAGCAAATTGCAGAGCGATATTCTCTTGAATTCATTTATAAAGAAGAACTGAAATCAAAGTTGAAACCCCGTACTTCGTGGCACGGTATGGAAAATTTCCGCGAATGTCCGCCGGAATATATTGCCAAATTGAAAGAGTTGCGATACAGCAAGAATACGCTCGATACTTACAAACACATGTTTGAGGAGTTTATCAATTATTATCGTGACACTGAGATTGATGATATTACTGATGCGATGATTGTTGAGTTTCTGCGCTATTTGGTCAATGAGCGAAATATATCGGGATCGTACCAAAATCAGTCGATTAACGCTATCAAATTTTATTATGAAAGAGTACGAGGTGGCCAGCGAAAGATTTACACTATTGATCGTCCTCGAAAAGAAAAGTTTCTGCCCGAAGTATTGAGCGAAGAAGAGGTGGTGAAAATCCTGAACGCAACCGAGAATTTGAAACACAAAGCCATTCTGATGACTATCTATTCGGCAGGTTTGCGAGTAGGTGAACTAACTAATCTGCGAATAAAAGATATTGACAGCAACCGGATGCAAATACGGGTAGAACAGGCTAAAGGAAAAAAGGATAGATATACTTTGCTTGGCGAAAAAACACTTGAGATTTTGCGTCAATATGTATCGATATATAAACCTAAAGTATGGTTATTTGAAGGATTACATGACGAATCCTATTCCGCAAGCAGTATACAGGCAAATTTGAAAGTTGCAGTAGAAAAAGCCGGACTAAAAAAACGAATTACTGTACATACCTTGCGTCATAGTTTTGCAACGCATTTACTGGAAGCCGGCACTGATATACGCTATATTCAAAGCTTGCTGGGACATCAAAATAGCAAAACAACTGAGATTTACACACATATAACCACCAAGGGATTTGATCAGATAAAGAGTCCGTTAGATAAATTAAAAATAAAATAAACAAAACGTTGTTAATGTGAATAAAAGATTTTATCTTTGAACAAATTTAAAATAATAGATTTATATAAACATCAACAACCGCATTAACAAGTTGTGTATGCTTAGTAGTCTTAATTTATTCTATTTTTGTAAATAGCTAAATAATAATAAAATAGATTTTTATTGGACTAAAGATAAATGCAATATATCCTCAGTTTACTAAGGATACACATTTTCAACTGAGGATATACATGTGTTAGGCGCCATAGCAGGAATGAAAAGACGACTTAACCATTTTTGGTATAAATCTTTGATGATGATTAACTTGACAACATAATAATTGAATAACAATCAACATATAAAAATAGAAGTAGGATTACAATTGTTGATTAAAAGTTGCACCCGACACGTATTAGGGAGATGAAAATGAAGAAAAGGACTTTTTTATTATTAATTGTATTTTGTACAATATCATTACAAGCACAAAAGTGCGACTCGATTGCACGACACATTGTAGAAAATATTAAAAATTATCTACCCGACGATTTATTGCCTTACTATGACAAGACATCAAATGAATGGGGTTTGATGTCGAAAGACGGAAAGATTTTGACACAACCCATCCAAGAATACCCAAGTGAAATTACTTTTAACCCAGATTTCAAGTGTATCCTTTGGAGTAAATGGTGTTCAATTTTAATCAATAGAAAAGATTATAGTTATGTAGCGGTAGATTCGACTGAAGAGCATGCACAGGTAATTCCTCGAACAAATAACAATCCAAGTTTTCATGGTTTTAAAACTTACGAAAATTCAAAAACTATAAGCGAATACTCAAATCGTTATACGCAAATTAACGATAATGCTTTTATCTACAATAAAAAATTATATGCTATAGCCCAATTTGCTGAAAACAAAAAATATGGAGCTATAGACCAAGAAGGGAATCCTCTACCTTTCCTTGACTTTAAATTTAAATCGCTAAATTTAGTCAGAGAGTATAAGAATAAAACACAATTTTGGTTTTATTTTGAAGATGAAAAAGGACAGAAAGGCTTTATAAATACGAAAGGGGAAACACAATTTTATGGCCAATTACTATCTTACGTATTTGGTAGTGGCTTTTACGATGTTCAAAACAGTGAAAAGCAATCAGGGGTTTTGAATTTACGAACTTTGAAATGGACAATAAAACCACAAGAAAAATTGAAAATAGAAAATACAATTATTACGATAGGACAAGATAAAGAAAATTTCACATATTATGTGGTTGTATCAGAAGGTGATGAAAAGTATTTGATAGATATGCGAAAGAAAGTATATAAACCTATAAAATAGAAATGGTTGACAACACAACAAACAAACTTAGGGTATGAAATCAGTCGACTAAAACAAACTAATTGACAAAGCTACGACCGCCTAACACACGCCTATGGGTCATTGGCTGGCTGACGTGCATTTAGCAGGTTTTGCTCCCGCATTCACCTTGTCGTTCCACGACAGCGAATGCTCCCGCAAACCGCCAAATGCCCATAGCCTCGGTCGTTATGGGCAAGTGTAAAAAAATAAAAACAAATAAAAATACAACAAATGGATACATTAAAAGTCAGAATTGAAAACATAAAAAATATTTCACATGGTGAAATTGAAATTCCATTAGAAAAGGGAGTATATTCATTGGTAGGAACAAATGGTTGTGGGAAAAGTACTATTTTACTTTCAATAGCTCAACTAATTTCTAGACACCATTTGGGAACATTAAAGAAGGAAGATTATCAAGATGATTCAAAAATTGTATTTAATTTAAACAATCAAGTTGACACCTGGACTGTTGATTCTGTAAACGGTTGGTGGACTTCAGACATTTTTCCTAAAACCCTAAAATTAAATGGACTTTATGAAGGCTCATTATTTTATGGTACTAGATTTAATGACTCCCGAAAAATTGATGAGTTATTAGAACAAGGAAAATTACAACCCAATGAAATTATCCCCGCCGATGAATATGTTATAAGAAAATTAAGCTTCATTTTACATGGAGACTACGACCATTATAAAGATTTGAAACGAGTAAAAAACAAGTTCATAACGGAGAGGATTGGAGTAAGTAACACTCCATATTTTAATGAGGTAAAAGGAAATCTGATAAGTCAATATCGAATGAGTTCAGGTGAATGTTTACTTGTTTCACTTTTGCATTTTATTCACAACTCAATTGTGCGAAAATCACTACCTGTAAATAAGAAAATACTTGTTTTAATCGATGAGATTGAATTGGCATTACACCCAATAGCTGTTAGCAGATTAATTGACTTATTGGATGAATTGCTTATTGACCACGACAACTTAACAGTCCTGCTGACAAGTCATTCGCCTGAGGTAATTAGAAAAATAAAACCTTCAAACTTATATAAAGTTAACCATAATTCCGGAAACTTATATACTGAATCAAATTGTTATCCTAGCTATTTAATTAGAGATGTTTATAGTCATGATGGATTTGATTTCTTGCTATTGGTGGAGGATATACTTACAAAAAATATAGTTGACAAGATTTTATTTAAAAATAATTTCAAAAGTGGAAAATTGGTACACGTTGTACCTGTTGGTGGTTGGAAAAATGTCTTAGACTTACACAAAGATTTATTGAGGTGGAATGTCCTTGGTACTGGAACCCAAATAACAAGTATCTTGGATGGTGACATTATTCAAAATGTTACTGACGAATTCAAAGATGTTCGAAAACTATTTTTACCTATAAAAAGTATTGAGAAATACCTATATAAAGTTATAGTAGAAGAACCTGACAATAAAATAATTAAGATACTAAATGACAAATATTTCACGCTCAAATCGATAGACACTTTATTGAAAGAATTCAAAGTAAACTATCCTTCGACTCCTTCCAGCCCTGACAAAAAACTATATTTTAAACTTAAAAAGGACTTAGAAGGGCGAAAAATAAATGAAGACTATTTTATAAATAATCTGTGCGACGACTTACTTGAAAATGTCGATTTCTCTAAGTTTACAGAGAATATTGAGAAAGTATTGCAATAAAACACCTAGCCCATAACACACGCCTATGGGTCATTGGCTGGCTGACGTGCAATTAGCGGTCTTTGCTCCCGCATTCACTTTGTCGTTCCACGACAGCGAATGCTCCCGCAAACCGCCAAATGCCCATAGCCTCGGTCGTTAGCAGCAATTTTAGAAAAAAAGAAGATGAAAACTCATTTGACAATTTTAGCACTTATATTAACTCTTATTTCCTGTGAGACAAAACACACAGAGACAACTAAAGAGACGATAAAACTGGACTGTGGAATTATTAATATTAAAATAGACACTTTTAATATCTCGACAGTTGGTAATTTTGAAAAGGTAGCATTATACCACAACAACTTTTATCTTGTTTTCGAGAAACCTGACAGTTATAATGGCAAACCAAAAAGAAAGATAATTATAATTGATTCTATTGGCAATAAAATTGTGAAAGT
>Ga0302285_10001598_pt1 | contig 12629 bp, 9 predicted proteins | sample III_Fen_E2_2_FD_200455 | JGI IMG/M metagenome (GOLD analysis project Ga0302285, IMG submission 200455) | Peat permafrost microbial communities from Stordalen Mire near Abisko, Sweden - III_Fen_E2_2 | ecosystem: Environmental > Terrestrial > Soil > Wetlands > Permafrost | place: Sweden: Abisko...
ACTGAGAGGAAAATAGTAAAAATAAAACAAAAAAACAAATAAAACCCTAACTGAAGACCTTTCTGAAGACGAAAATGGTTGATGTAAGCTACTATTCTTTACATTTCATTAGCAGACATGATTGATCTAGTCTATTCATGGCATTATCTGATAAATATTTGTTGCATTCAGAACAAGAACGACGTTGTAGCTGAGTTCAAGCTTGTCTTAGTTGGAGATGGTGGTGTTGGTAAGACCACATTCGTGACCAGACATTAAACTGGTGAGTTCGAAAAGAGATACGTGGCCACTCAAGGAGTCAACGTCTCCAACATGATTCTTCACACTTCCAGAGGTGCAATCAGATTCAACATTTGGGATACCGCTGGATAAGAAAAATTAGGAGGTCTCCGTGAAGGATATTAGTAAGCGATTTTATAAATATTCAAAAAAGGCTTTATTTTCTCATTGAATGCAACCAAAACCTAATTGATATTAATATTACTTATTTATCTCTTTTAGCATTGGTGCTCATGCTGCTATCATGATGTTCGATGTCACTGCTAGAATCACTTACAAGAACATTCCTAAGTGGCACAAGGATCTGACTAGAATCTGTGAAAATATCCCTATCGTCCTTGTTGGTAACAAAGTCGATTCCAAGGACAGAAAAGTCAAGGCAAGACAAATCACTTTCCACAGAAAGAGATCCCTTTAGTACTATGATGTCTCCGCTAAGTCTAACTACTAATATGAGAAGCCCTTCCTCTGGATTCTCCGTAAGCTCACCGGTGATCCAAATCTTCACTTAGTTGAGGGTATCGCCCTTGCTCCTCCCACTGAAGTCATGGATGAGAACACCATTAGAGAAATAGAACGTGAGCACTAACAAATTGCAGAAGGTGCAGTTCTTCCTGATGAAGAAGATGATGAGTTTGCATGAAAAGCTAACTATATTTTCAACCATTAAGCTATTTGTGTTTAATCATTCACTGTTTGATTTGGTCATGACTGAGCTTTTATCTAGTTTCTTCATTTGTAAAAGTTCTAGTGTGCTTTTTTAATAAATGAGTGGTGTTGTCTTTTGAAGGGAGTTCAACTAATAAGTTAATTATTTAAATGAAATACAACAAACAGCTTAATAAAAATATCAAGAGAGAATTTTTTTTAAATATTTGACTTTCCGAAAAAAAAATTTTTTAAGCAAAGATAAAGATAATGTATTGAAATAGTTTAACTAAAAGTAATTATCAACTGAACAATCTAAACAATCATTTATTTAATCAATTCATATCTTAGCACAGGTGCTCCAAGTTCTTAGAAAAAAAAAGAAGGACAAAAATATTGTGCCATAAATTAAGAGATGGACAGTGTTAAGAGCAGCTGATTTCTTGCCTCAGAGGTAAATAATTAATTCAAAAAAACAATCAATAAACGAAAAAAAACAAGCAAACAAAAAAACCTCATATTTCATGAGTATTAGCCTATTCTCAGTTCCTTGAAGAACTTTATCGTGCTCACTCATGAGTTTATTTGGATGCGAAAAACAATATCAATCAACGAGAAAAGTTGAATGAATTTTAGCTTCTTGAATTGAGGTAAAAAACTATTCAATATTTACAAACCACTTCAAAAGAGTCCAAATAATAATGATGATTTTTAGAGTCTCACGACGTCTGATAATTAATGACGAATCTATACTCTCCTGATTAATTATTTGGACTTTTTTTCATATTTCTGTTCTTTTTTACAACAACTTCTTTTCTCTTTTTTTCTTTATTTAATATTTCTTTTTTTATTCAAAGATGATGGAAGATTGCAGGTGCTAATTCCATGAATTACTTCTCTCTCTAGAGAGTTCCTCTAAGGCTAAGTAGAAACATATTTGCCAAACTAGAGTAGATCGTCTATCCAAACAAGGTATTTTAAACTTTTATTCCCTACATATTCGAGGATTGAAGCTATGCTTGATGAAAAATTCTGACACCGTTGAAAAGTCATGAAAATAAACCTTACTAGCCTTCTGACAAGCTTTCCTCATTTCTCTTTGAAATTTATGTTACTCCCCTTATCTCATTAATTATTTTCCAATAGGCTTCTTAGCTTGATGAATTGATGATGGCGATCTGACTTTTCTCTCAGTGCTTCTTTCTAACCAAACAAAGGTACAGCTTTATTTTTCAAGAATTCTTGAAGAAGTGCTTTAATGATGAAAATTTGTCTCGTTCGTCTGAAATCTATTGAAGAAATCTTATACGGAACACTGATCAAGCACTTCTTCTTTTCCCTTTAATCTTTTATTGTTTCTTTTTCTCATTTAATTATTTTTCTTTAGGAATTGAAAAGAAATTTGGCTTTTAAACACTTCACGAAGTTCTCTGAAATATCAAGATAAAATCATGATTCATTTGATATTTCGAATTAAAACTGTCTTTGTGTTTCTTTATTTGTATGGAAATATTATCATTTTCAGCAAACTTCTATTTAAATCATATGTTCTTTTGAGACGGAAGAAGGGTGGGTGATGAGAATAGCTTGAGTGCTAAGATTTGATCTTTAAACATTTTAATTTATGAACATAATTATTGCTGTAATTTCAAAACAAAAAATAATTAATTAAACAATAGATAAATTCAAAAGAAAAGAAAACCAAGCATAAATGGCTACTAGCTAAAACCAAAAAGACGACCCAAAAGAACCCCATACCTAGTATAAGACATTCTTAGGAGCTAGAGTATTATGGCCTCCTGAATGTGCTGATGACATCCTGGAGGGAGCTATCAAAGAAACTCAAAATGCTCTTACTAAATTTGAAATAGCCAGAGAAGGCCAAAAGGTATGGACTAAATCAGCATCATTTTTTTCTTAGCTTAAAAGAATGGAAAGCCATAATTTGTTTGCTTTTAAAAAAATAGATTGCTGAATACTTAAAGAAGTACATGGACGATAAGTTTGAGCCATACTGGCATGTATTCTTTGGAAAGAACTTTGGATGCTAATCTGTTCATAATAAGAACCGTTTCATCTATTTCTACATTGAAAAAACTGCTTTCCTTATGTATCAGACCCAATGAAACTGCCAATAATAAAACGGCCTTAATTTTAGATATTTTTTCATGTTTTCTGTGTTTAATTGTTAAGGACTTTATCTCGAGAAATGATACTTGAACCATTTCTTACAATATTTCTCACAATTTAGTAATAAATTTTAAATTAAAATATGCAATGAACAGGGCGTAGTTTTCTTTATTTCAAAACAATTTGGCAATATCCTAGACAACTTCGTCGGAGGAATTTTTTTTCTTTAAAGGTTTCTCCTCTGTTTGGCTGTTTTCTTTTAAGATTTTTTTCTTCTATGCGTTTTAAGCCTTTGTTTCTTCGTTTGCAGCCATTGTAGCCATTACTTATTTTCTTTTTTCATACTATTCGACTTAATCTGCTTAGATCAAAAGTGAACTCTATTCTTTGAACTTGTATCTTTGTATTGTCTATGTTGGCTTTAAATAATGTGGTTCATCGAGTTCTTGAGATTCAAGAGGATCATTTCTCTTGATCATGTTTTTAAGTGTCTTATAAGCAGTGTTGAGGTCAAAATGTTACTCATATTCTTTGTTGTCTCCTAAATGTTCTCTTGCAGCATCAATGAACTCCTCGTAGCTCATCTTGGATCCATCTATCTTCCCAATAGAACCCTAATTTCTATAATATTAATAAATAATTTTTAAAATAATAATCTTACCTTTGACTAGATAGAATTTTATTGTATTTGAGACCCATTTTATTTTTCATTTACACGATTTGGAGCATTTTATCCTTAGGGGTTGCGTTGACTTGACTATTTGGGAGATATCTTTAAATTTGGATCTTCTGTCATGAACATGGCTGGTTCTTATTCTTCTACATTTTTAGTTTCTTCCTCTTCTTCTTCTTCATTTTCTTACTCTTGATAGCCCTGCTACTACTCTTACTCTTATATTTCATTTGCAGGCGGCATTTCAACTCCAAGAAAGTAGTTTCTTTCCTTCTCAAAATCGTCCTTTTCTATTTTTCTAATATTGTCGAACTTGATTTTGAACCTGTTTTTATCTGTTTTCTGTTTCAAGTAAAACTTTTCAACTTCTTCATTTATCACAAGAGCCCCTACAAAATACAGAATAGTTCTAATATATTCTCAATCCTTTAAATAATATTACCTGTTCTTGCATAAACTTCCATTTCTAATCCTTTGTGCTCGTTCTTCACAGAAAAAGGGTTTCCACTGATAATTAGTTTGACAAGATTACGGAAATTGCGAGCACAAATAAGATTATGCTAATTCTCTACAGCATTATAAGAAAAGTCTAAGACTTTTAATGACATAAAATTTCCAGCCACTAACCTCTCAGTATGGATACCTTAATAGACAATCAAACACAATAAATACAAACAAATCTAATATTCTTTTTTGGTTTATTACCTCGAAGAATATTTCTAGAGAGATCTAAGATCTTTAGCTTCTTAATTGATGCTAGAGTGTACCATAAATTAGAAGCTGACATATCAGATTCAAAGAGATTTCCACTAAGATTTAATTCTTCTAAATTAACGAAATTAGCCATTGAAGGAGGTAATTCCTTCAGATCATTACTCTCCAGGGATAACTTTCTATTAACAAACATTAAACATTTAAAATCGATCATTTTCGATCATTTATATTACTTAAGGAGAGGAATGTGTGATAGTGTTTCAATAGAAAGGGGCTGTATTTGATTGAAAGACAGATCTAAGTTTTCAAGATTTTTGAAAGTTACATTTTCCGCTAGTGAAAGTGTTTGTATTTTATTTGCGCTGATGTTTAACGTTTGTAAGCCAGTCAAATACACGAAATCTTCAAGAGACAGTTCATTTTCACTAATGTCCAGGCTAACAAGGTAGATAAACCAGCCAAGATCTTCTACTTTAGTTGAAACCATGTTCTTTTCTTTAAAAATATATTTCAATCAATCATAAATCATAAAAATAAGATAATAGTAGCGAATATCATAACAGTAACTTGAACTTTCAATTCAAAATAGATTTCATTGTAATTCTTGTAGGTTAAGAAATGTTTACTTGAGAGCTTAATTTAGATTACATCATTAGGAAATTCACATCTCGCCTCTTCGATGATTGCATAACCATCAAGTATTCTTTTTGGTCTCTTGCTCTCATCAAAGAGAGGGATCTTTTTAATCTTGTAAGGGTTTCTAGTTAGCTTAGCTCCCCTTTTATACTTTAATTTCGGCAGTTTGATTTATCCAAGATCCTTGTACTTCAAAGGAAAAGCCATTTGCTCCTTGATTTACTTTGTCAGCATGGTGAATAATTGTCTTGTATTGATTCTTTTTCTTGCAAATTTAAGCACCTCAAAGCGATTAATTAGGGATGTGTATGGAAATAATAGAATAATTAATTTTCCACTTTTAACTGCATTGTCTGCAGTCTTTATCCCAAAATTAAAGGAAACTCTTAGAATAGTCCAGTATTGAAAAAGGACATATTGGTATCTTTTCGAAATGAATAATCAAAATAAAAATACATTATTTTTTCATATTGTAGTAGTTTCTTCCAAAAAAGTTATTGATTTCTATTAGATTTATTACTTTAAAATGAGAATGTAGGTGTAATCATTCTTCTTTCCGAAATAAGAAACAGAAAAACAAGACAAATGTATCTTTATTGTTTTTGCAGATATCATATGAAAATGAAAATCAGACTACAAGAGAGAATCTCTCATATTTTAGTGTCTCAAAAATCATCATCCTCCAAAGGGTTGCTATGAACTTTTCTGATTCATCATCTAACACTTTGTAGACATGTTTTACAAGTTTATCAGGAGAGCATCTTTGCACAATTTTCTTCACGATTAATTCTACAAAACTGAGTTCTTCCTGTCCTAGCCACTCTTTGCTCTTCTTTAGCAGATATGGTTTCACTTTCGACTCCAGAAGCTTGCTCTATTATAAAATCAATCATAAAACATTAGAATTCATTAAATTTCCATTAGAAAAGTTAATGTTCCATGTCTGTTGTGTTTTAAATCATTTAACCTTTTCAAAAATGTCCCAGTTGAATGGGAAAGAGAACAGTTAAACATTTGAGCTGTCACTAATAGGAGGAATCATTGACAGTATTTCTTTTAGCCCATTTTTCATCTCCTCTTCAGTAAATTGCTTAACAGGTACGCTAGGCACTGGTACAGGTACAAGAACACTTTGTGCTGGTGTTTCAGTTATTGTTGCTGTCTATCCATTTGTGTTTTGACTTTTTTAGTCTGGTTAACGTGCCGCTGATCCAATTTTAGGAAGTTCAACCTTTCTTAATTCTTTGAGGCGTTCTTCTTCCTCCTCTTCTTCCAAACTTCCAAATACATTTTTTATTGGCTTATTATTCTCCATCATTTCAGCTCTTGAAGTGTGAACTATGTTAATATTCTGCGGTTCAATACTTTTTTCTTCTTCCATTTCTTCTTGTGGGAAGAGCAATCCAAGTCGTAGCTTTTCTTATTAGAATTGCTAATTTGTTCTGACATTTAATTATTAAATAGCCTTTCCAACAGTCACATCACGAGGATTCAAACTTGCATACTCAATCACATCGTTTTCTTGAGGCTTTTCCTCTGGGAAATCGGTTTCTTCTATTAATCTAAAAGTAGTTTCTATTATTTCTGGTCTTTTGGTAACATTATCCTCCTGATCTTCTTCATCTTCCTCAGGCATTGGAATGTTAAATGCTGGTTCGGGAGGATTAAGTAGCTCGTACTCTTTTCTGCGATCATTTTCGTCTTCATCCATCTCCCTCTAACGTTGACGTTTTCTTTCAACTAATTTGGTTCGATGTTTATGCCTTTCAACATCATCGTTATAGCTGAGTTCCTTCTCAAGGATTCTAAGACGATTTCTCTCTCTATCCTTTTCTCTTTCTTTTTCCCTTTTCTTTTCTTTAGCTTATTCTTCTTCGTGATCTAGCCATTCGTTTAATTTATCCTTCATCCTTCGTTCTATTTCTCTCTACTACTACTTCTTTTTGCTCTCTCTTTCTCTTTCTTTTGGATGCAACTTTCTCTCTTCCTCTTCTCTTTTCCTCTCTCTCACTTTCTCTACTTTTTCCTATCAAAGAATCCATTAAGTCTATTAAAATCATAAAAATAGTTTAATTTGCAATATTTAGCAATCTTATTTGAAATCATAAAAGCTACGTCGATGCTTCTCATCAGAAGATTGATCCTGTCTTTAATGCTTTGATCGTCCTTTTCTAGGTATTCATCAAAGGAAGAGAACTTCGCTTCTTCTGAATTCTCATCTTTGGAAGATGCGATGCCATCTTCAAATTGCTTTCTCTTTAGTTTTTTCCATTCTTCAATAAACTTTTGTGTCGTCTATGATGGTTTTACTACTAATTTCTCCTCGATAATTTCAAATCCATCTAGCAAACGCACGCACTTCAGCACACCCTCCACGAGCTTGAATTCAACAATTCCAAAAGAGTTCAGATTTCCTTTCTCATCAGCAGATCGCTTCCATTTCTCAACTTACCCGCATTCCTTTGTTTTGAAAAGTTAATGTTATTTCAATAAATAACTTTTTCAATTCGAATGGTTTCAAGGCTAAGCTTACCTCGAGTAGCTTTTTAATGAAATCCTCGGGGATATCAGGGTGGATATTGTTAACAAATAACTTCCTCCACTAGGAATCTTAAGATTATTGATTAGTCTATGCAGCAGAAGGAGGCATGCTGAGTGTTGAAGAGAGTTGAGGTTAAGAATCACTGCTGTTGAAAGACATTTCTGGAGGACGCATTTGAAATTGAGGCTGTTGTGGATGCATCATATGAGGAGGAGGATTCTGCATATTAAAAACTGGCTAATAGGAGTTCATAATAGGAGGCTGTTACATTTGGTACTGCTAATATTAGTTCATCATTCCAGGAGGCACTAGTCAAATAAAACGAAATATGTTAGAACACACACAACTTTGAAGGAAACAGCATTTTTAATGGAGGGTTTTTTGATTTACTGCTTGGAGGGAGCATGCCTGGCATTTGCTGTGGAGGATACATCTGAATTCCTAATAAACAAAAACAAAATGTGTTGGATTTTTAAGGCGATTAAACTGTCAAAGATCTATCATAAATATTTTGTATTTACGCTACGCTCCAGGAGGAAGGAATGGAGGATGTCCCATATTTGGCATATTTCCCACTGTGTTAAATGAAAACGTCTAATATTATCTAAACAGCATTTAAATTTATTTTACTTGAATTCATCAACTGAGGTATTGGCATGCCATTTGGAAGCATTGGCATTCGCATACCATTGTTAAGATCGCTCATTTTTTGAAGAACTAATACAAGACTAAGATGAAAGAATGATCCTAATAAAAGATATGAAGTATTGCCTAAGAAGTATCTTCTTTATCTTTTGCGCAGATACTTTTTGTTATGATTTTAATATTAGTATATTTGGCTCGTAACCTAATGATCTTCCAGAGGTAGACGTCTAATTGTTTAATTGATGATATAATCTTGTGAATAAATACTTTCTTACTTTAAATAATTTTGAATCAAATTCAAGCTGATAATAAATGGACCAACAAGAACATATTCCAGGAGAAAAGATAGAGAATTACTTAGAAGAAAATAATGGAGCCTTTATCATAGAATGCTCTTCTGAGTTACCTAATGCTCCATCTTCTAACTTGATTTCTTCATCCAGAAAGGTATGATCCTTCAATTGTTATTGTCTTGAGTGAGAGAATAAATATCAAAGAATAGAATATCTGGATGAGCGCAGAAGGGATGCCACAGTATTTCATCATCGACATTAGCTAGCTTCGAGTCCGTCCAACATTTTTTAAGTTTATTGGGTTTGACTGCTGGCATGACTACAAATCAAATCCTGCAGTAATCGAGCTGCTAGTTTCCACTGACGGCACAAAAGAATACATCACTTGGTCGACAATATATCTTGAATGTGTAAGCTCATTATCAAACTATCTTTTTTGTGTAAAACTCAATTTGTTTCTAAAGAAAGAAGGACTCTAAGTGTTTGCTATTGATCGGCTTGGAAAACGCTATGGCTTTATTAAGGTAGATAACAAAAACGATTGTGGTTTTAAATAATAAATAACTTTTAGATTTTAGTCAAGGAGACGTTCGGTAGCTGTCAAACATACTTGAATTCAGTGCAGCTGTTTTAGGATAATCCTTTCTCCAGCAGATAGCATACTTAAAGCATATTGAGCAGAGAATAAAATAGTATCCACAGTGAAATGAACTACGAAGATAAATACAGTTAAGGAATCGGAGACAGAGCTACTTTAGCGTAAAGATCACTTTAAACCACACTTGACTGTGTTAATCCAATGCTGTCTCTTCCATCTCAGAATAATCAAACATTAATAACCAACTAAACTATCCCTGACATGACCTAATAAGTTTCGTAATTGAATATTCTAGCTAGAACTCCATAAACTAAAGAATACTAGAAATAGCATAATTAAAGTTCTGAAAGAAGAGCAAGGCATAATAGTTTGAATTCTGTCAAGAGATATAGCCCAAAAGAGTAAAATTCAATACAGTCTCATCAAGAAATAACTAATTAACATAACAATAGCATACACAGACCCTTGAATACTCCTTCTGGAAATCGTGTGAATACAAGTTAAAAGAAGTAGGAGTTTGTTTAAAGCAAAGAAAAACACTCTTCTTCATTTAAATTTTAATTAGCTTAGTAACATCCTGCAAGCGATATACTTTAGAATTAAAAATACGACTAATCTCATGTTAGAGACTTGTCTAGCGATCCAAACTTTACTTCTCAAAATGATCACAAATTAGAATCTTTCTCTCAAAGATTGTTGAATTATCACATTTATTAATAAGAATAGAATAATGCCAATAACATTTTTGAAAGAGTAAACAATTCAGAATAAGCCAACAAAATGTAAAGAGGAGCTTACATTGAGTAGTCAATTGAATCAAGCCCTCCATTGATTTTAACTTAATCAGAAAAAGAAATAGCTTCTCTCAAAAAGCTCATTATTAGTCTGTAAGGAGAGATCCAAGAAAGAAATTCTCGGATAGAGGACTCTGAAAGAAGAATTTACAGTCTTGAGCGTGCTCTTCATTCTATGTTATCAAGGACAAGTGCTTTAGAAGGGATTATTGACATATTATAATCACAGAATATTCCAGTTTAAAGAGAATCTTAAGACAACAGCAATAACAAAAGTAATTAAGGAGAGCAAGAAAAGAAATAAAATCAAATAGAAGAATTTAGAACAAGTCAAAAAAGATCATTTCCATTAAATTCTCCATAAACATTTGGAAAAGGTTTTAATAATGAAAATAAAAAAGGAAATTCTGTTGATTGTTCACCTGAAAACTCCAAGGTAATAAAAAAGTTATAACTAAATAATCGATAAAAATGAAAAAATATTATGATTTTTTAAATTAGGAAGGCTACACAAAGAAAGGTTTCTAAGAGGAAGTGCAAAGAATCGATAAATAAAGATTAAAATAGCACTAGAGTATCAAGAATGAAGAAGTTAATTTTATAATATAGCAAAAAATAGAATTATTCTCAAAAGAAATGGCAGAAAATATTAAGAAAAACACTGATATTTCAGAATCAAGAATGCATGGATAAGCTAAGAAAGATAGAGTTGAAACAGTCAGCTAAAGGTTAAAATCGGAACCAGAGCCACTCCCAAAAAGAAGGGATTCTAAGAGTACATCACAAAAGACAGACTCGGAGCATTAAAAATAAAACAAAATAAAAGATTAATACATTTAAAGAAACAATTCAAAATCGAGAGAAATGCCTTCAAGAATATCACAAGAACGATTATCAGAAGGACGTTAATTAGAAAGAAATCAGAAACATATTCCTCCTTCAACAAGATCATTGAATGTTGATAAGGAAAATTAGAAACACGAATCGGAAACGACCCAGAATCCTAGAGTAATAAAGCTATTAGAAAAACTTTAAGAGAAGCTGCAAATCAGGGTAAGGAATAAAACAAATTTATCATAAAATAATAATTTGGTATTTAATAAAAAGTCATAAAAAGTTGGCGAATTGAATTCTGGTAAGGATAAACAAAAAAAGAGTGAAAAGGCAAGGAATTGGGAAGATTAATAAAGCCCTTAAGAGACAAACAGGTAATTTTGTTTTTTGTTTATTGTGCAACTTATTTGATATTGATATTTGTTTTCTTAGTTCGTTAGATTGACGAGCATTGCTGTGATTATCATCATCACACACTAGTCAATATTCTCGAAATAATCCAATGATTTTTTGTTTCGATACAATTTTGTATTAAATAATCAAAGAAAGAATTCCATAATCTCTATTTTTGCTTTAAAAGATCTTCAAAAATACTCCTTAATTATAAAAGTGAAAATACCTTCTAAGATTCATCAAGTTATTATCAATAAATTGCATTTTATTGGATGCCTGCATAGGCAAGGATCAAGTTATCTGATAGCTAGTTTATATCATAAGAAAGAAGTTGGGTAAAAATATGATAATTATTAATAATTCTAGAAAGCAACTCATTAGGTGTTTATTGAAGTGCTCTGCTTAAAGTTAAAGTAATAAAATAAGCAAATAGCAGGCGCATTGGGAGAAAATAGCTGATATTTGAAGCCATATGCTAGCACCACTCAATTCAAGATTGTAAATATTTATGCTTTTAGGAATAATAGTGAGATTAAAGCTGTTTGTTCTCCCAAAAGTAAAAAACTACTTATGTAAAAGAGCAAGTCTTATTCTTTGTTCTTCAAAGGATAAGCTATTCAAAAGGACGATAATACTTGGAACACAGCTATTAATTCTGCCTCTAGATCATATTCTTCAAGAGCAGCTACTCCACAACGCAAACCTTCCGAGTTCTATGACTTTAACAACCTTATTTAGATCAAAGATCAGTTTTTAAAGAAATTCAATTATGCTAACTCAACTAATCACACACCTGCTGCTTCAACTCGATTAGCTACACCTGCTCGCTCTTCAACACCTCTTTAGTCTAAAGAACCTGGATCACAAATAACATTAAGCCGTCCTGGATCATCTGGAGGAGTATTTTTAACTCCACAGCCACATAAACAACGCTCTTCTTCACTCTTGAAATTGCGCAAACAAAATAACTAATTTACTCCTTAATCAGCAGCTAAAGAGAACACGACTACTACTACTACTAATCATGGCATAAAATGTAACTAACAATACCCTTTCAGTTTGACTAAGCTAAAAATATAATGCTCTTTTTATTAAAGAAATAAGGTAAGATATTCTTGTTCTGAACTACCTCCGACAGAGGAGTGAAGTTGTGTGGAGGGACACTGATAAAAGTAAACGGCAATCTATTGATGAAGTGCCACCGAAGAAGTATAGAAAAGAAAATTTAATGCAGAACTTGCAAGAGAAAGACAAAGAATTCTAAAAAGAAAAGAGATTCAAGATAGATGAACTCATAGATTAACGACACAAGTCAGAGCGATCGGAGCTTGATGCTATACAAAAGAAATATCTCTTGACGAAGGATAAAGCAAATTAAGCTGAGTTAAAATAAGATAAAATCATGATTGAGTAAAAAATGCACAAATAGAATGGTGAATTCATTGACTCA
>Ga0302285_10001599_pt1 | contig 12628 bp, 7 predicted proteins | sample III_Fen_E2_2_FD_200455 | JGI IMG/M metagenome (GOLD analysis project Ga0302285, IMG submission 200455) | Peat permafrost microbial communities from Stordalen Mire near Abisko, Sweden - III_Fen_E2_2 | ecosystem: Environmental > Terrestrial > Soil > Wetlands > Permafrost | place: Sweden: Abisko...
TTACTCAAAGTAAGGTAAGCTGTCAGGAAAGTTAAGCTAAACCAAAGGAGAAGATTTAGAAACCAGAGAAGAAGAATGCAGATTAGAATATTTAACTGTTTGATTAGCGAGCTGAAGACAGAAAGAAAACCTTAGAAAAATTGAAATTTAAGTAAATTAGTTTTTAAAATTATTAATTTGTATGATAATTTATTGAATCGCCTTGCAAATTCAGGTAGTTAGAGTGGAAAAAGAGACGAGAAGATGAATTAAAGTAACAATAAGAACTCGAAAAAGCTAAGGAGCTTGAAACAATTGAAAAGGAACGCAAAAAGTTTTTAGCATTAGGAAAGATGCTTAAATAGTAACTGAAAAACAGTCTACTCAGTGCTGAAGAATAGAAGGAAAAAGAATAACAGAATGAAATGAAAGCTAAATAGCTTTTAGATTCTGTGCGACAAGTAAAAAATTATTGATTAAAATGATGTTATAATTATTGTATTGTTCTCTTTTAGTGATTCTATTCCTAATAATTGCTTTTGGGTATTCAGAAAAAGGCTTTCAAGATCTTATCGGAAAACATAACGAAAAAAGGAATGCTTGAAAAGGCTTGCAGGTTTTAATTCAAAAGATTGCTAAAATTAGGATTTTTAGGATTTTCTAGATAAATTACAGCTGATTAGTAGCATTATCTTATTTAGCTCAAAAAGTAAGCTTTTTTTTGTGATATTTTACCTTTATTAATATCACAATTCTTTTAGGAAAACTATGTCTGCATTGAATCAATTTGTTATGGACAGTAATCATGCCAAAGAGGAGATCAAGAAATAAAAAAATGAGATTCTCATGCGAAAAGCATTTCAAGCACTGTATTCTGAGTAGCAATCTAAGAAAAAAGATGGGTTCTACATCAATGTAGAAGAATAGTTCAGAAAGGTAAGTTGATTATTCATGTTCTTAATTATAAAAGAATAATTAACAAATATATGATTCTAATAATTGAATAACATTGTTTGTTTTAGTTTGTTCTTCAATTAAGAGGATTCAAAGGATGGAAGTAGTAATTGGAGATTAGAAAGAATAATGGTTTATCTTTAAAAATGTGAGATAATAATTAACTTGAAAATATGTAAATAGATTTAAGAAAATGAAGTTAAATAATTAAAGTGATTACATCGCACAGAGAGAAAGAACCTGGAATATCTAATTGGATAGATAAAATAAGAGGATTTTGCTTTTCTAAAAAGCAGTAACTAATTTTTGTGTCTTTTATGTAAAATAATGATGAAAAATGCAAAATTAATCGGTGAGATGAATAGAATATCTTGGGCGAATTTGGATCTCTAAATTTTTAAATAAAAATATGTGTTCTAGGCTTTTCTTTTTATGAGAGATGCTATCTTCAGCTGCGGAGATCGAAGAAGCAATGTTAGATAATAAAATAACAGAGAGTTATTGATTGTGATTATTTTTAGTGCCCCCAAAAAAAAAGAAGAAGAGGAGGGAAAAAATGTTTAAATCCTTGGCTCGAACAGTCGAAAAAAGTAGCACAAGACTCAGAGGAAAAGCGTGGGGACAGCTGCTGCCAATTTTATAAAGATAGATTTCCTCACCAAGCTGCGTATAAATCAGCAAGTTTTCCTTTAGCGGAGTGGGAAAATTAAATTTGGATAAAAGAAATAGATTCAATTTTTGCAGCTTTAAGCCGAAAAACTAAGAAATGGAGGGAAAGGAACCAATCAAGAAGGTTGAACACACCGAAACTGAAGAACAACCTAAAGAGGGAGAGTCTAAGAATGCATTCAAGGCTAGACTAAAAGCAGAGAGATTGGAAAGGGAAAGAGCTGAAAAAGCTGCCAAGAAAGCTGCTGAAGAAGCTGTCAAGGGTGATAAGCCTGCTAAGAAAGCTGAGGAGGAAGAGCTTGACCCTACTGCTTATTATGAGAATCGTTGCAAGTAAGTTTAGGATCTCATGGTTTCTGGCAAACCATATCCTTATCCTCATAAATTTGATACCACCCACACTATCACTGAGTTCATCAATTAGTTCGATTCTTTGGTTACTGAGAAAGCACAGACTCTTGACTAGATTGTTACACTAGGAGTAAGAATCGTGACTCTCAGATCAGCTGGAAAATCACTTATCTTCTACAGCGTTACTCAGGAAGGCAAGAAGCTACAGGTAATTCTCGATTTCAGCAAAAAATGCTTCCTTTAAAGGTTTGTTTTCTAATATTTTCTGGATGATTTAACTAGATCCTCGCAAACAAGACTCTCTACAGCGATACTGAGTACAGCTTCGAAGAAATCAACGGACTTTTCAAGAGAGGTGACATCATTGGAGTCACCGGAAAGCCTTGCAGAAGTAACACTGGTGAACTTTCCATTTCACCTATCAAGTTGTAGCTTCTTTCTCCTTGTCTGCACATGCTTCCAAGCCAATAGACTGGTTTGAAGGATCAAGAGACAAGATACAGAAAGAGATATCTTGATCTTATTATGAATAACTCAACTAGATAAGTCTTCGTGACTCGTTCTAAAATCATCACTTACATCCGCAAGTTCCTCGACAATCGTGGTTACCTTGAAGTCGAGACTCCTATGATGAATATGATCCCAGGAGGTGCAGCAGGTAAAAATAATTGGATTTTATTTTATGTTTTTATGTTAAACTCATGTATTTTTTGTTTATTTCTTTAAGCTCGTCCTTTCTAGACTCATCACAACGATTTGAATCTGGATATCTTCATGAGAGTAGCTCCTGAGCTTTACCTTAAGAACCTTGTTGTTGGTGGTATCGAGCGTGTCTATGAAATCGGTAAATAATTCCGTAACGAATCTATCGACAGAACTCACAACCCTGAGTTCACTTCCATCGAGCTCTATCAAGCCTATGCTGATTATGAAGACATGATGAAATTAAATGAAGACCTCTTGTCTTCGTTAGTCCTTGAATTAACTGGTTCTTACAAGATCAAGTTCCACCCAGAAGGCAAAGAAAATCCTGATAAATTCTACGAGATCGATTTTACTCCTCCTTTCCGCAGAATTTCTATGATGGAAGCACTCACTGAAAAGCTTGGAGTCGCTATGCCCAATGACTACGATACTGAAGAAGCTAGAGAATTCTTCAATTAGCAAGCCATTAAGCACCACGTAGCATGCAGTGAGCCTCGTTCAACTTCTCGTTTGATTGACAAGCTTGTCGGTCATTTCCTTGAAGTTGACTGCAAGAATCCTACTTTCATCATGGAACATCCTCAAATTATGTCTCCTCTTGCTAAGTATCACCGCACTAAGCCCAATGTGACTGAGAGATTCGAGCTCTTCATCAACTACTACGAACTTGCTAACGCTTTCACTGAGTTGAACGATCCTTTCAAGCAACGCAAGATCTTTATCCAACAGATTGAGGATAAGAAGAAGGGAGACGATGAAGCTATGGGATACGATAAAGATTTCTGCGATTGCCTCGAACACGCTTTACCTCCTACTGGTGGTTGTGGTATCGGCATCGATAGACTTATCATGCTCGTTTCTGACAATATCTACATCCAAGAAGTTCTTCTTTTCCCTGCCATGAAGCCCATCATTGAGCAGAAAAAGGAGGCAGTCACTGAAAATCCAGTATGAAACACACACCCTGTCTGTAGATGAAATAAAATACATGTTTATGATGTATTTCAAAAGTTTCTAAGAATCATTATTATTTTTTATATTTTAGCTTCCCTGAAAAATCAATTTACAATTGAGAAAATATTAGGAATCAATATTGTGATTTTGAGTGAATTGAAAATCCATTCGTAGAAGTTTTCAAGTTAATGCCAAAAATATCCATAAAATAAGCATAAAAGTACATATCTAAAAGGATCTTTTCTTTTTTCAATGAAAATCGATATTGTGTTCGTGATAATTAGGAGAATAATCAAGCCAGCAAAGAAGAAAACAAACAAAAAATAGCATACATACTGAGAATTAACAAAGAGATAATATGAAAGAATTACCTCTTTTTTTTTTCAGCATAATTTTTATTCTTGTCTTAATATGAACATTCCTCAGATCTTTGTTGAAAATAACTTGCAACCGTTACTCTATTTTTATAGTTTTTAAGCACAAGCATCCCTAAAAAAGACAACTAAACCTCTTTTTGAGCTGCCTTTTTTAACTTTGATTAAATTCTCCATCAAATTTCACTCTTTCCCTTAAAATTCATCCTACGCTTCATATCTATCTCCAGATTATTCTTCAAACATTCTCGAAGAGAAGATAGTCAATAAATATCATAGCGACTGTGAGAAGTATTTTCTCTTCTACCGTAGCAGACAATGGAAATTAAATCCCAAATTTATCTGCCTTCGAACAGCATTCCCTCTTGAATCCTCCAAAAAGATGAGAAATCTATCCAACAAGCTCACCATCTCTATCGAAGATCCCGTATACAAGCTCATGAAAACCAGAAAAAAACCCTATTTAGCACAAGGAGTTGCATTAGCATAGACTAGCCTTAATTGTGTAAGTCAGTGATCCATTTTTGTCATAAACCTTGAGCTCATGAAACACACATCTAGGGATTGAGCATTGTATTGGCTCAATGATCTTCCCAATAAACAGCGACTTATAGTTAATTTTAATCTCTGGTCTAGCCAAGCAAAACAGCGTACATTAATATGGCCTTTCTACTGTGATACAAACATCTTTGTAGACATTTTCCCCCGTTAATTCGAAGGGTCTATGAGAGGGTGGAAAGCAGCATTTCTTGAAGAAAAAAGGTTTTTCTTCTTTGAATCTAAATATGGTTTGCCCTAGATTCTCATATTGCTCATCCGAATAGAATAATGTGTACGTATTTTCCTTTTCACAACAATTAAAGAAACACATCCCGCAAGAACATGGAATAGGCCATATGCAGAGCAAATTGATTCGTTCTTACCAATCTGCATCTTGAATTAGAACTGCATTTTAGACTAAATCAAGTGCCATGGATATGTTTCTTTTTTCGTTTTTGCGCTTATCTGCCAAATTCTGCAAGATTTGTATATTCCACCCAGAAGTTTGTTAATTATCTGCGAAACTAATTTGTATAAACTCACAAAAAACACATGAAAAATAATAAGATACTCCTCCCTGAGTCCATTCAGCATGTTGGATTCACTAAGGAGGAGGAGGAATCTGGAGGAAATGTAAATATTTCGAATATTTTCACTAGCCCACTTTAGACATCTCCTGTTCGTAGTAACATTTTCTCAGGCACAAAGCATCTCAAGTTGTCGCCAGTTTACAAAAACGAATAGGATAATTAAGATGATTTGCTTGCCCAGGGAAGTAATGATGATGATGGTGGTGATAATAATCTCATTAGTAAATAAAACCTAAATCCAATAAATAAGTTCAAGAGGTTTGTAAGGAATCAAACTCGAACTCGAGGGATCATCCAAGCTTTCACAAAAAAGCCTGTTATTAAGGCAGAAGGAGAAGAAGAAGTAAAAGAGGGTGAAGATGAAGTCTCCAATGTTTTAGCTTCTGGATTTAAAAAATAGCATCTTACAGTGTTTTCTTCAGTTATCTCTTCCGAAGAAAAACAAGGCACAAAGAAATTTTTGCTAAAAACCGAATATGGAGCACAAAACACTAAAAAACCAATGACTTCAAGTGAAAACTAGGATTAGGAGCTAAAACATAATCTATTATCATCTCTTCCAACTCTTTCGCAACAATAATAATCATCTGAATTACCCAAAGCTAGTAACATTTAATTAATCAATATAACTGATATTAAAATAACCTTATTCCCATTTAAGGATAGTTATTTCTTGAAATGCACTCTTCCTTTACTTTTTGTATCTTCTCCCTAAGCTAATTAAAAAATAAATCAAATGATTTTTAGCGTGTATTGGCATTTTTTTATCAATTTGTCTTATATTTTTTCCCAAACATTAGGAGTTGAAGAAGATCATTTAAAATTTGAAACTGAACGGAATCCAGTCCCAAAACTTCCTAAGAAAGCTCCTTAACCTAAAGTGTATTGTTTAGAACAGACATTTGAGAAATTATAACAATTATTCGATAATGAAAGAGAGCGAGCGATCGAACAACGTCAATTCTAAATGGAATAATCAACAAATGGAAATCATGTCAATTAATATCCAATGATGCTAGATGAGTTAAAATTAAATGAAAATGGATGGATTTAAGTGCCTGAATAGAAACTAGGAACTTCCAAAAGAGCTACAACAGAAAATGACTCTGTTGATCCTCCTTCATCGTAGTTTCTGAAACGATTACAGCATGGAAATCTTGGGGCTAGAGAGTCACCGAAAGAGAGTTTGAAATACCATGAGAAGCACAGTCGATAACTTTAATAAATATTAGTAGATTTCTGCCCTTTAATAAGCTAAGATTACCCTAATAAAGTTAAATCAATTCAGACATTCGATGATATTGAAAAACGCGAAGGAAGTCACAGCAAAAAGTTTATGATAAACACAGCCAAACCAAATATGTAAGTTCTCCAAAAGAGTGTAAAATCATAAGCTGATGATTTCTTGAAGACACTCTTTAAAGTATCCAGATCAAAAGATCATTCTTCCAATTAGGCACTTGTCACAGAGCCTTTCAATGAAAGTATCATCCACAAGAAAACTCAAGAGAATTATTATTACCCGAGAAATCAAAGCAAAACGATACATTAGAATTTTAAAACTAAAGGATCACCTACACCTTCATCATCTATTGCAATTCTTAGAAATTCATTAATTTTTTCGCCCAGAAAATCTACTAAACCGTTTTCTCTGCTTGCCTCCTCTCCTTTAGCCAAAAAACCAACTTTAAACAATATTCGCTCTTCACTGTAACTCGATCATCCAGTCTCATAATATTAAAAAAAATCATTTAAAAAAGGCATAAATAACTCAATTTCACCACCCAAAAAGTTCGGAGAAATGAATCTATCTGAGATACAACCCAATCATATTACTACTACTCCTTTTTTATCTCATAGATCTCCAAGGAAGTATGGTTATCCTTAAGAAGGGCATATTCTAAATACCACATAAGATATTTCTAAAATTCATCTTGCCGACATATCGACATTTGAAAATGACAACTAAAACACAACTTTTAGTTCCAAGGCGTTTAAAATTAACAGCACTAGATCTTTCAGAAGGGAGGATACTTCCTAAGTTACTTTAAAGAGAGGTAGAGATGCTAAGATCAGAAGAAATTTCATAGAAGCTGCATGGCCACATTAAGATGAAAATATCGGTGATTCTTCATTTCATTCGTTCACGGAAACACAGTTAGACTCTTATTATACAAGGAGTTAAGCGATTTAGAAACATATTAATGCAGATTAGAATCCACTCAGAGCGATTAAAGGACTGTTGAAGCTAGAGTTTCTCTACAAGTAAGAAAATATGAAAAAAGGCAAGAGTTTATCTGATGAATTCATTTTCTTCAGCTAAACAAATCAAAAATTAATCTTAAATTATTTGTTTTTTTAAATAGAAAATCTAACAAACTTGGTCAAACAAAGATAGGCACTCATTAAGTCAACAAAAAGTAATGAAAGAGCACTGAAATGTGATGCCAAACTATGGAAAAGTGAATAAACACTACTCTTAACAATTGATTCTAAATTAATTACTTTCATTTTTAGACAATTTTAATGCATAATTTACAATATTAAAAACAGTTTGTTGCTCTTTTTCTTTTAGTTATAATTTATCTAATTAATAGCATATTTTTTTAATTATTTGTTCATTTGAAATTCATCATTGATCTATTGGAAGACTAAATTCTCTATTGCTGGTTCATCTTAGGCAATGGCGCTTGACTGCTTTGCTTAATAATTTCTAAAATAGGTCTATCAAATCTAACTTATTCGTTGAGAGAGTGGACTATTTCACTCAATTAATTGTGTGGATGCCTTTCGAGCTAATTATTGGTATTTCTTGGAATGACGGTCTATTTGATTAACAAAAATCAAATCAAAATTGTTAAATGAAAATCTAAAACAATTCTTTGTGTTTTCACCCATAAATATTCTTATTCTCATTAAAAAATATTTTTTTGAAAGTTCTTTTATTAATTACTGGGACATCAAGCTTTGAATAGGAAGATGTGTGAGATGAAGTGACTGGTTTCTTGCGGGAGTCAGCAGTAGAGAGTTACCTTGTCTTGCTTGATTCCTGATTTATTAACCAACATTTACTTGAATATTACCATTTCATCAATATTTTTATAATTTTAAAAATTATTTCTTTCTTTCCTTTATTCTTTGCTATTTATATCCATATTAAACACTTTATTATTCCTATTATTGCTTACCTTTTTGTTTTTAGATTCTATCAATATGGCTGCTTTGTGTTGGTTATAAAGCTAGGATACTTTCTGATGTGTCGCTTGTCTTTATTGAATCTTTGTGTTCTAATAATCCTGAAATCGATCTTTACTGGATTATTTTTAACCCTTAATTAATCCACTCTGCGTTGATGGCAGTCGTTACTAGAACACTTCAACATAGTCTATCTAACGAATTGAAGATCTAGATGGGGCATGATTATTTATTTAAATGCAATTAAAATTACTATTATTATTATTATTATTTTTATCAACTGAAATTTTCCTTGAAGTTCTGCTAGAATTAATCTTATCCATCAACTAATTCTACAAAGATTGCTGCTGTTGTTGGATAATATTATGGTATTTATTGGATTGTTTATGCATAAGAATATCTTGTAAGTTATCAGTAGATTCCTAATTAATTATGTTATCATTCTTTTCATTCAATACTTCCCCATCTACTACTGCACCATATTATCCAATATTTTATTTGAATCCACTGCAAGACGAGCTCTTCGCTTGTTGATATAATTAATCCCCACTATTAATATTGCTACGCTTGTTGCTCGTCACAGGTGTATTAAAATCAAGTTACACATTTATCTACTGCTCTTGAAGAACTTAAAGAGATCTCTTCGTTAGCTTCTGCTAAGAAGTTTCAATACTGTCAATACAATTCTATTCATTATTTTGCTATTTTTCACAGCCTCCCTTATGATTTTCGTGATTAACTTCAGCTTCAAACATCTGCTGGTTTAATTCTCTGCGGGGAGCATAAACATTTTATGATTATGTTTTTTTCTTTAAATCTTCAGTTCGCTGCATCTAACAGTTTTATTATGATCCATTTTAAGTAGTTTTTTCTAGCATGTGCATGATCTTTAGCAACTCCAAATCCTTCTTTGATTGGTAGCTAAACAACGATTAGTCTGGCATATCATGCATTTAAGGAGACAAATAATAGCTCTCTGATCGAAATAGCAGCTTCTCAGCATGCTCACAATCAGCTGCTAGTTCATCAGCTAAGCAACCTTCAGGATACTTTTAATATAAAATTGTTTCAAATTAACCTTCCATCACTTGCTATTGCTGCTGATATTGTCCTTTTTCTTGATAACAATCTGGATGCTATCTTGGGTCTATTACAATTTCTTCTTCCTCCTTAGTAGGTGGTGTGTTAATCTTTCTGCAGAGTGCGAAGATATCTATAGTGCTAGATTACCTACTATTGTCGCAGCTAATGTAATTAAGATTCGTTTGATTATTTCCTAAGATCCTATTATATTAAAAATGGAGTGTGCTTTTTAGGTTCAAGGCTGTTTTGTTATCGTCATTAATTGCTTTATCACTACAGCTGCTAGTTTGTGGTGAATTTAAAGCAGTACACAGTTTTCTGGGACTTATCTAGAGTTAAGCATTTTCTTAACGGTTTCTTTAAGAATTGACTTCTGGATTGCTCTTCTCATCTTACAACTCTGCTTAGTGCTAGTCCGCAATTCCAGATTATGCAAACAAGCAAGTACCTTCTTAGAGTTATTAGTCTTCTTCAAAATTAAGATCATTGCCTTCTTCTTCCTCTTCCTCTTCTTACTTCATGGGTGTTGCTGCCTTAAGAAGAAATTATTTCTTCTCTGAACAGTTTTCTTTTTTTTGTAAAGAAGAAGAATACAATCCTTATTTCATGGAAATTATTTCTAGTTCCTAATTATTATCTTAGTAAATAGTTGAATTGGCATTGTTGCAGCTTTTGTTGCTAATCTTATCATTAACTTAAACTTCTTTCTCTGCTTACTAGTTACGTTTATTAGGAAAATTCATAGCAATACCTTCAGGAGTTTAGTGTTACTATTCTAATGCATTAAGTCCTGAATATAAACTATTGCATTATCCTTGTCTATCTCTCAAAACACTCCCTTGATTACTTTCAACACAATCACTTCCTTTGAGATCTTCCTCAGTAATATGAATTGACTTGATTTTATCAAAAGCTGCTAATTAAAACCTATCAGGTTCTGATGGCTTAATGAAAGACCCATCTAGCGATGATTCACGGGATTTACGGATACCTTTGATAGTCTTCTTCTTCACTCCACTATCAGCTTCTCAAAGATGAGACTGAACTTGACAATGAAAATGCTTTTTTGGGTATTTCTTGATGTTTTGTTAGTTTTTTATGTTTTTCTTCAATTTAAGATAACATTTTGTCTCTAGTGGTATTCACTGTTGGACAATCATTTTTGAGGAGATCTTATTGTTATTGCTGTTACTCAGAATATGAAATGGAATTGCTTCGAGAAGGCAATAAACTATTAGGATATGATAATGGTGGTAATAACTATTTTTAGTCATTGTTGTTATCAAATATTATGGGTGTTGTATAAGAAGGTGTTTCAATAGGCGGTTTGGAGCAAAGATGAAACATGGAAGTTAATCTTTCTGGCGGTTAGACTTTGAATTCACTTGCTGCTGGGATCTTAACATGAGAAGAAGAAGGTAACTTTGAATTTTAAGGATATTTAGGAGCATGAAGTGAAAACTAAGCAGGATCGGAGTGATAATGTTATTACTTCATGTCTTCTGCAGATAAGTAGCATTAACGATGCAGATTTGAAGATTAATAAACAAGCTCATGATTTGAGTTATTGTCTAAATATGGCTGTTCAGGTCGAAATAATTGAAATTACTATTATTTAGGTAACAGTTTAGTAGGCTCAGAAGTAATATTATTGGAATTATTTATCTTTGTATCTTTATTCAAGTTAGCGATTTGGGCACTCAAGTTATTAGGGAGAATATTCCCTGAACTCATTCGTCTATTATCAGCAGCACAATCATTTTATTTTGCTTCCAGGCTCTCAGATAGACTATGCTTTCTATCACCTTTGGCATTTCCTGAGAAACTTCTAATTCTTTTAATCGGGTTAGGCACACATTCTTGATTCACAGCTGGAATGATCTTGACTTTAGCAGAAGGTAGGAATTCTTCTTTTTGTCCTTGATTCTTTGGAAATACAATAGCAGCAATAGCAGTAGCAGAAGAAGAATCATTTGATTATCCTTAAAATCTATTATTTCTGGTAGATTAAATCAGATTCTATTTTACGTCTTATTCTCTGAGCTTTTCTTGCTTAAACAACTCCATATTATTGGGGCATATGTAAGGTCTTTATTACACTTAATTCTATTCAGACTACTCTTGTGAAGCTACAATTTATGATTAAAAGTCTTTTTCTTTATTATAAGTTTACTGTTATGTTTGCAAACTGAAATTATCCTTATCAACTAAACTTTCTTAATTCAATTTAGAATTCAGAACTCTGCTAGTGTACTCAACATTATTTGATAAACAACTAATGCTGTAATCACCCTACAAAGGACTCTGCTAACCAAATCGTTTTTATTCCTCCTTGTATTTCTCCCATTCATTGTTTAACTTAGTTATGTGCTATTGTTCAGATAAACGGCTCTGGAGATTATGATTGTTATTATCGATTGTATGATTTTCTTATGAAGTATCGTAGTTTTCATTGATTCGTTGTTAACTCTTCCAAATCTCATCCAGACCTTTGCAATCGTAATAATGTTCGTTTGGCTGCTGAGATTATTGTTATTGTTACTGCTGACTAACATTAAATAGCAATTCTCTCTTATAAGCTTCAATCTATTCTTAACTGAATTCCTATCTCCTCCCTCCAGTTGATACCACAACTCGCTTAAAAGATCGAAGTAATTCATGCTCATCAGCAATATCTTCTTAATCTTTCACCAATTCTCTCAGAATTCCAACTTATCTCTCATTAAATATTGTTGTTGATCCTAAAAGCGATCTCTACTGTGTATCTCCGAGTCCATCGTATTGCATAAGTTCATTTTCCTTTTCAGAAAAGCCATCTAGATTGGTTTTATGTGCGTGCTTATTATTCAAAATTAAATGACAGTTGTTTTCTGAAAAACTTGTTCCTTCCATGCAGAGTTTTCCAGTTATTTATTCGAGCTAATAAAACCTGTTTTCTGCAGTGTCTTCAAGTTATGAAGAAGTTACAACATGCATGGAGTTGCAATTACTCATCGGTTAGATACTGTTACCCATATTCATGCTGCTTTTATTTTGTGTTTACTCAGTTAGATATGAGAAATCAATCAGGAAAAGAAAGAATCACTCAAAATTAATTGTTAGTTCTCCCAATCTTTCAAAAATAGTAAACTCTTCTGCACTTGCTCTTTCAAATTCAATTATCAACACGCATAATTTAACTGGCAGAATTTAGATTTTTCTCTAAAAGCAAAAGACTTTTGTTAAAGAATTTAG
>Ga0302285_10001601_pt1 | contig 12622 bp, 8 predicted proteins | sample III_Fen_E2_2_FD_200455 | JGI IMG/M metagenome (GOLD analysis project Ga0302285, IMG submission 200455) | Peat permafrost microbial communities from Stordalen Mire near Abisko, Sweden - III_Fen_E2_2 | ecosystem: Environmental > Terrestrial > Soil > Wetlands > Permafrost | place: Sweden: Abisko...
TTGAGTACGTTCCTTATGAGAAGACAATCATCGAATACGAAGCTGTCCAACGTATCGAATATGTTCCCAGAGAGAAGAAAGTAACTGATTACTATGCTATTGAATACTAAACTGAGTACATTCCCTAAGTCTATCAAGACAAATTTATCGAGTACATCCCTCAAGAGAGACTCCAAGAGAGAGTTGAATACCAGGCCATCGAGAAGCAAGTTGTCCACTAACCAGTTCAAGAAACATAACAAGTGCTTGTGCAATAAGTGCCCGTTGCTCAACAGCTCGTCAGCTCATAAGTTCAATTGATCCCCCAAAGCACTGTTGCCTACCAACCTGTCACTTACCAAACAGTCCCAGTCTAGTAAAGCTATGTCTATTAGGCACCAATCCAACAACAACTATACAATTCTACATACACTGTGCCTGTTCTCAACACTGCTAATGTTCAAGCTCCTGCTATTGCTACCAACGTACAAAAAGCTCAGGTCTAGCAAGCTGTCCCTAAAAAAGAAGAGAAAGGTTTCCTTTAAAGAATCTTCGAATGAACATATGAAGGTAATCACTTTTGTGAAGGTTCTAATAGCCATTGTTTACCTGTCAAGCTTGAAAAAGAGCATATTTTCCATTATAAATAGATGTGTTTCACCTGTATGTCTATGTTAAATTTTAAACTTATCAATCGAATATATTTAAAAGTTTTTTATGACTTTGAGAAGGAAGCACAATCAACTTCCCATAAAAGCTTAAGAAAGTATTTGTTAGTTGCTTCTTTGGGTAGGTATTCAATTCTAAACTCCAAATTGAATCTTGACTTTCAAGAAATATCCTGTTTGTTTTATCATACCAAGTATATTAACAATACAAATCACATATCATTCCCTTTGACAAAATCATCAGAGCTTAACAAAATATTTAAAAAATAATTTACGCCTTATGTAATTAAACATAATTGCACTTTGCAAACAAAACTACTTTCGATTAACGAGTGCCTTACGTTCATAATAGAATAAAACGATTGTTTTCTCTATTTTTATTAAAAATAAATTTTATTTCTTCAGTTGTTTGTCTCTTATTTTATTTAAATCTTTAATAAACCAATTAGATTGACTAACCTTATGTGCGAATTCAGTTAATTCATTCAAACTAAGTCATTCTTTGTCTAAGTATCAGAAAATAAAACATTTCTTAAATCACCATCATTTTCGTTTTTCTTTCACAACGATTAGACATAAAAATGATCTTCTTTTTCATAATATCTCCCTTCTATTCTGCTTTGCTTTTAAGTGCTGAATCGATAAGGTATTTATGTTCTTTATTGAATCATTTATTTTTGAATTGCCTTCTAAACATTTAACAAAAAAACGTATTAAGTTTCTACTCAGCAAATCAAATCAAAAAAAGACAAGCATTAAAGTTTATTTATTTTGAGTCCCTCTCGAATCGGATGGTTAACTGGGTTGTAGAAATAAACTGCCACAAAAGAAACAAAACGTCTGTTTTATCGATTTATTAGTGGGTGGAAGATACAGACTGCTTCCAGAAATAAAAAGATAAATAATTTAAATCAAAAACAAAAACAAACAAACAGAAATATAAATCATACTTTTCATCCTTATCACAATGTCGGAATAATAACAGCAAGCAGAGCAACAATAGGTCAGATTGATCGGAGGATAAACCTACTGGGCTTAGAACACTGGCCTTAATAATGGCTTATCTTATGTCCAATAACCTTTGATCTAATCTTAGGTTATTTAACAGCCTATTCAATATATCTAATAAGTGCAAGGAGCCCAACAAGTGCAGTATGTTCAACCACAAGGAGGTCTTGTTCAGTCTTAGGCTATTACATCGACTCGAGAGGTTGTTAAAGGTGAATCTCGTGTTGAATACGTGCCTTATGAGAAGTCTGTGGTTGAATACGAGGCAGTTCAACGCGTTGAATACGTTGCTAAAGAAAAGAAGATTACTGACTACTATGCTATCGAGCATCAAACTGAGTACATTCCTTAGGTCTATCAAGACAAATACATTGAGTACATCCCTCAAGAAAGACTCTAGGAGAGAGTTGAATATCAAGCTGTTCAAAAGTAGATCGTCCACTAACCTGTTTAGCAAGCTCAATAGACTGTCTAAGTCTAGTAGCCAGTCGTTTAGACTTCTTAAGTCCGCGTCGTTCAAACTGCTCCTGCTATTCAATAACAAGCTGTCCAGTATGTTCAGACTGTTCCTGTTTAGCAATAGGCAGTCTAATACGTTTAATCAGTTCCTCAACAACAGACAGTTCAATACGTCCAATCAGTTCCACAACAACAGACAGTTCAATACGTCCAAACAGTTCCACAACAACAAACAGTTCAATACGTTTAAAGCGTTCCTTAATAGTAAGTTAAATACCTTTCTTCAGGTATTTCTAACTCCACCGTCAGGTCACTCGGACCAGTTTCCTATCAAATTGTTGAAGAAGCTATCAGGAAGAATTAGGCATGAAATCGAATTATAAAGTGCTACTTTTTTTTGAAATACCCTTTTTTAAATATTAGCAAGCTTTTTGTTCATTGTCTGTTTTTGATTTATTCTTTCGTTTGAATGTACTTCTTTAGATTGAATCAAATCACTATCTACACAATAAGAACATTGAAATTAAATTTAAAATACTCCCCAAACAACTAACTTTCTTTGTTAATTCGTTTTTTTTATCTTTCTATTTTCGATAATTGTGTTTGAGACACTTCAATATATGATTATGGTTTCTATTAACATGTGGTGTGTTTTCATTTTAATAAATCAAAGGAAAACTCAAACTAAACCTTGTAAAATAATTAAATCAAAAACAGATTTTAAATACAACTTCAACACGTATTGATCTTGTCAATATATCTTAAGGTCTAAAAATCATTATATTATTTTTTACACAATTTATTTGAACCGAAGAATAAAAGTAAGAAAATAATCAATATTTATGTTAATTGTTGGCGAATACGAAACATGCATTGAGTTATTTGCAATTATGTTTTGTCCTTAATGTCATAATGTAGAGGGGGGATTATGATTTTCATGAGAAATGATAATATATTTTAAACAAAGGTTTATCATTGCTATTTCAATAATCTTGTCATATCATTCACATATTTTCACATTTTGAGATAGTCTGCATAATCCAGAGAGCATTTTGAAGATTCATATGTCGTGAGATTTATTTTTTAAATGACCATTTCAAAGTCTTTCCCTTTATAGCCAGCTTTTTTAATCAGATGCTCTAGGGTTGTGCGTTAGTTCCAAGACTATTCTGCTGCAACTTCAGGTAAAAACGTGCCACTTCCTGAGAAGCCATTGTGAGTAAATTCGATTATTATGCCGTGCTTTCCGATGATCCAATCGAGAGCTGTTTTATTTTCTTGAAAATTTACTAACAGACTCACTGCTACATTAAGTCTAGGAAGCTCCTTTGAGCTGATTGGTTCGAAACGTGTATCCTTGAATGCACTGATCATGGCATATTGAGGCAGTACTTTTTCTATTTTTTCATGTGAAAATGTACCAATGCATCCTCTCAAATCGTCTCCATCAATGTGCCAAGTCACGAAAAGAGGTGTTTTAACTTTCTAAATAGATTCAGGAAAAGGAGGGACAGGTGAATTATTCAGTGCTGCTTTTAACACATCAAAGCAGTATTTGCAGTGCTCCTTGGTTGCTTGGGGTTGTCCTGCTGAAGGATCCATCTTTGAGATGAATTTGAATAGGGAATTTCTCGTTTTGTTAATTCTTAAATTAATTAAATATTTTCAGAGAAGAGAATAGAGTCTGCAAGCTGTTTTCTGACTCCCCAACAATCACGATAGAAACTGGTCATATAAAAGTGCTAAAAATAGCTTGGTTTGTGTTCAGCGAATAATAAGAATTCATGTTGTTTATCAATATCAAACCAATTTTATGTTTTGAAAGATAACTACATTTATCGACATGAAGCAATAAAATAGTGTGCTTTTAGCTGATATTTAAGTAACACAACAGTTATAACACATGTGAATATCATTTCTTGGCTAGAAGGCCTTTTGCTTTTGGAAAGTTATTTGCATCAACAGTGCTAGAAGAGCTAGTACTTGCACTTTTTTTGCCACTTTATGGTCTAGCTGATGCATTACCTTATGGTTTTGTTGAAGGTCTTTTCTTAGCACTCTACTTTCTTGCATTGGCAGCAGCTTTTTTCTTTCTTTCTTCAGGAGCAATCTCTTCTTCTCTTATGGGAGCTTCATCGGTATAGACGAAAAATACATTAGGATGTCCTTCTGCTTCAAGTTTAATTATTTCTTCAACATCTTCCTAGAATTTAATATCAGAGTCTTATTGTTTTTTGTCTTCAGTGCTTCTAAGTAAATTGCCAGCTAATTAAAGATTTGGATACAGCCACTCATCTTGCTCTTCATTAAACTAAGCTCTCATCTATTTAAAAGAAAGATCATTAGCAACGCACTAATAGCAAGACGAATAATAATTACCTGAAGACGTTCAAGTTCTTTTTCTGGAATAAAATACTCCAAAATCAGGTTCTTGAGTTTCAACTCCTTTTAAAGAAGTCGCCGACGTTCTTGCAATTCCTCAATATCAGACACATAGAACTCCTCTAATTCCCTATTTTCAGCTTCGATTTGTTTTAACCGACCAGAAAGCGCTTTAATGCGCTTAGTCTTATCTTTTTCTTCCTCTTCTTCATTTTTATATCTACGATTTAGATCCAAAGCCAATTCTTCATTTCGTTTAATTTCTTCATCAACTTATCTCTCTTTGTCTCGTTTTGCTTAGAGTTCCTATTGAGCTTTGTTATACTCACGTTCTTTTTCCAGTGCTTTTTGCATTATTTAATCTCCTTGAATAACTTTTTCCTGCATTTTATTGAGCCTCTTCAACAATTTCTCTTACTACTCTCTTTGCTTGGCCTCTCGTTCTTCCTTTTCTTTCAACTGCTAAAGCAATTGTACCTTCTCATTCTCTTGCAGCTTTTTATCTTCTTCAATCTTTGTAACTTCTTTTTAGTAATTTTTCTCTACTTCACTCTTTTCTAACTCCAATTTTTATTACAACATTTTCACCTTTTCGTCATCATTCACAGTAATCAGCTTTTCAACCTATTTTATTAAATAAACATTGTTTTGATATTAATTTTTCTTAGCTTCAATCCTTTATTGACATTTAGCCTGTGAAATTAATTATGTTCATTTACCTAAATGATCTCTGTTTCTAAGACAGGATTTCCATTTTTATCAACTGAAGAAGCCAATTATTGTTTAAGTTTAGTAATTTCTTCTTAGAATTATCTAATCATGGCATCTTTTGGATCTTCGTTGATTTTAGCGTGATTCTGAATCGACTTCGCTCTGTGAGCGTATCTCAGAGTTGACATTGTTTCATCAAAATTATCATCAGCAGGTCCAACATTTGCTACCATGACAGTCTTAGTATTTCCACCAAGAGAGTCTTACAGTAACCTTGTAAGCTTGGAATCCCTGTATGGGACATGAGTAGCCTTTGGGTCAATGAGTGCTGAAATGACATTTCCAAGTGTAGTTAAACTTTGATTGATGTTAATAGCCTCTTTTAGTCTGCTGCCAGTGGCTTAAGTTTTACTTTATCTTTCTGAACCAGCCAGATCGACAAGATTAAGTTTTCCAGCTCTTATATGACTTTCACCATCTATCATATCACATCGCTCAATTGTAATAGAGAAAATAGAGTGCGAGCGAGAAGAATCTTAGTTCATATTTGTAGCTCCAGTTGCTCTATTTTCACTACCTTGCTTTAACTTTTCTCTTAATTCTTCCTAATCCTGAATCATAAAAGTTGATAAATCCTTAACATAAATTCCACTTCCTGGCTTTTCACGCAGCTCTAACTTCTTCACACTCTTCTATAATAGATCCCGAATTTCTTCGTTATACAGCTCAAGAAAGCTAACTCTAACCAGAAATTGAACATTTGGAGTTCCTTTGATCGCTCTAAAAATATGCTCGAACGTTCTTGGAATGATACCTCTCAGACTTTTTGGTTCATCTTTTCCCTCCATTGTGTGTGTCTTACCAGTACCCGTTTACCCATAAGCAAATATTGTCCCATTATACCCTTCTAATACACTCTCTACAATCGGATAAGCAGTATTCTTATATACTAATTCCTATTCTACTTCTGGTTCAAAAGTGGAATCAAATGTGAATATCTTAGGCACTTCATTATTATCTCCTTTAGGATTAAAAACTTAGATTTCTCCTCTGGACTGGTTGACTTTAACAACAGGCTGCATATTAGACTCTTTTTCTTTGGGGTTTAAAGGCCTGCATCTCACAACAACCCGAACACATTCCTCATTTTTCGATTCTTTCTTGCTCATCGTAGTGATTTCAGTTTCTTTTAATTTGAAAAGTTTATGCCCCTCCCTAGAAAAGTAATATTATCTTATTCAAACTATTATCCCCCAAAAGAAAATTTCCTGAATTGTTCTGATTGATGGGAATTCTCTGCTCAGAATCTAAAAACGATTAAAATATTCTTTTTTCTATGATAAAAAATGAAATTGCATCTAAAAAGAATCATGAAATTTAATATTTTCTATACATCAAAGAATCTGATAAATACTACTGCTGTTATGAACAAGTATGAATTTATCTTACTTTTCTATACTTTTTAGATAATATGCTATTCTTCTCAAGAAATCGATTTTAAATACATAATGGATCTCTCTCTCTTTAAACTACCATCAAATTCTTTTTATAGACTCCTTAGCAATGAGCTCATCGATATGCTTAAATAGTTCTTTATCCACATGACATATTGGTGATTCCTCAAAAGCCATTTTAAGCTCAAGTAGATTCTCATAGTTTAACTTATAATCAATATCTCCTGACTTAACCATTCCTGCAAAATAATTCTACAAACGATCACAGAATTCGAGAGCAACATCAGTTTCCAAGAAATGATTCAAGACCGTCATCATGCGGACAATACTCGAAGGATGAACTATTTCATAAGCCTTTTTACTTTCTTCTTAGAGTCGTCTGTCGACCATTTCCAAGATACGCATAACTATGGACACCTCAGATATCTCAATCAAGCTTAGACTCTCCAATAGCAAGCTAGCACTATCTAAATCAATTATGTCTGTCTCACTCTTTCTATTAACCAAATCTTCTAGTCTAACAAACAACCAAAGAAAGATATATTACCATTACACATTATAAAAACATTTTTCTTTTCTACCTTCTCAACAGATTTCCATCATAGAACTCATCATCTGTTACAACTGTAAGCACCTTAGCTGCTGATGACCATTTCAAATTATCCATAATACCAATCTCATCGTTCTTTCTATCCATAAACTCATATCGTTAGAGCATTTAATCATACTCTGCCATATCCTTTATCATAAACGTATCGATTGTTTTTTTCATGAAATCTGATATTTCTTTCTGCGATATTTCTGCTGCAAACAGCTCATACATAAGGAAGATAATGTCCGCAAGCTAGTTAGCATCTAAGTTCTAATAGATCTCTTTCGTTCTATTCAGAATGATGTTTCTTGCAGCTTCCTTTTCTTCGTGCGTGAGATCACGAATTCTACTCATAAGAAACAATCCTTAAGCGAATGCGAGAATATTCACATGCGATTTGATTATTGCATTCTAGATATTCTTCTCATTAGCGATGACGAAACTATCAACATTGGTGTCACAATGAGAATCCATGACGGTATAGACTATCTCAATGTATGATACGCAATCTATTTGCTTGCTATGCTTGTCGACATACTCAAGAATGTGCTTCCATATCGATGCTGTGAAGACTCCAATTTATTGAAGTTTCATTGATATAATCTTCACTTGCGTTGCTGTGAGTTCGTTCTTTTCAATCATTAACTCAGTCAAGTGTAAAAATTGCTGATAGTCTTTATCGCTGACTCTGATACCTGTCATAATAAGCAAACCAATATATTAAACTACAAGAAGTGCAAACATCAATCGAAAGTTTATTACTGCAAACCAATTCAAAACGCTCATCAATATTTGTGTTTTTATTTACCTAATCTTGCTCCTTGCAGCCTCTGATATGACTCAACCAGAGCATTGGCTGTGTTTACATCCTTCCTGGAGTAGAATTCTAAAAATCTATTAATAGTTTCCTTCACGTCTGTTTAGAAATCTGTTTGTTCATCGATTTCTTCTCCGTGAGCATTGTACTTCTATTTGTATCCTTTAATAGGTTTATTGAAAAGCTGTACATATGCAATCTTTTTTAAAACCAAAGATCGTTGTTGTGAATATCGAAACAATGCGACATTCTTTGTTAGACTTAGCGATCCTAAAGCATTCGCATACCTTATGAAAGATAACCTCATCTATTTTTCAGCAGGAGGATAGATAATTAATTAATTTAACAAAGAACCCTCTGGAAACAAAGAAGAAGAAGACAAGACTTATTTAGTTTATTGAGTTGTCTTTACAGAATCCTATCAAAACTGAAATATCTTTTCACAAAAATGAAAGATAAGTTTCCATATATCCTGTTTAAAAAGCTTACATATTCATTTAAACTGTAAAATGCAACTAACATGTCTGTTAGCTAGCTTTAAAAAAAAAATAATAGAGTAGAATCTTATTTAACTTTTTCTAGAAAGATTTGTTGATTGAATTGTGTGTCTGTCAATAAAATGTTTATTCTCTTGGGGGGTTGAAAGGAAAGCGAAAAGTGGGTATAATACTGCAAAAAAATAAAAAAGAATCACTAAGTCAAAACAAAAATAGAAAAGAATAATCTTCATAGTAAATATCAGCAACATTTTCAGATGTCCTTTGAATCAGAACTACAAAACTTTTCCCAAGAATTCTAGCAATAACTTCAGCAAACTGAACAACTAGTCTATCAGAGCCTAAGTGGAGTTGAATAAAGATGCTTAACTGAAAGTAAAGATGAAGTTGAGAGATTTGTTTCTTGCATGAACAAAGCGACAGAGAAGATTTCAACTGAAGAAAAGAAATTTGAATTCAGAATGGCTTTCCTACAAAATGACACATACAACTGTTTCAAGGCTAACAGTCAAAGCGGCAAGTACTAACTATGCAAGGATAATGCTAAAAACAACGCAAAGAGATATCTCGATGATTTCATCAAGCAAATTTAATCCTGAAGAAGATAATTTTTTCAACAAAGCTTTCTTTGTCTTATTTTGTTCCTATATCTTTCTTTCCCGGTCGTTATTATCATCTAGATTCTTTGATTCAGATCATCTTGTCAAGCCTTACAAATTGAGATTCCAGAAATATCTTTTTTATTATTTTGTTTTTATTCTCTTTAACTTGAAGAAACAAACAAAGTGTAATTTTCAGGATTCTTTATCTAACCAAGCTATTTTAAGGAGATTTCTTTAGTATTTTAGGTTTCATTTGCATATTTTATATCTTCAATATTAAGTAAAGAGCAGTTTTGTTGTATTAGAAAGTTGAAACAACCCGAATTATTGCATTTTTGTTCATATGAGAAATAACATACAATTCAAAGTTGCTTTTAGAAACACAAAATTAGCAAACATATACTATCCCAAAACAGATTCTTGATCATTTTCAAGATCAGCTTTTGTCCTAAGTATTAGTAGTAGTAGTATCCTTCTCTTGCTTTTTGTTTTATTTTTACTAAAGATAAAGAACATTGTTTCCTCTGATGAATATCTCACTATATTTATTCTTAAGCTCTGCATTTTCGAATTCCTCAACTTGCTGAAGAACTACATTCATAAGTCCATCAAATGTTGCCAACACGCCTACAAATTCTGTCCCATCATGTAGCTTTACACTAACAAGTCTTCCCATGATTTGTTTTAAAAAATCTGTTGGATGTCTTTTCAGCACTGAAGTCATTTCCGTTTTTCTGTAAGTCAATTGAGTTTCCTTGGTATTGCCAATAAGCTTTTTACAAATGAGTATGTGTTAATTTGGTTTTACGCTTGGTGAATAATTCGAAGATTAATTAAGTTTTCTAAAATTGTGAAGACTAACTAATTCTTGTCCTAGACATAACCCTAATAAATTTGAACATTATTGTAATTCTTCTTTGAAATCAAGTTAGGAGAAATAAAGAATACCCAATATAATACAAAAATAAATTCATAAAGGTACATTTCTCTAAGTTTTCTTTTGTTAAATCATAATTTTATTATTAAATCGAATAGAAAATAGATATTTTTTGTAAGCACAATTCAGAGCCATACAATAATGCCAACACCTAATATTGCAATAACTGATCCAACAAGATACTTGAGACGCATCTGTTCTCCCCTAAAATAGCTAATCAATAGACCAAAAAGAGGAGTTGTTGCAAGAATTGTTTAAGCGATTTCAGGTCTAGTATAAATTAGAGAAGTCTATTACGCCCAAATACCAATAAATGGCCCAAGGATCACTGCAGCAATAAATAAGAAATTGCCTTTTCTATCTTTCCATGGCCAAAAGAATTTCTCATTTTTTGAAACCATTATCATAACCAAGACTGCGGCATTTCCAGCTGTTATTCTAATCAACGAACTTTACAAAGAGCTTGTTTTTTCAGAGTTAGCTGCATCATGCGAAAGGACCATTCCGAATGATTGACAAAACGTAAATGCCACACCATTGAGAATTCCTACAAAATCTTTTTCACATCCTTACACAATTTTTTTGAAGACACTAGATATGCTGCTTTCTTAAGATGCTTAGCTAGTTTCTTATGTTTTCTCTGATTTAACTTGCTGAGCACTCGCAAGTAAAGGCAATTCTGTGGTAACTGAACTGACTTCTTAAGAGAGTCTGCAGACTTTCGCTTCTTCAGCTTCATTTACGACAATATATATTCCATAAGCTGTTACGAATATCCCTAGCCATCCCCAAATCGAGATACTAGTTCCATAGTAAAAGTACGATATAACACCAGTAAATGGAGGAGCCATTGTTTCAAGGAGAATGGTTTTTCTAGCACCAAGAAGATTCAGAGCATTGAAATAGAAAGAATCTCCAATTCCTACACCTAAAACTCCTGAGATCATTAGAAGCAGGTAATTTCTGAGAGAATCATCTGGAAGCACAGAGTTTGAAGCGAAACAAAGAATAATAAACATTAAGACAGTCGAAGCAAATCCACGCAGTAGATTGATAAGCAGAGGTGTAGTTTGCTTGATAATAATTGAAAACACATTGGAAGAAGATGCATAGCTTCCAGCAGCAAGAAGAGCAGCAAGTTCACCTAATATCATAAATTAGCAGCTTTTAATGAAGTATATTTTTGATCTATTTTTTGTTTTAATTTGATCAATTTTATAAAAAGCTTGACAGCTAATCTCCTAATGTTTGCTGAGTGGAACATACTAAAAATATAAACAATCGAGAAGATTTAAGGATAATTTGCAATAATAATTAATATCTTTCTCGAACTCAAGCTGATTTTTCTATTTCTACAGCTTAAAAAGTAAGCATTGAACAGAATCGAATCAAGCGTGTAAAAGATAATCTTTTATTAATTATTAACACTAAAAGACACTTTACGATTTGCTATAATTATTTCCCTTTCGGCAATCCTTGTCTGTCTGTGGATTTCTGTTTAAGGATTGATTTCGCATCATTTGAAGAAATATTTATTAATATTTAAAAATATCTATTAAAACTAAGCAATTTCAGATAATTAATCTTACTGAAAAGAATTATGCCCCACCCAGCCTCTTTCCTCAGAAGAAAGAAGATTATTATTTTATTATCAATATTAAATAGTCATTTTTATTTTAAAGAAAACATTTCTGTGAAAAATCTTAGAATACTAGAGAGTTGCAAGGATGGATAGAAATCATCTTATTATTCTTCTTTAGGATGGATTTCCATGAGATAGCTCCTTTGTAAGCATCATTTCAAGATTTTTAATTAAAACTATTTCACCGCAACTGATAATGAATCAAAAGAAACTGATAATTGTTGCCATTTTAAATAAGGGTTTAATTTCAATTCGAAAAATGTCCTTTAGAATAATTCTAGGCTAATTTTCATTCTTTCAAGCAGGTTCCACGAGAAGAGACTTTCAATTTGCTAGCTACAACTAAAAATCAAGTATTTGCAAAAAAATGAGTAAAACATTAACGTTTGATCAAAAAAAATATCATAGTCTTTATTTCTAATCGTGTCTATTTCATTTTATTAATTATTCAAATATCATCTGTTTATACCCTCCTTTGCAGATTGGCTAAACTATTACTTGCTATTTTAACTTGATTATTCACTAAATTACTTAAAATTGGTTTATTTTTTTCACAGTCATACTTTTCTCATTTTTTCATCGATGCATTTCATAGTTTTATTTGTATTTGAACTACCCTAATGCGAATGGCTGTTACTATTCTTGAAATCCCAAATCTCCTGATATTATTGTAACTAAAGGCAAGTAAATCAGCTCAGTATAAATTGCATTAAATTAGTCAACTTGTAATTTCATAAATCTAACCCTTTTCGTCTTCTCAAAGACAAACATTTCTTAGAAAGTCAAGTTACCAAAAAACATTCCAAAATAATTTTGTTTGGTACTATTTCAAAAAAGAAATCAACACAATGTTCTTTCCTTTTAGTATTTCATC
>Ga0302285_10001604_pt1 | contig 12616 bp, 6 predicted proteins | sample III_Fen_E2_2_FD_200455 | JGI IMG/M metagenome (GOLD analysis project Ga0302285, IMG submission 200455) | Peat permafrost microbial communities from Stordalen Mire near Abisko, Sweden - III_Fen_E2_2 | ecosystem: Environmental > Terrestrial > Soil > Wetlands > Permafrost | place: Sweden: Abisko...
TCACTTTCCGCTTTGTAAATACGCTTTTCATTTCTTTCCGCGTCGATTTACTTTGAGAACTTTATGAGACTTTCGTTTTTCTCTTCTCTACATTTATCACGTTCTCGACGAAGATCTTCGCATTCGGAATCTTTCTAGGAGAATTTTTATTTAAGTTCTTCAGTTTCTCGTCGAAGTTTACGGATAATGTCCTTGTCACGCTAGTCATCGATTCTCTCGTTTAGACTAAGGATCTCACTCTAGAAATCAGATATCTCCAGCTTTTGTGATAAAAACAACAATTTCTCAGATATATTAATATGAACATTTCTCTCTCTCTCTTTACTTGATGTCTGTCCTTGATAGCTTTGATATCTCTGTCATGTTCTCTCGCTAGCAATTCTAGTTTCGAGGTGAGAATATCAAATTCTCTTTTGGATTCATAAACTGATTCTTAAAGTTTATCAATATCTTATTGTTTCTGCTCGACAATATTCCTGTGTGGTATTTCTAACTCATTTATGATCTTAATCCTCAGCATATCTTGATCGAACGAAGGAATGATTTTCGCTTAGACTTCTTCTATTTCTCTTTGCTTCAGATCGATAGCTATTTTGAGATTTCTAATCGTCGCATCGAATTACAATTCTAGTTCTTTCTTGTCATTGGATAGCTATATCACCTTAACTTGTAGCTCCTAGCATTCACTCTTATTCCTATCATTTTATATTTTAAACTCCTCATGGATTTGCTTTAATGTCTCATAATCATCTTTTAAAAAGTAGTCAACACCAACAACAAAAATGAGCAACCAAATAACAATATGAGATGTTCAAAAAACATTACTAGCTGTTCTTTCGATCATCGACTTCATTTGTTGAACTGCTTTCTTAAGGCTAGCATTCTCCTCAAGAATGGATTCGTATCTGTCAACCATTTGAACGTATTTATTAAACAACTGGTTGGTGAATTATTTTTAAATTCAATATTACCCTTTGAAATTGGAAGATATACTCCCCATAACAATAAAACTAAAATTCACACTAAACAAATCCATAATTAGATGAAAATAAATAAATCATATGGCAATATTGAATATTATTGTTTGTTTTGAACTTTTACTGGTTCGAGAGAGATTTCCATTGATTGGGATAACCAACCAACTCAGTGAATAAAACATAGAAGCCATTTTTGTTTCTAAGGATTTATTTTTAAATGTTAGTGTTTTAGTGTGCAATTAGGTGAAACTAATCTTTTATTTTGTGTGGTTTTTATTCAAACAATCAATTTGATAATTCCTAAATGATTAGGTATGGATGTGGGTGAACTTTAATCGCTTTGTCATTCTCCTCTCTGAATCAACTTTTCTAATTAATTAAGATAATAAACAAACTAACACAGCAAAGAGGAGGGTACTAATTGCCTTTAATTGTTTAGAATAGGCAAACATGATATTACAAAAGACTAAGTGTTATTTCAATTCGAATAAATTACTTTGTATTTTTGTTTGCATCCTCAAATAATAAACCTACAAAAGGGACTTCCTTTCTTACAATGAATGCTCCAAAGATACAACAGATTTTCAAGTGTACCTCAAGGATTAAGTCGTTTCTGAGCTTTTTAATGCTGTGAAGAGAGAGAGATAGCTTCAGAAATTACTCTTGCGGCTATTGATTCAAAGGAATTTTGATAATAGCATCATGAAGAAAGCAATTCTAAAAGATTGCTTTATGATCTTCATTGTATTGGTTATGCCAACATGATTGCAATACAATGATCATTTGCAGATATTGATATTATCTAGATTATTTTAGATCCTGGAAGGGAAAAGCAGATTAAAATAGAAGAGCATATGAAAAAGCCAGTAAAAAGTTTAGATTTCTTAATAGACAATTACACAAAGCTCCATTCATAATGATAACATGGAATTGATTTAGCTTTTTGAAACAAGACAATAGAATCTATTAAGGGATACAAAAAAGGAGATATTGATGTGTAGTCCTAATAAGTTTAGAAAGATTGGAAAATTGTTTGACCTTAGAAAGATAGTTATCAGAGTATGTTAAATTAAATGAAATAATCATTGAGGAAGAGCAGAGTAGAATCAGTACAGAAGAGCAAAAAGTGGATAATTAATAGCTAATAGGATTGTACTAATCCTCTTTGAAATTGGTAACCCCTAATCCGAATGAAAAATAATTTGGGGAAAAAAAGTTAAAAACTAAAAAACGAGGTAGAAATAAAAACTCTGATGATAACGACGACGACGAAGATGACGATGATGATGATGCTGATGAAGAAGAAGAACAAGACGAATGTGAGGTCTCTGAGTAGCTTACTTCAGTGAAGAAAACCCTTTCTGAGGGAGAGAAAAAAGAACTTGAGGTTATTAACAAATAACTTCTTAGTGAAATAGGTTCTCTTGGGAGAGATAAACTTGGGTTCTTTGTGGATCAATTCATGACTGCTTTGATTAAAAATGTTGATGAGCACCTTCTGAGTTATTTAAGAGACTAACAATATGATTAATTCACAAGAAAAATCAACTCAAATATCGAGCTACCAGATTTCATTTGGAATCAGTTGTCGAGGGATAATTTAGATTTGAACTTAAAGTTGTAGATAATCAAAGTTAACTAGACATTAGGCAGAGTGTTCATTGATAAACTTTTAGAACATCAAGGAGTTATCAAAATTGAAGACAAAAATGGATCAGAGACAGGAATATCTGCAAACAATACGAGTTTCAATGCTAAAGACAGTGGTGGTAACTTGAATCTCAGCAGATCTAACTCGAAAAGAGATGACCAATAGATTCCAGGAGTAGGAGCATCAGGAACTAATTAACAATAACTAGACTAAGAGGTTGTGATTTCCGGTGTGCTTTTGCGAGTCTTCAATGAATCTGATAGCTTTGAGCTCACCAATCCTTAGAGTTTCTAATAAGAAATTTTCAATTAGTTAAAGAAATACATCGATGAAATTGACAAAATATTATCAGAATCCATGCTAGTTCCAGTGTATGATCCGTTAGCTATGAATTAACCATTTGAAACATAGGCTAAAGCTGTGAAGGAATGCATCAAAGCAATATATTCTCTACTTACAAGATACTAAGGATAATATGTTATTCTCAATCCTGTGAACATTTCCACATTCTTCAGGTTGCTGCAAGTAAACAAGCCAAAATAAGCAATCATTTGGATATTTTTATCCCCCTTGTGCTTGATAATAATATTTAATTTTTCTGAATAAGATGGAACTCGATAACAAGATGAGTTTGAGTGCATTTAAGATCTCCATTGCGAAGGTTCTCAACGAGTTATCAGGATCAATCTAAGGAGCGAAAACACTGATGGCTTCGAACATATACGTGCGATATATCATAACTAACTTACTGGAATCAAGCACAATGGCAACTCCAATAGTTTAACAGGTACAATACATGTCATTTTATCTTAATTCTCCTTAACTAAGCCTACTTTTTTCTAACTTTTTTTCAACTTTATTTAGTTCTTAAACTCGGTCCAAAAGCTCGCTAGGATTCCTGAGAATCTCGCCCCTCTTGTGAGTCGCCGTATTGCAGGTGTTCTCTTACTGAATACACTCAAGAAGGAATTCTTCAAGCCTGCTTTGCGTGTTTAAGTTGTCGATGTTCTGAATGAAATCTTCAATCTAAACCCTACTTTTTCATAATTCGCAAGAAGAATCCTCCCTGCAAGAATCTTCCAGAAGATATTCTCTGAAAACTAAATTCGATAAAGCACTGAAGTAATTGAGATTCTCGAGAACATTTCGTTTACTTCAGATTTGCTGTGGACAAATCTAATGCGGTTAGAGTTGATTATGACATTAGAAGAAGATGTGAAGATGTTCTTAAAGGATTCTAATGAAAATAGAGAATAATTAGCACCATAGTATCCGGAGATGCAGAATGAGATCATGTGTGCTTAGATATTTATAAGGATCTTCAATTTGATTCCCGCTTAAACAAAACTAGCCTAATTCAATTCACTAATCCCTTCACTCTTCCAAGATAAAATACCTTAAAAATAGCAAGAATCTATTGCATTTTCTGACTTATTCTTGGAGAATCTCATCTAACTTACCGAACAATTCTCATAAAAGTTCATTGAATTATAAGATGAAAGTCTTGCAAAACGCAAAGAAGTCTTAATAAAACAAGAATCAGCTGTGTAAATAAACCCACTAACATAACAAGAATCAGAGATAACTTCAGAAAACTAGCAAACAACTTAAGACAATCAGCAGGGATAACTAGAAACATTAGACCCATTTTTCTAAGAATTCGATCGTATTTCTACATCTTACATAACTGCACTAACAAGCTTAATGCTATGCATCGAACACATTATCATCTAAGAAAAGAGGTAGATATCTTCTTCCCTTTTACCACAAATCTGTAAATAATTCAAGATCCTCAGTGAAAATAGATCACACAGTCATCTCAAATCAACAGTTATTCAAATCGCATATCTTTTAAAAGACTAACCGAATATCCATGCTGCTTTGATAGACAGTTAATTCTACATGCATGTTTCCTAAGCGTTGAGTTATTCATTAGAGAATTCAGCTGAATAAGATTACTTAACGGGCATAGAATAAGTTATAATCTTGAATTTACTGATTAAATTAATCAGAGATAAATTAACGAATTGGAGAAAAAGAACGATAGAAGAGAATAAACTGCATTGCTTACCAGTTATTTGCAGGTTATTGGAGACTATTACAGAAGAAAACTCATTTATTAAATCATATTTGATTAGCTATTGTGCAGAAGTACTTAAATCGGGGTTTTATTAAGAAGAAACTGCGAATATTATTGATATGACAACATTCTCCTCGAAATAGCTGATTGCATCCAAAAATACAAATTGCGAGGTGAGAGAGAGAAAAATGAAAAGGTGCTCCAAGATTTATTAATTATTTATTTTTTCTTAAACAGTGGGTGAATCTTTGGCGAGGATGTATCTTGAACTACGGTGAGAGCAATTGCTTAGGCGAGATGCAGCAGTAATAAGATCATTAGGTTGTTCTCTATGATGGATTTTTTTCCTTACCGATTTAGTCAGAATTTTCAATATAATCACTTCCTTTCCCACCTTAGTGTAAGCAGAAAGACAGAAAATGAGAATAACTACTGATTAATAACTGCTGTTTTGTTTGATTTTGGTAAAGAATATTTGACTCGACTGTAACAAATCGAAGAGTTCAAAATTGTTTATGAAAAAGGCAGTACATTCAAACAATCTGGATAAGCTGAAAGTATTCTGCTAGATTCAGCTAATTGAGTTAATCAAATTAACAAAAAAAGATAGTTAAAAGTAATACAAAGACATTTATCTTTGATATGTTTAAAAGCATGCATATTTGCAGATGTAAAAAAAATAAAAATTCAAAACAAACAAACGTAATCTAATTATAAAATAATTTCATAATTTTCATCTAAAATGTAGCGAATATTGTTTCATTCTTAAATGAAACAACAAATCATAATGAATGATACTTTTTTTATCAATACTTTGGATGTTTGTTTGTATTGGATTAATATTATCAAAAATAAAAAATAGTGCTTTTCCTTTTTAAGATTAAGACAAGCTATTAAAAGAAATATTAAAAAAGAATAAAATAACCGCCCTTGATAGACCCTTTTGTTTATTTGGGGTAAATCATAATTATTCTGAAAGAGCTGATTGAAATCACACTTTCTCAGTAAGTTATCCTAATAAATATCCCTTGTAAACATAAAAATAATAATAATAACAATCATAATCATAATCTTCTTAAAATACCTCCCTCTTCCATCACTGCTAATCTCCTTCAAACCATGTTTTAAAAGCAGCCAAAGGTCCCTTAGTACCTTGGTAATTCCTTCAAGGATTTCAACAGCGACTATGAATCGTTAACAAAAAATCTTGGCGCGAAATTCAAGAACACTACAGCTTCACTTTCAAATCCAGGATTGCAATCTGACGAAATATCCTCCAACGCACGTAGAACAGGAACCACATGGGATTCACGCCATCTAGATTAATTCGTCGCAAATAGCCCTTGGGCAACATAAACACAAACAGCAACGTCTCTCCATTCATCACAGCAAAAATAGCGTCTTCAAGCAGGGGACCCAAATGGATAACAACAATAATAAAGAGCTAAAACCACTAAAGACCCCTAATCAAGAGGTAAAACAGGTGATGGTGTTAGAGAAAGTTACTTTTTCTCAACTGTATCGCGATTCGTCGACAATGAAGACAATTACAGAATAATTGATTTCCCTGATCGATATGTAGACAAGAATTTCATAGTCAGTGACAGAAAAGATCTTGAAAGCGATTACTATCGATAGCATTTCTCTGTTAGCAGACATGCACCAGGTACAGCATAATAGCTATCTATGTCCATGTAGCCATCGAATCTCATGAATCCATTGGAAAAGAGAGAATAATTGAAAGATATTAAAAAGTAGTAATAGGAATTTATGAAATGGAAGAATGAATATAAGACTATGAACAAGAAATATAGAGTGCATACAAAGGTATTCCCATCTGGAATATTATAAGTTGATAATCCTTGCAATGAAGCATCATAGCTGTACGCAGAAGAAGCCAAAAAAGAAGCTCAAAAACAACACAGAAAAGATTAGTTTAAGACATTACATAAAGATCGTCTTTCGTAGCTAGCATAATCGAATCCATAGATTGAATTCTTGAATAATTTCAGTCATTAGTTTGCACCTGTGAAGTAGCTACCGAATTCACTGGATAATGCATCGTATAGGTTTTAACATCAATATGATTTAGCTGAAAGTCAAGTGGTGCAGGATAATAGGTAGAAATAATAATAAGTGCAATTTTAGCAGACAACTAAGCCAACTGGGAATCTTAGCTAGTTTATTGGTGGATAATCTAACTTAGCGGTGTCTTAGATTCTGAAGGAACCATTCACGCATTCTAACAGGGAAAGAATTTCAGCGAATTGGTCATGCAAGCGTCCAGTTACAACGAATCTATTGAGTTAAGGGAAAGATACGGGTGATAGATTATTCGGTGCTGAAGCGAAGAACTTCTCGATTGTTAGGGCTAAGTATCTACGAGAACAAGATACCAAGAAGCGAGATTTCAATGTGATTTCGTTTGTTGATAATGCTATTGAATTCAAGTAAGATCAAGGTGTCATGGGGAAGAGCATTGTGATTGGATAATGAAAAAGATAAAAAGAAAGAGAGAGAATGAGGATATTTATATTAGAATATCGAGACCCAAAATAGAGAAAGCAGATGATGATGTATGCTAAAACATATATTTTACACATTGTATTTTTCCTTATTGAGCAACACATCCAAAATTTTACATTAAAAAAAGTATTTTTGGTTTCAAAATAAATTTCTCATTTCCAGCGTGTCTTCTGGGATTGAAAGAATCCAAATTATGGAGCACGTATTGCAGAGTAGTTGTAAGTCTAGCCATTTCCAGCAGAGTTACTGCGAAGAGTAGTTCTAGTTGCACTATCTTCTCGTGGTTAGGATTGTGTATTGTTAGATTGTCTATTAGATATACCTCCATTACTGATTTGTAGCAACTAAGCAGAAGAAGTTGAAGGATTAGTTTCAAGTTAACCTATGGATTAATGATATGATAGTTGTCGTTCAAAAGGTTCAATAGAAGATGATCCATATTGCGGTTGGGTTGGCTTAATTGCTTGAAACACAAAAAATAAGAGTTAATCATCAAAAATAAGATTGTTTTTAATCATTTTTTTGTAAGTAATTTATCTTACAATTCCCTATGACCATTCGCTGATAAGGTGACTGTTTCATGGGAGCAGTTGAAGGCCTAGCATACACTTTAGCAGCTTGTGAAGAAGATGCAAACTTTTTATCTTCATTTTTGACTTTACTACTTCCTAGCCGTTGGATTTGGAATCCCATATCCTATGTGTTCCTGTTAATTGACAGCCATAACAAAACATATTTCAAATGTCAATTTCCCACCAAACACTAAGAGACAAACATCAAAATGCTAATATCTCTCTCTCTCTCTCTTGTATTTTACTTATTTGAACCAAACAGGAAGTTATTTGTTTACGGTTGTTATGATTATTTCACAAATCCACTAGAATATATCCTTTGTGTGCTCTTGAAGCTGTTCTTAATTGAGAACTTCTAAGGATTACTACTCAGCTATCCATTTGAATTACTAGCTGTCAACGGGTAGAAGTTTTAATTCTAAGAATAATTCTGCAGATTATTGATATTGTTGGCGTTGTTGTTGTTATTGGAGAAGAAGTTTTTAGCAGAAACTGACATTATTCCATATGGATTGCCAGACGATGTGTTCGCTATGGATGTATTTTTCAGTGAACCTCTAGCAGCACCTCCATAGATGAATTCGTCATCATATTACTCATAAGGATTAAGCTTTCTGTGATTGCTGATGGAGTTATTATTCAAATTCATTTTTCCAATAACTTAAGTTTATTTTTATTATCCAAGTGGCAAAAATAAGTTTCCTGAATTTCTTGATTCCATTGCAGCCTATTGTAAGTCTTTTCTCCTGACTGAAATTTTTTTAAAAAAATGAGTTATTAATCGATTAAAAAAGATCTAAATCTCCTCCTAATTATGTTGTTATTTTACTCTTTTTCGGTTATGATTCTTTGGTGCTGTTTGTCGTAGATATCTCTGATGAAGACTAAGCTTTTGATAATGCTAATCTTCTTTCAGACTCTAATTCAAGGTTTTCAATATCATTTACTTTCTCCATTACCTTCTTTGTTTGTTTAATTTTACTATTGCCTTCCTCCCTGCCCACGGGTTACTCATATTTCTCAATTACATCATTAATCTATTTTGTAGGTAATGAATTCAAAGTATTTTACACTTTTCCATCATTTTCCACAATGATATTTAATGAAGTACTCTTTTAAATCACTGATTGCTCATTTTCTTAGCTTATCGAAGTTGCAGTATTAGCTGTAATATCCTTCGAACTCATAGCAATTTTTTACATAATTATTCTTTTTTCTTGTTAAGCGTCTTCAGGTTTCTTGATTCGCAAAGTAGATGTTTTTAGACTTCCAATTCTTCTTAATCCACTACTATTGTTAGTACTTATCGTTGTTAAGCTTACAGAGTTAGATGAACTTGCTATTTCACCTTCCTTTAAATCTAAATTCTTAGGGAATATCTTATTGGAGCCTTTAAGGATTGATCTGTAAAAACTCTATTACTTCAGTAAAAGTGCTTTCTTTCTGAATTAAGACTACTAATCCTATGATGGTATTTCTACCTCATACAGAGGTCTACACCCACCCTCTTCATCAGTCCATACGATTTTACGAATTTTCTTAGATTATTTCTTCACATTTACCTTATCTTCGAGTATTTTTTTATCTCCTCTCACCCCTCCAGGAGAAGTATTGTCATTTTCAGTTATGTTACCATTATTCTTTCCTAGAATTTCTTTATCTTTCTTAGGATCTTTCAATTCCTTTCCTCCTCCTTTTACTTCATTTTCACTTTCTCCATCAAATGAATTCAAATTAAAATCTTCAATCTCATCTACCTTTTCAATACTCTCCTCCTTTTCTCTATTCATTCCCTTAATTTCCTTTATTTCCTCATCTTTTTTACCTTCATCATCCTCTTCTTCATCATCATCACCTACCACTCCAATCTTCGCATTCAAAAACGTATTTGTCAATAACCATTCATCATTCTCAATAATTCTTTCCCCTGATAATTCCTTCCAATTATAACTCTTCGCGCCTTAGCCTTGTTTAGTCAATCTATTCTCTAAGCTCAACAGTTAATTGAAAAATGATGCTTTTATCTCAAGATCTGGTCTTCTAGAATGTAAAAATTCCATTGTTTTATACAATGTCCATTTGTATTTTTTCATTAGATAAGCTGCAATCACACATACAGAACGATTCTATCCCCGAATTGAATGGACAAGCACACTCTCAGCTTGTTCCAGAGTGTCTTCGATTAAGTTAAACGTTGTATTTAACACTTCATCTTTGTTATCGAAAATCACCTATTGAAACAAATGCACACAATTTAATTCAAATTGAAGATATTTAGATCTTTAAACGATTTACTTATGAATCAGTTTCTAGCCATCCAAAACACAAATACGCTACATCTACAGCTTCCCAATGATTTGGTGTCTATCTCGCTGAGCAATTTACAACTTTAGTTACTTTGTTCGTCACAATGAACTCCAAATCCTACAGGGTTTCAAAAGAATAATGATCATATAAATAAGATATTCACTTTCCCTAAAATTCTTAACAATATCAATTTATCTTTCTTTCCATCAGTCTCCTGAACAAGCATTCAATCTAATTCTTATGTTTGCTTAGTCAAATCTCTACCTGTGCTGCATATTCATCTCCTAGAAACAATCCATCTTTTATTTTCACTGCCCCGATGATATCATAATCCATCTGAAAACAAAGGCTAGGATTGCTGTCCTTATTCCTCTGAACTCTTATGTGAGATACCCTTGAATATCAAGTTTGCTTTGAGTAAACCTTACTTCAAGAATACCAATAGTCTCAAATCTTCTATTTGTTCGTTTCTGATAAAACTACTGATAGTATGTTGCCCTGTTGTAGTTTTTTTTTTAAATTTGTATGATTTTTGATGTATTTCTACACGCTGCTAGTGTAGGAGATATATCTATTTTTACCTTTTACTTGTCGTGTTGAAATTAAGTGATGTAGAGATAGAGATAGAAAAAGAGTTATGTTTTCCCTTTAAATAATTAATTGTTTAGAAATCACTTTTCTCTCCTTCTTTCTCTGCTTTGCTACAGATCTCTATAATCAAGTCAGTCTCCCAAAAGAACTTTAGATTGAAAAACCATTGGGAGAGATAAAATGAGATTGTTCATTGGGTGAAAGAAACGAAAAATCAAAGCACTAAACAGTTATCAATGTCGCATGTCTTATAATAACTGAGAATAAAGATAATTCGCTGTCGTTATTCGTCAACCAAATCCCAAATAGAATATGCTATTATTTTGCAGTTTAAAATTGCAAAATGTTTGAGAAAAATAAACGATGGAGCAGAAATCAAAATTATTGCTGTTTTTTCTTCTCCTATCTAATTAACTCCCCAGTTTCTTTGATATTTTCTAAACAGCATTACAGGAAATTTAAGTTATCACATGTCAGAATTGTTCATAACAAAATAATCAAAAATCAATAAAAGAAAACATTGATTTAATTAGTAAACATTTGAACAAATTTAAATTGCATCTTCTAGACAACATTTGTAAGCTTTATCAGAAGAAAAGTATTATTTTTTTTTAATTTTGTCTTCTTCTCAGATTACAGAAATCTCCTACATACAACCAATATATCAATCAAAGAAAAGATCTAAGTCTTTTTGGAAAAGGAAGAAGAAATGTAAACTTTTGACTTGCCAGGTAGGAAATAATTGAGATTAAATTAAGCAAGTTTTTATCTGTAATGGCAGTTTATTGCTAGTGATGTAAATATAATTTGGGAAAGAAGTGACTCAATAGAAAGAAGCCTTACAAAAGTTAGGAATTTTGATTTACAGACCAAATTTGATTTAACTCTCTAATAAAACAATCTAAAAGAGAAGGAAGAGGGAAGAATGATGAGGAAATCCAAAAATAGGTTATTGTTCTCCTTCATCATTCCCTTAAGCTGTATGTTTTCTCAGCGTAGCGTTCAAGCAAACGAATTATCTGGTTATATTTTGTACTTTCAACCCAATCAAAGATTGAACCAGAAAAACGAAAATGCAGTCAGCGTAGAATGAAATGAATTGAAAGAGCAAAAGAACAAACATAATCTGTAAGCTAAACATGATTTGTCTTTAGGATGATTGGCTTCGCTTTTCGTTTTAAAGAGAAAAAATCAAGCTTTGACTGATTAAAATTTGATGAAAAAACAAGGTGAAAAAAATTGGATTGTAAAAACGAAAAATTGATTTTAATTCAAATGAGAACGAATAAAATAAGAAAAAGCAATCTCAATAAACTTTGATCTGATGTGTTTGTAGTCATCATGAAATTATTTAGATTGATTTTCTTAGAGTGATGAAAATATTGATTAAACGTATGTTAGAAGTGGAGTTTTTAATTTAATATAGAAGTACAAAATAGAAATGAATAGTAGAGAAATTAGCGATAAGTTAGGTGAGTCAGGTAGAATAGAAGAAGTAAGAAGATCAAATGAAGAGAAAAGGAGATCTCGGGAAATTGATAGAAATTAAGATGAAAAATAGAAATCCATGAAATCCATGGGAATTCCTTATTTTTTCCTTCATTTTCGAATAAGACTGCTTCTAGTATTTGGAGCACATAATGTAATGCATCTTCTAGCTAGAATTGGTGATTTTTTAAGATCAAATGACCCATTGGAAGATGTCATCAACGATGTATCTGATTTTGAATCATCATTACTTGTATTATTATTTCCTTAATCAGCTAAGATGTTTATCAAAAACAGTTACTAAGACAATAAATCCTTAGTTTGCTAAAAGTAATCTCTAAAATGCTATTCTGGTTGAATTTACTGGATGTTTTACTCATCTAACCAATCATTAATACGCTATTCAGTTTATTCAGAGAACATC
>Ga0302285_10001605_pt1 | contig 12614 bp, 7 predicted proteins | sample III_Fen_E2_2_FD_200455 | JGI IMG/M metagenome (GOLD analysis project Ga0302285, IMG submission 200455) | Peat permafrost microbial communities from Stordalen Mire near Abisko, Sweden - III_Fen_E2_2 | ecosystem: Environmental > Terrestrial > Soil > Wetlands > Permafrost | place: Sweden: Abisko...
AACAATTAGTCCATTGTAAAAATACAAATTAAATGAAGATATTAATATGAAATTAGAAAAGCCTTCAGTTTAATCCATAAACTTGGATTCAATTATTTAAAAGCAAAAAAAATTCGTTTGGGAAGCAGAAGACATACAGCAATACACTGGGAGATGATTATTTTGATATTTGCTGTATCTAGACTGCAATGTCTGAGATGGAATTTTTCTTTTGAAATAATACAAATTCATGAAGATAAACAAATGAAGTGTTTTGGAGTTGTTTTACTTAGCCGAATCTGCCAAATAAATAAAATAATATTGACAACAAAGAGTATTAAAATATAACAAGATTGAAAGGTTTTAAAAATAAGAAGATAATTAAAGGAAATTATTATCAAAAAAGGGGGGAAAATTTCAAACCAAGAAGAAATAACAGCATTTTTCATTGCACATTAGGAGAACGAGCTTCAATGTCCTTGAGAATTCCGTCTGCTTGCTGCTAAAGGGAGAAAATCTTTGATGGATATTTCGCCATGTTCTTTAAGTTATTCAAAGCACTTGCATAACAATTAGAGAGGAGGTAGAATTTAGATATCCAGTAGTAACTGTGATGCAAGAGATATGCGTTCTCAGCTAGTTTTTTATCTGTTGTGAAGTTAACTATGGTTCCTAGTTGTGTCTCACATTCTTGGATAATCTAACTGTCACATTGGAGACAGCCAGCGAGGATTCTTAGGAGAATATAAGATGCTTATTCGACTGCTAATGATTTTGTTTCACTGGGAGTTGCTTTTGTTGTTTTTATCTGTGCACTGAAGAGTGTTTCTCGATGCGATTCAACTTCTTGAAGCATATTTTTGATGAGTTCTAGGGGTACTTTTGTGATAATTTTAGTGAAATACATGATTTCAAACTTCACAAGATTAAAGTTTCTTCGTTTTATGAAGATTAAACTTAATAAATGCATGTCCTAATTGATGAATCCATTGAGGTATGAGTGCTAAAAGAAGATAAAAAATAACAGGAAATTTAAAAATGAAAGAATATTCAGAGATCGTTAATGTGATGTTACTTTTTTAAAGTAAGGTGACAGCAGGAGACACTCTTTGGCTTGAGGGATATCTCCAATTCCGATGAGAGTAGCTGCGTAAGATAGAAGAACATTGCTAATACCTGTGAAAAAGATTTTCTCGGATTTGAATTCAAGTTATTTGGAGCGATAAAATGCAGAAAACAAGGAGAATCCACTTAAACCTTGTTTCAAGAGCATTGCTTTAAAATGTTCAGTTTTAAACCCATCAAATGAGAGTAATTAAACGGTAATGCACCCAAAAAGAAGAGAAGATTCTCTCCATAGCATATTGCTAGCTAAAAATCCTGCTTTTTCAAATTTAAAAGCGATGTTTTATGGACGAAATGCATGACATTTCAGCAGTGCCTTGTTCAGTTGTCCTAATGCCTTCACGTTCTGTGAATTGATAATTATTTAAGATACAATTCAAAATATAAATAAATTTGTAATAATCTTACATCTTTGCGCTCGAAATTCACGAGATATGAAAGCCATAGATATATCGGTGATGAGGAGTATTACTTTAGTTGTGCTGAGATAAGTTTTGCAACTGGAATTGCATTTTTCTCTCTCCAAATGTGGTAAAGTCCAAGTGAACAAGTTGCAATATGTGAAGCAATATCTACATTCGCTTTATCATGAAAAGATCTCATGTATTCTGCAAGCTATTGAGTAAGATGAGGAGGACAATATTAAGCATTAGAATACTGCTTATTTGCAATGAAAGATAATATTTGAAGACCTCTTTGAGAATCAAATTTTTATCCAAAAAATAATAAAACTTTTCTGTACGATTCTTGCAGTGTACACGCAGCAATATTGTAGAGACCTTCGAGTAAATCAATTTTGCTCTTATGGTAGAATGTCAAGAGACTACTCACCTCTGGAGCAGCTGATAAGCATCTCTCAAAATATTTATACGCATTTTTGAACGAAAGCAAACTTTGTATTTTTTTGTCAAGTGCAAAAAGAATTATGCCTTTTATTAGATAAATCTCAGCTAGATACGCGTCTTATGCTAGAAACAAGAAGATGTTCTTGCGAGCGCGAAGAGCAAGAGTGACATCAACGCCATGTTCGCAGAGTTTGATAATAATCTCTAGGAGTTCAGTACGCAGTGAGAAGAAGAACTAAACAAGAAGAATATAGATTTATCCGAGAATAATGTCAGCATCTTAGGTTCCGCGAGATTAATCAAAGGTTATTTGTGCATTTGAAAACTTAAAATCCAATAAGAAATTAATTCCAAGTTGAAGGGATTTGCCAATCGAAACATTCGGAGAATTATCTAAATTTTGAAAATCATCTTCGTTTTCTTCTGGCCAAAGTTTATGGCCTTCTGGACTGGACATTGCTGGAGAACATTATCGTTGTTGAGAGGAAAACGATGGGGATAATAACGCAGAAGCATCGTTATTACCAAAGGACGCATTTAGATTATTGTTATTATTAGTTACAGTATTATTGTTGTTATTGATGTTATTATTAGTGGTATTTTCAAGTAAAAAACTAGAATTTCTCCTATTCAAACCAACCGATGGAGAGCGAATTAATTGTTAAGGACTCGGAACCGCCTTAGCTATTGGATTAGCAGCTAGAAAATCTGGTTCAGATTTCATTTTAACTGATCTTGTAGCTACTTCCATAAATTTCATCTATTCCTCAACTCTTGACACATCATCACTGCTATCAACAATAACCCTTGATTCTGGTTCTAAAAGAACAAATCCATCACTGAGTAGCTTCCCAAGTTAGTATCTCTCAATAGGTACTTATTCAATTCTTGGATGGATGATCTTTTTCCTTCCATTCTTCATACTATTACTGCTGTTCAGTTACTGCATTTGTTGTACTTTGATTTCAGGGATCGTGGACTTAAAGCAATTTACCATACGTCCACTATGCGAATAGCTCTCAACTAACCTTCCAACACGATCAATTTCTTTTTCTGAAAATATTTCTTATTCATCGGAGAAGCTGCAGACACTGTTTTCACTTGGAACTTCATAGATTTTCATGTTTCTTGCGGTGACTTCAATATTATCACCTTGGATTTTCTTCCTTTACTTTTCGCTGATCATGCCATCGGTAGAAATGCTAGTTAGATTGAATAGAGTAGTCTAATACCCCTCCTTCTACTTGACAGAATGATTTAGAGTATTCGAAGGATTGTAATTAGCATTGTTACTGGAAACAATCGTATTTTTCTTATTATTATTTGTGTAATTATTTCCACTTGGATTAGTTCCTCCAAGATATTACGTATTTAGAGATATTAAAGTGTTGAATTCTTAGTAAAAATACGTTTGTGCTTTGAAATACCCTCTTAGCTCCTGCGTAAATGTGTCTTGAAGGGAATGCTTCCCGATCATATCTCCTTGGAATTGTTTGATACTCGCGAGATTTGATTCTGTTTCGATATCGGAAATTGAATTTTTAGCACTTGTAAAGCCATCTTTTCTATTATTCTTGGTATTGCTCGTTAGATTATGATATGTATCAGCTTAGATGGAGAATTCAGCTTCATCAAATTTGCGGAGAGTCGCAGTGTAGTGAGGGGTCTCTTGAGTTTCGTAATGAGGAGCTGGACTTGCATTCAAGTTGGGTTCAGAAATGTCCAGAGTCTTTTAGAGATCTTAATTAGTTCTGAACGGAGTATTATTATCGTTTTCGTCTGATTATCGATGCTACACTGGAGAGTTGGTTTCGAGAATTCTAGGGCTAAATACAGTCGAAGCTTGCTGTGGTGAAGCGAGTTATGGAGATGGTAAAGTAAATCCAAATTTATTCTAATCTATCGATGTGTTTGCATTTCTTGGTTAGTTCAGCGAAGAAAGTGTTATAAAGTTAAAGGGATTGTTATTGTTATTATTATTAATAGCGAACGACGAATCCTTTTGAGCTTAAGATTTAGTTAGGCTCTGCGAGCTAGAGTATATTTATCGTTTGATTTTAGCAATCTAAAAAGGCTCATTTGAGCTCGTATATTTACTGAAAACTCTTGCTCGAATTGTATTTTCTGTTTCTTCTTTGGAAAGTGCTTCTCTTATTTCTTCATTGTATTTTACATATCGCTCAAACTCAGCTTCTGAATCTGTATCACTATTTTACTCTTTTACCTTTACAGCATTAGATACAACAGGCACTATATTCTCTGCATTTTCAGCATTGTGCTTCCTCTGCTATCCATTCTTGGTCAAATGAGGAATTCTTTTACTTGTTTCATCGCTAATAGGAGGAACACATTCCCCTCCGCAGTCTGAAATCACACTAAACGATCCTTTCGAAGATTCTTTTGCTCTTTGCGATACAGACTCAGGCATAAGGGCATTCACGTCACTTAGATCAAGATGATCTGCTTATGGATTTGTAGTTTAAATATCTTTCAACGGCTATTATTCGAGAATTCTCTGCTGCTTTGAGACTGACATAATTTTCGCTGGTAAATTCAAAGAAGATTTATTGGTTTTCGCCATGAGTTTGTAAAGTAATCGCATTAATGATTCTGCGGAAGCTCTATCTTTCTCGAATAAATACACAATTTTAGCTGAAGACAACCAGACTGTGATGCTTCTTTCGTTGCTTTTGCGCTGAAGAATATATTTTTCAGTAGTTTCCGATGACATTCTGATAACGGCAATTGAAGTTACATCGATTCGCCCTTTTAACCTAGGGGAATTCTTATCTTTGTAGTATTCAATAGCGCTTTTTTCACTGTTTAGACGATACCATCTGATAATGCGTTTTTTTAGAATCGAACCAAATTTCACTAACAGTTTTCTTTCTTTTGATAAGTTTTCTTCTTCACCTTCTTAACTGTTCATTGAGCAATTGCTGCTGTTGTTGTTGTCTTTACCACTTTCCCACTAACTACTCTCTCAAGTCCTTTTTTTAGTTATTTTTCTTCTTCTTCTTTGCTTGCTGTTTTTTCTCTCTGCAACATTAAAATAATAAATCATCATTCTCCTCCCCACCTTAAAGTTTCTTTTAATTATTACCAGTATTCCCCTACTCCTTCTACAAATCACTTTAGGTTTTCAACTTACTTCTAAAATGATCTTACCATTTGCCCATTGTGAATTTGAAATACCTAAATGTAGAAGAAGCGCTTATTTATTCATTGCATTTTCAAATCTTTTTACAAAAAAATACTGAGCTTTTGATTATTTTGATGCTCTAATAAATCTTGGCTTTTTTCATCACTATGTCTGTAAGATTTTATTCCATTTGCCTTTCAAAACCTCCTAAAACCGAAGTAAATACAAAAGAGTCACTAAAATGGCTCACTAGTTTGTGTCTTTTTTCTTAAATTTCATCTACGAAATTGCTAATATTCCCCCGATCAGAAAATATTTCAAAACAAAGTTCTCAATTTGTGTCTATTTTTTTTGCTAAGATTTTAACCTAATTTAGCTTAACCACTATCCTAATAAGTCCCGCAAGAAAAATTACCAGATTCATAATAATTAAATCAAATAATTTCTAGCTAAATTACATCACAAAAATGAGAGAAGAAACACATGAAACTCTAGAAGAAAAACTCCTTTTAAATGCGGAGATAGAGCTAGAAACGGAAAAAAAGGAGTTTAAGACTAGAAGAGAGCAAGCCGGGTTGTTTAGCACAATTCTATTTTGGTGGATAGTCCCTTTGATCAAAGTAAAGCTTCAGCATGGAAGATTAATTAATTTATGGCTCAAAATCATACTTTTTTTGTTGTTTTACGATAGTTAGGAAATCGAATTCACTTAGAGCAAATTCATCTAGAAAACTTATCAACTGAACAGCATTCAGAGTTTAAATTCTCTAGATTTACACAATACTTCAACCGTTATCGAATAACATCTAAATAACCATATTTACGGGCACTCTTCTCAACCTTTAGAAGTAAATCTCCATAATTAATATTTTTGATCTATTTCATCAAAAAAGTAAAGTATCTCATTCGAATTTCCTTGATATGATGATGAAGTTAAAAAAATTAAAATAATAATACTAATAGTCTTTTTCAATTTCTTAATCTCTTTTACAATAATTTGATCCATTTAAATGTTTTTTTTAGAACCAATTTTCATCGGATTTATGATCTCATTCTTCAGCTGTCTACTTCTCATGAGCAGGCCTATTTTAATCAAAACGATCATTCAGTATACAAGCTATGAAGATAGGAACACAGGAACAGGTGTCATGTATATTTGCTTGATTGTCTTATCTCAATTATTGATGTCAATTCTAGATAGCCACTCATCGTTTGTCTTCGTAAATTCTCATGAAAATCTTTTAAAACTTTCTGAAAACATAAGAATTATCATATTTTTTTTTGTAACAGACTGGATTAGGCTACGATCTGACAAATACAGTAAGTGTGGCTTTGTTCTCCAAATCCCTTCGATTCTCGTTACTCAGCACAGACAAATACAAACTTGGAGGACTAATCAATTTACTTTAAGTTGATGCTCAGAGACTTATCAATTTCTGTAATTTCCTGCCAAACATGCTGTTTCTCCCTCTGCAACTAATCATAGGATTGCTCATCATGCAGAGTGTGATTGGAGTGTCATTTTTATTCGGTTTTGCAGTGATGCTAGTCATGTTTGGTCTGAATTTTTGCATCGGAAAGAAGCAGATAAAATACTAAAAGTCATAAATGGCTGCAAAGGATGAGAGAATGAAAGCGACCACAGAGATATTCGGAGCAATCAAGTTTATCAAAGCAAATGCCTGGGAGGAATACTTTTATAATAAGCTTGATACGAAGAGGGAACAAGAACTCTCGTGCGTTAAACAATGGTAAAGTTTTTAAAATTCATTTTATTTATTAAACTTTTTGAATCTTTTCTTGAAGTTTCATTTGTGGAATACTGTCGATTTTCTCTGTATGGGTGACACCCAATTTAGTCATTAATGCAACGCTAGCTGGGTTTGTTTTCTTAGGACATGATGTCACAGCGGAAAGTGTATTTACTGTGATTTCAATCTTTTCAATTCTGCAAGAACCAATAAGGTTGATTGCAGTTGTAATAGGCTTTTTTATAGAAACATATGTATCTTCTAAGCGTATCGAAGAGTATCTGCTAGCTAAGGAGATAGATACTTCGTTTATTAAGAACGAAAAATCCAATACACCATATGCGATTAAGATACAAAATGGATATTTTTCATGGAGAGATAAAGAAGGTGTAGAACAGTTGAAAAACGATGAATAGGCGAATAATGAAAAGAATACGATTGATAAGAATGAAAAGAAGGATACAAGATTATCTGTTTATGAGTAAAACAAAACAAGGCTTAACTTAGAAAGTTCGTTTAGCAGTGACAGAAATGAAAGTGTTGTGAATTACCATTAGTTAGCTGTATATTTAGAAGAAGATAAGAAAATCAAAGAGTAAACTGAAAAAGAGTTAGATAAAGAGTACATCTTGAAAGATATCAATTTGAAGATCAAGAAGGGAACGATGGTCGCTTTGGTTGGAGAGTAACAAACTATTGTTAACTGGTTATTATACAAAAATTTATTAAAAAGTTATGTTTTTAATTTTCTTTTTTGAAAAAATATTTCAGAGTTGGTTGTGGGAAAAGCTCTATCTTACAATGTCTGATAGGAGAGATGAAACATACTTCAGCAAAGAAGCCTTCAGTTGAAATATCAGGGGATATTTCCTTTGCAAGTTAAAACCCCTGGATCATGAACGCAACTGTTAAAGACAATATTCTCTTTGGCTAAAAGTTTGATGATAAAAAATACCAAGATTGCTTGCGATTTTCATGTCTGCTTCCAGATCTCTAAGTGCTCGCTGATGGCGATTTAACTTAAATTGGTGAAAAGGGAGTGAATCTTAGTGGTGGATAGAAAGCAAGAATATCGTTAGCTAGAGCGATTTATTCTGAAAGTGAGATTCTTCTGTTAGATGATGTTCTAAGTGCAGTTGATGTGCATGTTGGAAAAAGTCTAATGCAAGATTGTCTTATGAATTACAGAAAGCACACGACTAGGGTGATTGCTACACATGCACTGCATTACTTAAAGTATATGGATTACATATGTATCATGAAAGAAGGCAGAATTATCGAAGAAGGAGAGTATAGTAAAATATCACAAACAGAGTAATTCTAAGTGATTTATTAACAATACATGAAGGATCATTGCTAAGAGGCATAAAAGGGTATTCTAGTCGATCAAGAAGAGATTCTTGAAGCTAAATAAGCTTAAAAATAAGAAAGAAATGGGTGTAATTAGTATGGAAATGAGATATCTGATAATTCCAAAATTCTCCTTTCTACATCAGAAGATGAAGCTAAACAATAAGACAAAGACACTTCATTAGATATTTCTCTCACTGAATAAGTTAAAAATAGTGATACCATAACCATCGATTCAGATATTAGTGAAAATAACCCCATTGAGAGTGATCTAGAAGATTCAAATAACGAAGACAATTCACAAATGCTCAAGGAAGAGAGAAACAAAGGGAAAATATCACCGGAGACAGTTAAATTATTCTTGAAAATGAATGGAGGAATGAAGTTTATTATCAGCTTATTGACCGTTATGTCGTTCTGGCTAGGGCTTAAGGTTGCTTCTAGTCTATGGATCTAACTTTGGACTGAAAACTCAGCGAATTCCTCCGACAACACCTACTATTTAACAATTTATTCAGTTTTATCGATAAGTTATGGTTTCTTTGCAATGATCCGTGCTGCAATGTGTCTTTTTTCTTCTCTTAGATAAGCTCGAGATCAACATCGTTAAATGATTTCTGCGTTGATCTTCGCACCATTGACATCATTTTTCGATCGAGTACCTCTTGGTAGGCTCTTAAATGTTCTGTCGAAGGATTTACAAGTGTTGGATCTTGAAATCGGCTATTACGTAGGTAGTTTTTTGACTACTTTATTTTCGATCATCGGAGATGCTGTACTTTGTGTTTTTACTAGCAGTTATTTAGTGATAATTCCCCTAATCGTGTTTATCCTAGTGTGTAAGCTAGTTCAGGAGTATTATTTGACTGCGTAGCGAGAGGTTATAAGATTAGAAACGGTATCAAGATCTCCGATTATTTCGTTTTTTACTGAATCACTTTCAGGTCTATCTTCGATCAGAGCTTACAACCAACAAGATAGATTCCTTAAGGTAAAAATATCAGTCATTTTAGTTTTGCATCTATCATTTTATTTGATAATTGTTTGATTTTGTGTTATTTTTCGTTGAATAGACTCATTGCTCGAAGATTGATGATAATAAAAAGTGTCAACTGTCTAATCTGGCTTTGCAATCATGGTTCACATAAAACCTAACTTTCCTTTCGCTTATGGTCAATACATGCGCTATTTCTTTCTGTGTAAGGCAATCATCGTCATAATCTAAATTAGTCTTATTCTATTTGTATTGTTATTATCACAGCTTTTTTGGAGTTCAAGTAATCCCTCTAAAACTGGCCTTCTGTTGACATTTGCATTCTCATTAAACATTAGTGTCTCATGGTTAATAGCAGCATGGAATAATCTTGAAAAATCATTTGTTTCAATTGAAAGATGCCAATAATAAGCAAAGTAAGCAACCAAAAATGTGGTTGAGTTAATCTGTAGACTAATATTGTTGGTATTTTTATCTTTAGAGTAAAGCCAGAGAAAGGATACTAAACTTACCTTAAAAACAGAGTGGAACTATCGAAGGAAAGAAATTCATTGAGTATTGCAAATCCACTATAAAACTGGCCAAGTTACGGAAACATCACATTTCAAAATGTATTCCTTAGATATCGTCCAAACTTGCCATCTGTCCTGAACGGAATTTCAGTGTCAATAAAGTCAGCTTAGAAAATTGGTATCGTAGGACGAACTGGAGCAGGGAAATCTACAATAACCCTTTCTCTTCTCAGGATACTTGAGATATATAAAGGTATGACATATCAGATAAAATGTTATGATGTTTTATTGACACAATAGTGTTTTTATTAAATTATTTTTGTTTGTAAAAAATAGGCAAGATAATTATTGATGGGATGGACATATCCTAGCTTCGATTGGATTAGTTGAGACATAAAATAACTATTATCTTGTAGGATGCTTAACTATTTGAGGGTTCTCTTAGAGATAACATTGACCCTCTTAAAGAGCATACTGAAAAGGAAATAAAAGATGCTCTAAATGAATGTCAATTGCAGAGACTTGTAGATTCTGAAAAAGGGCTAGAAATGCAAATCAGTGAAGGAGGAGAGAATCTAAGTGTTGGGGAGAAATAACTTGTATGCATTTCGAGAGCGCTGTTGAAAGTAATTATTATCTTTCAAATTTGATTAGCTTTAATATGATTTTGCTTTTTGTTGTTTAGAAAAGTAAAATAGTTCTGATTGATGAGGCTACTGCAAATATTGATGCCTCCACTGATCATCTGATTTAGATGACGATTGCGAGAGTTTTCAAGAAATGCACGGTTTTAACAATAGCACATAGACTCAATACAATCTTATCAAGTGATCTCATTCTTGTGCTATCTAAAGGGCAAGTTGCAGAATTTGATTCCCCAGCTAATTTACTAAGAAATCCCCATTCGGCGTTTTATTCTCTCCACCAAGAATCAATCAGAGAAAACAAAATATGATTCAAAAGAGATGAGTTGATCAACATGGGGGTGACCTAACTAATTAACAAAATTAAATAGTCGATATGTCTTTTGTAGGTATGTGTGTAATGGTCTCTTCTTTATGGCTAATTCGGGTAAATGAAAAATAAAGAAGACATTTTGAAAGTAAAAACTATTTAAGAAAAAAGATACTAATTGTAAAAATTGCTAAAAATAACAACATTTAGAAAGTTATTTTAGTTTTTAAGATTTAGATTAAACAAATTCAATCTTAAATCTATTATTAAGACTGAAAAAAAGAGAAGATTGATTGAGATTATTTAATTAAAAAGAATGTCTGTTTTGAAACCTTTAATATTTTGATATGCTTCTTGTAGTGGTTTTGCAAAGGATTAAGATACAAATTATGTAATTAATCTTTTACTTTGCAACAAAAATATAGTGAATTAAATTAGAATTCAAGTAAGCAAAAGTAATATTAAAAAATGATGCTTAGCTGGCTTAACAAATTAAAGGTAAAACGATCAACTCTTAATCATTAAGGGAATGATATTTCATTTTAAGCTTAAACTTTGTAAGTATTCTTTGTAAAAATAAGAAAAAGTTAAAATGTGGAGATATTTTAACATTAATAGTGAGTTACTATTTACTCATCTCTAGAATTGAAAAATCCAGAAGTAAGCCAAAAAGATTCAAGATAAACAATAGAATCAAGGGGGGTATTAACTTAGATTGTTAAAGATAAGTACCCAATAACACTTACTCTAATTAATGTAGAGATACACCAAAAAAGACTGAAATATCGAAACATTAAACTGATATTAATAATTAGGGGGGAGAAGTAATAAAGAATACAAAGAAGGGAGAAACATAAAAAGGGAGTTTAAGACTTGAGGAAAACGAATTGAAACAGAAGAAGAATAGGATGTGGAATTAACTTTGTCAGAGCAAATATTGCGAACAAATTGAGAATGTTAAAGTATTTCATCTTATTCTTCAGTTTTAAATATGAAAACATGTTGATGTGCCCTAAATTTTTAACTGTTTAGAGTCACAGGAAATATGTAACAACTATGTCAAATGTCAAACCTGAAGTTGACTGCTAGGAGCCGTTCATGCCGTCATTTTTTAAGCAAATTGACTTGAAACATAGGAAACGTGATAGATGTACAATTAGCTTTTTCCTTGGAATTACATCAAACAATTGCTTAATTCCATTTTTTCAACTTAGAATTTGGAGAAAAGGTTTCATATGAGAATCAGCTTCTAAGGAGTAAAATGATGGGAATAGACTAAAGAAAAAAATCAGCGCTAAGTCAGTAATTAGAGCAATTTAGAACAGCATATGCAAGCAGCAAAATACAATCACGACTTCGAGAAACCAATAAAATAAACAGCGAGAATCTAGTATGTTAGAGAAAGATCAATTTTTATACAGTGAAATTTCGCTTGAAAACTTGAAATAATATTTGATTTATTCGTTAAAAGGGTATCCAAAAGAGACTTATGATAACAGGTCCAATATACAGCGTGAAGTAATTTGAAAGTGATAACCTTAAACATTAATATTTAGCATCAAACATCAGCAAGAATGCTAGTAATAATTCAAAAACTTTGCCTAAAATGAAATAAATCCTAAAATTCTAAATATTCTTCTTTCTTTTGATTCTTTAGGGAGAGTCAAATCGATTTCTTAAGATACCAATCATTCTAAAAAATAGCCACCTAATCACAGCCCTCAATCTTCTATTCCTTAAGATATTATCTGTAAGTGCTTATAATAAAAGTCAATGAGATTTATTTACACTTCTTTTTGCAAATCAGTGAATTATTAGATTCTAGAAAACTCACTTGCTCAGAGGAATGCAAATTTGACACTTTCCAAGTCTCCAAGAGAATTTAAGGGCAACAATAACAGTAGTACTAATGCGCTTTTTAGTCCTCATTCGTAAAGATTCCCTAGCATGACTTCCCGTTCA
>Ga0302285_10001610_pt1 | contig 12605 bp, 8 predicted proteins | sample III_Fen_E2_2_FD_200455 | JGI IMG/M metagenome (GOLD analysis project Ga0302285, IMG submission 200455) | Peat permafrost microbial communities from Stordalen Mire near Abisko, Sweden - III_Fen_E2_2 | ecosystem: Environmental > Terrestrial > Soil > Wetlands > Permafrost | place: Sweden: Abisko...
TTTATCTCTGTTTCTTTCGAAGTGCCCGAAGCCATACTGGCTTCTACGATGTTTTGTTTGCCCGAACGTGCGGCTTGCACCATCTGGTCGATGGTACGGTCGTAGCGTTGGAAGTATTTCTTGCAAAAATACTGCGTTCCGTCATAGATAATCTCTGACTTCTGATAGGTTATCAACCGTTCGTAACCTCCATGTTTTGGAATAAAACCATCGGCGTTGTATTGCTTGTCCATGGCTTTCGGGTTTTAAGGTTTGTACTTATTGTTTTTTTTTCTTTTTTTTCGGGGGACTTTCACGACCTCCACGACTGTGATTCATTGTCGAGAATGTCAGCACAGTCACCCGATGAATAACTAGTTAGTCTTTTAAAGGTAAGTAGCGTCTTAAGATTAAATATAGTAAGCTATACGTTTACCGTTCTGTTTTTTTTGTAATTCTCTGCTTGCTCAAAAATATCTTTGTATACTTCGTCTCTTTCAACCGGTGGATAACCGTATTCGTCCAGCAACAATATCAAGCCTACTTTCAGAGCAGATTTAATATCATCGCGTTTGTTCCAGTCCGGGAATTTCGCCTGACTGTCGACTAATGCTTTTACATGTTTAGCAAGTTCAATTAATTTGTCTTCGGGATAAGAGAAGTCATACTTTACACAAAGTTCTTTCAATATGTCATAAAATGCTTTTTCTTCAAAGTCAATTCCCAGTTCATCGCCAGCAGAAAACTCTTTGTGTGCTTCCCAAATCAAATTGGTCAGTTGTTCAGCTATTTCTTCATACACTTCACTGCGTAACAGGTCGTTCTCATCGCGTTGATTGTAGAGTTCCACCAGAGCCTGCATTTTCTTTGAGAAGTCAATGCCTTTTACTTTGTTTACCTTTTTCAATTCCCCGATTACTCTAGCCAGAAGTTGTTGAAGTAATTTTATTTTCGTGTTGGGTAGCTTAATCTTGGCTATCTTTGCCAGATAGTCCTCATCAAAAATGTCTTGCTCGCTTTCATTCTCACTGCCCATCTTAAAGATTTCCTCTACGCCATCACTCGACAAAGCATCTTTTATCATTTCCCTGACGCGCGCATTCATTTGAGCAGTATCCGGTGCATCACCTTTGGTGAGCTTAAATACAATGGATCGAACGGCCAGGTAGAAATGCGTATAATCTCTTTCCGACTGTGTCAGTTGTTCGCTACCGGCACAGATGTCATAGGCAGCTTTTAATCGTTTTACCAGACCCATAAAACGGGTCTCGAACTCTTTAGTCTTCTGAGCAAATTCAGCAGCCATGTTCAGGGTGTTCAATTGCTCTATTGTTGTGCCATTAAAATACTTTGTATCGTCGAAAGTATGGAACAGCTTGGCCAATAAGTCCAAATGATCCTTTACAATTTTGAGCGATTGAGCAATGTCTTCAAAGTTATCTTCATCGCCTTTGTTGTATTTGGCTAATGCCAGATTCATTTGTTTCTTGATACCAATATAATCCACTACCAACCCTTTATTTTTTCCTTCAAACTTTCGGTTTACCCGCGAAATCGTTTGTATCAGATTATGCTGCTGGATAGGTTTGTCGATATACATGCTGTCTAAGAACGGCACATCGAAACCGGTAAGCCACATGTCTACCACAATTGCGATTTTAAAGTTGGACTTCTCGTTTTTAAACTGGCGGTCTAATTCTTTTCGGTGCTCTTTAGTACCTAATAGTTTGTATAAAGTTTCGCCGTCATCCTGCCCACGAGTCATGATCATTTTTATGCGTTCCATGGGTTTTATCTCCTTTTTATCTTTGTCGGATAAAATGATCCCTTCTTCAGCTATTCTTACTTCATTCCATTGGGGGCGTAGTGCGATAACGTATTTGTATAATTCGTACGCTATTTCGCGCGAACTGCACACAAACATGGCTTTGCCTTTGATGGTAGCACCTTCCGAAACCCTGTTTTCATAATGTTTTACAAAATCCTCGGCCAAAGCCTGTAAACGGTCGGGGTCGCCCAATATGGCATTCATTTTAGCCGATTCCTCTTTGCTTTGTTCTATTTGGTATTCGTTGGCACCGGCTTCAGCTACTTCCTGATAGTATTTTTCTATTTTCTCCAGTTCTCCGTTTTTCAAGGCAATTTTAGCTGCTCTGCCTTCGTACACTATACGAACTGTAATTTCATCGCGTACCGACTCTGTCATGGTGTAGGCATCCACTACTTTGCCAAACACATCCAGCGTGGCATCTATGGGTGTACCTGTAAAACCTACAAAGGTAGCATTGGGCAGGGAGTCGTGTAAGTATTTGGCAAAGCCAAAAGTCTTGGTTACACCTTTCTCGGTTATTTTTATTTTTTGATCTTTATTTAATTGGCTTCGGTGAGCTTCGTCCGAGATACAAATTACATTGTTTCTCTCGCTCAGCAATTCGGTATCTTCGGTAAACTTATGAATAGTGGTCAGGAATACCCCACCGCTCTGGCGACCCTGAAGTTGGGCTCGTAAGTCGGCACGACTTTCTACGCTCACTATCGTATTATCACCTATAAATCGTTTGGCATTGGTAAATTGTCCGCCCAATTGATCATCTAAATCGGTGCGGTCGGTGATTAATACTATCGTTGGGCTCTCGAAGTATTCGCTTTTCATCAATAAGCGGGTGAGGTAAAGCATGGTGAAGCTCTTACCACAACCGGTAGCTCCGAAGTACGTTCCTCCTTTTCCGTTGCCTTGTGGCTTTTGTGCCAGTTTAATCGTATCATAAAGTCGTTTGGCAGCATAGTACTGCGGATAACGGCACACAATTTTCTCATCTTTCTTCGAACTGTCGGGGATATAGATAAAATTGCGGATAATATCGCGTAACCTGTTTTGGTTGAACATGCCCTGCACCAAGGTATACATGGAGTTTATGCCATCCACATCTTTTGCCAATCCTGCTACCCTGCGCCACGCATAATAGAACTCATAAGGTGCAAAAAACGAACCTGCTTTATTGTTTACCCCATCGCTGATTACACAAAAGGCATTGTACTTAAACAGTTCGGGAACATCACGGCGATAGCGTTTGGTGAGTTGTTCAAAGGCATTAAAGATAGTAGCTTCTTCGCGAATGGCACTTTTGAATTCAAATACCACCAAAGGTAAACCGTTGACATAAATAATCCCGTCGGGGATGCGTTTTTCGTTGCCTACTATCTCCAGTTGGGTTACAAACTTATAGATATTATAATCGGTGGGATATTGCACGCCCGGTTCGGCAGCAATGCTGTCTAAACCTGTGCGGGTGAGTTGTGCCTCCAGTCCGTTATAGTCTATCAGCTCAATATGAATGTCTTTTTGGTTGCGGTCTTCGCGCTTTAAGATAAAACCATCGCTCAACCACCGAAGTATCGTTTTGTTGCTTTCATACAAGTCGGAAGCGGGCAGGGTTTTAAGTTGCAGCACAATAGACTTGGCTTCGGTAGTAGTTAGCTGTTTGCTTGCGTACTTGCTTAGCAGGTAGTGGAGCAAATCTTCTTCTATCAATACTTCGTCTACAGTTCTTACAATGCTATTGCCCAGGTGATGGGAATAACCTTCCATCCCCAACAATTCCGTAAAAGCTTTTTCTAATTTATCTTCGGTGAATTTCATAGATCAATTCTTTTAAAAGTAAAAGCCAATCAGAACTTCAACGCGTTGAGTTTCTCTGTTACAACTTTAATATCTTTTATTGCCTCAATGACAATACCCTCAACTATTATATCAAGTTCTTTTTTATTAGCCAAACTGAATATAGCATCTGAATTAAAAGCTCTAAAGTCTAGCATTGTTGATGGATATTTCCATCCAAGCCAGTATTTTGTTGTTTTAAAAGATGTGTCACATTCCATGATTATTCCACGTAGCCATTCGAATTCGGTAATGTCCGAAATACCACCTTCACCAGCTCGTTCAACCGTAAATCCCGAATATACGTTGTTCTCAATTTCAACCCCCCAATGTATCGAAAGATTATCCTCTTTATAAATTTCCACCCATAATCCGTAATAGGTATCTTTTGAAGTATAGAAATTCCATGTCCTTGTAGATGAAACTGTATTTTTTGGATTATCTTCAATCTTTAGTCCTTTACTTTCCAACGCAGCTCTTAGAGCTTTCCAGAAATTCCATTGAGCTTTAGCTTTAATAGCTGAAAAATTATTGCTAATATCTGCTGCACTTCTCAGACTTTGTTCACTTTGCGTAGCGATTTCAATTATTTCGTCTCTCATGGCTTTATTTGTTGATTGTCCGGTTAGGTATTTTATAAGATTTATATAATGCGAAATTCCTTCGCGTAATAGTGGCAATTGTGCTGCTTCCTTACGGCATAGTTCCAACCAGTTGATTATATCCGATTGATAGGATATTGTTTTATAATGTTCTCCGCTTTTTAGTTTTAACGATTCGCAATGAGCACTCTTCTTAGTAGCTGGCTTCCCGTCGAGGGTTAAGTAATATACATGCTGCGGATTAAACTGATAATACCGGATAAGCTGATTTGGCTGGTCGTCGGCATAAATTTTGTTCTCTATCACTACCGCATTTCCTCTGTTATCGTTGATATAAATATCCAGTCGTCCACCTTCTTCTTCGGTAACCTTGCCAATGCTTTTTTCAATCTCTACACCGGCATCATCACAGTGAAAGGGAGTTATACCCAGTGTTTCTACAAATAACTTTAAGAATATAGTTCCCTGACCGTGCGAACCTTTGGGATTAAGCAACTCCGCTACAAACGACGAATGCTTTAACTCGTCTGAGCTTACATTGATAATCCTAAAGATATTAAAGTTAGCACCGCTGATACGCTCCAACTCCCTGTAATGTTTGCTTAAGTGCGATACACCTGATAATAGTTGCTGATGGTTGTTCATCTTTATAATATAGTTTGTTGTCGCGGTTTCCAAAGCCGTGCTACCTGGGGTAGAATTTAATTATAGTTCTTGTATTTATCAAATATAAGATCACTATATTTTGTCTTTGTTGATTAATTTCCAAATCTTATCTACTCTTTTTACATATTCTTTGTTAGTATTGTATGTGTTAAAACCAAAAAACATAATGAAAATTAAATTGACTATCATTGTAATGATATAGAATGTGCTGTTTTGGAATTCAAAAGTAGCACATGATATGTTTATTATAAGTAGAATTATATTTACCCATGTTATATTTTTTCTGAATGCATATAGTAGATTATATCTTTCGATAAAACCTTCATATCTATCTATATCAATTTTATATATTTCTAATTCTTTATCTAGTTGCTCGCATTTATCTTCTTTTGGTGATTTTATTATACCGAGTAATTGCAATATTACTTCTCGAAATGATATAGCAAAATGACCTAGAATATATGCGATCACTATTGTTATAATGAATATATTGTCTAAAAATAATTTGTTTTCAATAATCTCTATATGATTTATTTTCAGCAATAACAATATATCAAAAATAAATAAAAAGCCAGGTATAATATATATTATAATCTCACGAGCTAAATGTTTAAATCCTTTCAATACTTCTTTCATAACATTTGTATTATTAGTTTATAAAATACGAGAATTACATGTATAAAAATTATTCTATCATACTTATTCCGGTCTAAAATATGATAAATCAAATTGTAAGTTAAACTCTTTGTCAAATATATCTTTATAATAAATTTTGACTGTATATTTTCTAATTAAGTCCCTAATTACATTTTGTATTGTATTGAAACTTTTAATATTCATTTCTATACTACTTTGATTTAACTCACTATCATTAAAAAGGATGCGGAATAATTCTTTTGATTTGCCTGATTGTAATATAAATGATGGAGCTGTATAGAAAAAAACGTCAATTGGAAAATCTTTTTCTTGCAAATACACCTTAGTGATTCCATTTTCAGTTAATAAATGTCTAAAATTATTGTATGTGTTCTCACTTGACAAGTTCCCAACTATATCACTATTAAAAATTTCAATTTTTGTAATAATCATTGTTCCATTACCCAAATTTTGCAAATCAATTTTGGTTTCATTATCATACTTCAAAAAATCCAAATAAGGCATAGGTTTATTTTGGATTTGAATGATTTGAAATTCTTTATCCTTTACTTGTTTTGAAGTTATAGCTGTTATGTAAATACTTATTAAGGACAATGTCAATGCAAAAAATGTTAACATAACACCTACTGTGCCACTGATATAATCACCATAGCTTCCCCATATCCCTGTTTCTTTGGAAACTTCAAGGATTCCAACATTTGAGTGGTAAATAAGCAATGGTATTAATGAAATAATACAAATAATTATGAAGAACCCCAATACATAAGGAGTTGCGTTTTTGTTTTTGATATTCATATTGCTATTTATTTAGTGCTTTTTTTAAATATTTTTACGGTAATTCACTTTTTTGAAATAAGGCTATACTGCTTTTATTTTATCTTGTTCGGAGACTTCTTTGTTCAGCCGTCTTAATTTGTTGCCAGAGAGTGTATACAAATATCTGTTCGGTTTTGCATTTAACCCATCTCTTTTTATATAATTCTCCAATACATAACTCCCTACTCCATTAAACAATTCTTCAATTGTTCCATTTTCATGTATTTTGACTGCCAAATAGTAATCAGGTATATTACTTTCATCGCAGGGGAAGTATGATCTATCGCTAAACGATGATTTTATCTGAACCTTCTTTCCAGTTGCTATTTCTGTTGCATCATGTTTTTGGCTATTCTCTGATAAAAGTCTTAATCCGTATTTTTCTGCTGCCAGCACTTCACCAATATCACCAACAAGCCTCCCATCTAAAGTAAAACTACGTTGATGCTTATCTTTTAATCTCTGGGTTATCTCTAAGAGTTGTTTTATTTCCTCCATTCTTTAGTTTTCTATTGTTGCCAGTTTAGAAAGAAGTAATTCTTTCAATGAATGTAACAATAGTAATTGGTTCTTTTTTGTAGTTATTACTTTGTTTAATTTGGTACTGATATTTATATAATTTTTCAAAATAAGATCATTAGGAAAAATAATTCTTTGTTGTCCAAAAGTTGTAATTGTAATTGCATTTTGAGTTGAACCAATTGTAATCTCATCAATTACTGAATTGAACATATCACTTTGCATAAAATCATATAGAAAAAAATTAGATCCAGGTTTAAGAAAATTTTTAAACCAAACAACATTTCCATCCTTAAAATAGAATTCTTCATTTTGAACTATGTATGTTGAGCCTATTGTTCCTACTGCAGTCATTAGAATATCTCCTTCTTTTGGTTTCCCAAAAGACTTCACAATTTCAGCGTATCTTTCTTTAGAAATGTAAACTGGATCTGAAATTACTTCTCCAGCTTTTTTCAATGTTATCTCTTTGCCACGGTAAAAAGGAACTCCATCGTTTTTGTATTCATTTTCAAAAATTCGTTTGCTTGATGTAATTTCACAAATAGAAGATATTTCTTTCCAATCCCACCCTCTCGGAATTTCACCCAACTCACTCTCCACCATTTCCCCACCATTACTTTTATATGGCTTGCCGTCTTCGTTAGAGAATTCAAAATCTACAAACCACTGTTTATATATCGCCTGGGCTGTTTCTTCCAGCTTTTGTATTAGCTGTTGGTTAAGGGTTATACGGTTTTGAATAACCTTGTATTCTTTTACTATTTCGCGTTGTTTGGTTATAGAAGGGATCGGTAATTGCATATCACAAAAATCCTCCCATTCTAAACTCCCGCGCACTCCACCAACTGCATTAAAACAAGCTTCTCTGTCAAATTCAGAGCGTGTGAACCACATCATTAAATACTCAGGTAGAAGTTCTTGTTCGTCCTTTACTTCAAAAATAGGATAAGCTTGCGAAATTATGGCTTCATCTACTTCTTGCAACAATGCTACCGGCATTTTTTTATCACGCCTTACTTGCATAGTGCTACAAGCAAATTGATTTCTTCGAATAATTTTATAGTTCTCCATATCAGTCCCAATAATATTGGCAACAGACGGTATAAACTGTTTTGAAATACTCAAACCTAAAAGGTTTTGCACTTTTAATCCTTTGTTTCGTTCATCAACAAGCAGAATGTAATCGCCAATTTTTTTATAGCTTGATTTCATACCCTAACTCTTTAAATACGGTTAGTAAATCAGCTTTAGAGGCAACTTCGGCTTTCAGTAAGTCAGCGAATTCGGTTTGGAGACTTTGCATCTTTTCGTCAAAGTCGATATTCTCGTCTCGGTTTACAAATTCAATATATTTGCTGGGCACCAGTGAGAAATCTTTTTTGATCACTTCGTCTAACGAAGCGGAGTAGCAATACTCGGGTATGTTTTTGTACGTATTTTGTTCTTGTTGCCAGCTATGATAAGTCTTGGCAATATCTTTTATATGTTGGGCATTGAACTGAATATATTTCTTTTCAAATGGTTCACCTATCTGGCGCAAGTCCATAAACAGAATTTCCTGTTCACGATTACGGTAGTGGCGGCTTTCGTCACCTATGCTTCGGCTTTGTTCTTTTTTATTCTTATTCAGTATCCAAACCGTAACACTGATATTGGTGGTGTAAAACATATCTTGTGGGAGTACCATAATAGCTTCTACCAGATTATTTTCTATCAGGGTTTTGCGAATTTTGTATTCTTCGCCACCACCACTCAGTGCGCCGTTGGCCAGGATAAAGCCGGCTACGCCCTTGTCGGAGAGTTTGGAAACCATATTCAGTATCCAACCGTAATTAGCGTTACTTTTGGGTGGTACATCGTAGCCCATCCAACGCGGGTCGGTGAGTAACTCTTTTTCGCCCCGCCAGTCTTTCTGATTAAAAGGTGGGTTAGCCATGATAAAGTCGGCTTTCAGGTCTTTGTGTTGGTCGTCGCCAAAGGTATCGGCTGCTTTTTCGCCTAGATTGGCTGAGATGCCTCGTATGGCGAGGTTCATCTTGGCCAGTTTGTAGGTAGTGTTGGTGTATTCCTGCCCGTAAATGGATACTTCCTGTTTATTGCCGTGATGGCTTTCGATAAACTTAATGGATTGTACAAACATACCTCCCGAACCGCAAGCCGGGTCATAGATAATTCCTTTGTAAGGTTCAATCATTTCGGCTATCAGGTTCACGATGCTCTTAGGGGTATAGAATTCACCTTTTCCTTTTCCTTCGGCCAGGGCAAATTTGGATAAGAAATATTCATACACGCGCCCTACAATATCCTGGGCTTTGTCTTTGAGCGTGTCTATCTCGTTGATGGTGTCGAGTAGCGAAGAGAGTTTGGTAATGTCTAGTCCCAGTCGCGAAAAATAGTTATCGGGCAAAGCTCCCTTGAGTACTTTGTTGTTTTTCTCTATATTGTGCAGCGCGGTGTCTATCTTTAAGGCTATATCGTTTTGCTTGGAGTTCTTGATAATATAGGTCCAGCGCGATGCTTCATCCAGAAAGAACACGTTGCTCATATTATAAAAGTCAGCCATCTCGATGTATTTCTGCTTGCCTTCAGCTACCAGTTCCTTGCGTCGTTCTTCAAACTTATCGCTGGCAAATTTCAGGAAAATCAACCCCAATACCACATGCTTGTATTCAGCCGGTTCCACACTTCCTCTCAACTTATTGGCCGAATCCCAAAGGGTTTCTTCAATACTTTTCTCTTTTACTTGTTTTGCCATTATTACTAATACTCTATTTTAATTTTTTAAAGCCTCAAAGTTACACAATCCTTTTTTAACTCCGGTATATTTTATTAAATTATTTCGTTTCGACTCCGCTCAACGACCAATGATCCCTTAGATGGTCGTTGAGCGGAGTCGAAACGACGAAACATCAAGAGAGAGTCGAATACTTTTCAACTCTCTCTTGGTGCAGGTTATCGTGTCAGCGGGTGCTGTTTATCGACTTTCTTTTACGGTAGTTTCTTTTACCATGGCGGCGGTTACGGTGATCAGGTCGTCGCCGGGAATGCTGACGGTGATGGTTTGGGTGGCGTAGGCCGGTTTGGAGAGGTTGACGCTATATACGCCGGGGTTGATGGATTTGATATTTGTTCCGCCATTGTAACCGGTAGTTTTTTCGAGTACGGTAACGCCATCCAGTATAAACGTCATCACTACGCCCGGTAGTCCTAGTCCTGTTTCGGCATCGGTAATGGCACTGTTGACCATCAGTGATGAGCCGAAATAGTTGATCTTGCGGTTGTCCTGATACTCGGTATATATAGTAGGATTGCTGAATTTCAGTGTTTCGATCAATAAATCAATTTTATCGATAATCACCATTTCATCCGCAAAAAGAGTTGCCAACCGATCGGTGATTTGTTTGCGGCCTATGGTTCCGTTTTTTGGGGTACCTATTACTGCTTTGAAAGCATCTATGGATGTTTTTAGTTCGGGCAGTTTATTGGGTGTTACGCCATACTGTTGTAATTCGCCTTGATAGCGGAGGGCTGCCGAATAGATAACCGACAGTTGGGTATCCACTTCGTTGTCGGAGGCTTTTCGGAAGTCGGTTTCGGTATAGGCTACCTCATTTGCCAGCACGATATTGTTCGTTATTTTAGCAAAGGCCAGGAGCGCTTTGCAAATTTCGATTGCCTTTTGTGTGGCCGTTTTACGCAATGCATCTTTTTGTTTGCTTAGTCCGGTAATGTCGGTGGCTTGTTGCTCTTTGAGGGTATCAATCTCATTGAGGTTGTTTTCCAGTTCGGTGAGTAACTGTGCCAATACCATAAGTGAAGATAATGCACTTGCTTCTTTTCTCAGAAAGGTGACGATACGTCTTAGCATGGAATAAATGCTGCTTTGTTTTGATGTCATAATGGTTTGTTTTAATTGATTAATATTTAATATTTAGTTACGAGTTACGAGTTACTGGTTACGAGTTACGAGAGTTTTGAACCCCTCCTCCGTCAGCTGACGGATCGTCCCCTTAGAAAGGGGACATGAGATTAGTTCGTCTTTTTACATCCACCCCAAGCCCCTAAAGGGGATGTGTAATTAGTTTTGTCTCCTAAGTTGTGTGTTTTAAATATAGGATCCTTAGGATAATTGTAGAGAAATTGAAAATAGCCGGACTATTCCAAAGTCCCCTTTAGGCTTCGGCGTGAGCGTTCGACTGAGCTCACGCCGAAGTCTCAGTCGAACGGGGATTTAGGGGTGGCTTTTCCCCCATTTCACCGTCAATAATAGGATGCTTTCGCTTTCTTTTCCATCTCCCTTTTAGCTTCCATCCATCCCTTTCTTTCTCTCGTCAGAAGCGTTCTACTCTACTGCATGTGTCATTCTTTCGTTCGTCAGACGCATTCTTTCGCTTGTCAGATGCGTTCTACTGTATGTTATGTATCGTTCTTTTGTTTGTCAGACCAGTTCTTTCGTCTGTCAGATGCGTTCTAATCTACTGCATGTGTAGTTCTTTCGTTCGTCAGATGCGTTCTTTTGCTTGGCAGATGCATTCTACTGTACATCATCTGTCTTTCTTTCATTCGTCAGACGCTTTCTTTTGTTTGGCAGACCTGTTCTTTTTTGCGGTTATGTCAATTTTTTTCACGGCAGCATCAATTATTTATCTTTTGTCATTGGTAATTTATCATTGACCATTGATAATCTGTCATTCTGTGCTGTTCTCTCCTCCGAAAGACGCTTCAAATATAAAAGCAGTTTTTGAAACTTAAATGGGAGTGTGAAAATTGGAAGTGATATTGGGAGAATTGGTTGAGAGGGTGGGATGTTTGGGTGTTTTCTGTGATATTTGGAAGGGAGGGATAGGGGTATTGTGTTTTGAACTTCAACTCTCTAAATTTCTCTTCCGACCTCTTCCGTCCGTCTGTTGACGGACACCTTCTCCAAAGGAGAAGGAAAAAAGATTAGTCCGTCTCTGAGGGACCTTGATGAGTAAAAATGAATAGCAATATCTTTAAATTTGAGATGCTGTGTCCCCTTTCTCCTTGGGAGAAAGGGTTAGGGATAGAGGTCTATTTGTTTGAAATTGATTTGACAAAACGAATTTAATAAACATATTAATAATAAGTACGATTTACTTAAGTTGTTTGCTTATAACAAACTCACGTTAAGATTATATAATACATAAGAGAATATGTCTTAAACCCCTTCAGGCTTCGGCGTGAGCTCAGTCGAACGGGGTTGGGGGGTCACACAATCAGCCTCCCTACTTTTTACTTTGCAGAAATTGGTTGAAATCGTTTCGGTACTGATAGGAAATATTGAAAGAGGTGTCGATACCTTTCAATTTGAGTTTCTTTTTTCCATTTTTGGCACTGACGAGTTCTATTTTGTCGGTATTGACTAAAATGGAGGCATGGCATGGTTTGAATTGTGTGTAGGGTGTCATTATCTTCAACAGCTCTTTCATGCTTCTTCTTTCTTTTTCTTCTAGCATATTTCCTTCCGATTGATAATGGATAAACTGATAGTTGGCGTTCTGAAGAATATACAGGATGTCGGTAATGGGAATGGTCTTTTTGTTGCTGCATTGAAAGAAATGTGGTTCTTCCAGCGGCTCTGTTTGTTCCGGTGCGGCTTTGATTGAACCCCAATGATATCCTTGATGAATAAAGTTAGCAACAATAACGGGAAGTACATTGAACGTAAAACTGAACGATAAGAT
>Ga0302285_10001611_pt1 | contig 12603 bp, 10 predicted proteins | sample III_Fen_E2_2_FD_200455 | JGI IMG/M metagenome (GOLD analysis project Ga0302285, IMG submission 200455) | Peat permafrost microbial communities from Stordalen Mire near Abisko, Sweden - III_Fen_E2_2 | ecosystem: Environmental > Terrestrial > Soil > Wetlands > Permafrost | place: Sweden: Abisko...
TACTTACACGTGATTTTGTACTGATAAATAACAGCCGATAACGTTAGACATAAATAAAAATGGAAAATCAAGAAAAGGTAAAAAACCTCATCGATTTACGCGTACAAGCTAAATTGGGTGGTGGAGCAAAAAGAATTGCCTCTCAACATGCCAAAGGAAAGTTCACTGCACGTGAGCGTCTGGAAATGCTGTTGGATGAAGGAAGTTTTGAAGAATTAGACATGTTTGTGACGCATCGTTGTACCAATTTCGGATTGGAAAACGAAAAGTACCTGGGTGATGGTGTAATAACCGGACATGGTACTATTGATGGTCGTACCGTGTACGTATTTGCACAGGATTTTACAGTATTTGGGGGATCGTTGTCAGAAACAATGGCTCTCAAGATTTGTAAGGTAATGGATATGGCCATGAAAATGGGTTGTCCTATCATTGGTATCAACGATTCGGGTGGTGCCCGTATTCAGGAAGGTGTAACTTCACTTGCAGGGTATGCAGAGATATTTGAACGTAATATCCTGGCTTCAGGGGTTATTCCTCAGATTTCAGCGATATTTGGTCCTTGTGCCGGTGGAGCTGTATACTCTCCTGCCCTCACAGATTTCGTGGTAATGACCAAGGAAAACAGCTATATGTTCGTAACAGGACCAAAGGTTGTAAAATCGGTTACAGGTGAAGATATCTCCACCGAAGATCTTGGTGGTGCAGATGTTCATTCGCGTAAATCAGGTGTGTCACACTTCAAGGCTGAAGATGAAGAAGAAGGTATGATGCTTATCCGCAAATTACTTTCCTATTTACCACAGAACAACCTTGAAGAACCGCCATTGTTTGAAAATACCGACCCTATCATTCGTTTGGACGATAAACTGAACTCCATTGTTCCGGATAATCCCAACATGCCTTATGATATGAAAGATGTTATTCACGCTATTGTTGACAATGATGAATTCCTGGAAGTTCACCGTCATTATGCTCGTAACATCATTGTAGGCTTTGCACGTTTTAACGGAGCTCCTACCGGTATTGTAGCCAATCAGCCTAACTTCCTTGCCGGAGTACTTGATTGTGATGCTTCGCGTAAAGCAGCGCGCTTTGTACGCTTCTGCGACGCATTCAATATACCTGTATTGACATTGGTTGACGTTCCGGGATTCTTACCAGGTTCAGGTCAGGAATATGCTGGTATTATTACACATGGTGCTAAATTGATGTTTGCGTATGGTGAAGCGACTGTTCCGAAAGTAACGGTAACCATCCGTAAATCATATGGAGGTGCCCACGACGTAATGAGTTGTAAACAATTGAGAGGTGACTTCAACTACGCATGGCCTACTGCTGAAATTGCCGTAATGGGTGCTGCAGGAGCAATCGAAGTATTGGAAGGACGTGCTATTTCAGCCATAACTGATCCTGAAGGGAAGGCCGCATTTATCAGTGAAAAAGTAAATGAATATAAAGATAAGTTTGCAAATCCATATCAGGCTGCAGCTTTTGGTTATATTGACGATATCATTGAACCACGAAATACCCGTTTCCGCGTTATTCGTGCCTTCCAGGCGCTTGAAACAAAGAAAGTGGTAAATCCACCTAAGAAACATTGTAACATCCCTTTATAATCAGTCCTATGATATTTGAAAAACTTTTTGGTAAAAAAACCGGGTCGGCTTCAATTGGTAAGGATAAAGGAGAAATACCAACTGCCGATATTGTAGCAATTGCAATGGCTTTGCATTTGTTTTACGACGAGGTTCACGATGATGAAAGTAATGTTATTACGATCAAACGTATCGAAAGACGCTATTCGCCGTGGAGTTCAAAAATTTATGGTATAAATAATATTATCAGATAAAATAATATGAAGAAATTCAAATTTACAATAGATGGGGTTTCATACAGTGTGAATGTCAAATCGGTGGAAGGCAACAAGGCTGAAATTGACGTAAATGGCAAATCATACGCTGTAGGATTGGAACAAGAGGTCAATACCTTAAAAACTCCGATTCTGGTTCGTAAAGAAGTACAGACCAAACCTGGAGAAAATGTTATCGCAAGGAAAGCTGCACCAACACCTCCTTCGAATAAGCCAAGTGCAAATACTATAAAAGCTCCACTTCCGGGAAGCATTATTCGCATAGTTGCGAAAGTAGGCGATACTGTTAAAGAAGGCGATTTATTATTGGTAATGGAATCGATGAAAATGGAAAACAATATCCTGTCTGAAAAAAATGGTGTTATCAAAGCTTTCAAGGTTGATGCCGGAGAAGCCGTTATGCAAGATGACATCCTGTTGGAACTGGAATAAAAAAAATGATACTTTTTAGTAAACACAAAAAAAAACCAACGAAATTTTCGTTGGTTTTTTTATATCGTTTTATTTCAGCCTGATTCTTTATAACAATAATAGAATAAGGATAATCAGCAATAAACCACCTCCACCTAGAAATACAACACCTCCTCCATGGCGATGATGCCTTGGACCGTCATTATCATAACGGTTATGATCTCTGACAATAACTTCCTGCTCATTTTGAATCATGTGAACTTCTTCGCGCAATTCTTTTTTTTCTGCAGGAGTTAATTCTGACATATCCATAGCCCTGATTTCCTCCAGCCTGGCGATGTTTGCGTTCGATTCAGTCACTTCAGCAGCCTCTGCAACATTAGCTGCATTTACATCAGTTGATATTGCTGATTTGTTTGCTTCAGTTGAATTGCTACTGGTAGTAACTGTAGATGCTGCATTTATTGCAGTTGCAGCTTTTAATTGAAAAGGAATAAATGACACCATTAAAAATGCGGTCATTATAAAGAACTTTAGCTTTCTCATTTTAATAAGTTTTATTTGTGAATTTATTTTCACGTTGCAAAGTTCGCTGATTTTGAACCACAATTCGTTACATAATTTCTGAAAAATCTTACAACTTTCACACATATGTCGTATCATATGTCTTGAACACAAAAAGAAAGGCACCACAAATTAAGTGACACCTTTACACTATAAAAATTAAGAACGAATAGGCTTATAACCCTGAAACCAGTTGTTTGAGTTTAGTCTCAGCAAGTTTCAGATTATAACGGAAATTGATAAGCCGGGTATTTGACTGAACAAAATCTTCCTGTGCAATATGGACTTCCAGTGAAGTTGTTTGTCCAAGACGAAGACGTTCAAGACTTATTTTTATATTTTCAAGTGCAAGTTCATTATTTTCAGTTTCAATTTCAAATAATCGTTGCTGGTTTTCGAAATCAGTCAGGGTGTTTTCCAATAATGTATTAACCTGCAATTTGATGTTTTGAAGATCATACGAGGCACTTTCCGATTCAAGCTTAGCTACTGTTATTTTTCGTTTGTTTTCACCGGCACTGAATAATGGGATGACTAGTGTTCCTCCTACCTGTGGTCCGACTAAGCGACTTTGTGCAATAGAGGCATTGGTATTTGTTGATTGCGAAAAATAATATCCGGCATTAAAATCAACAGTAGGCAGATAACCACTTTTAAATTCATTTACAGTTAGATTAGCAATATCAATTTGTTTCTGAAAAGATAAAATTGAGGTATTTGATGCATTCAGTTTTTGAATAAGTTCCTTTTTGTTTGGTGAATAATTCAATTGTATTGAATCAGTTATTAAAAAGTCAGCATCTTTAGAGATGCTTAATAACTGGTTCAGCGTCTTATTCGCCTGAACGATTATAAATTGTTGATTAATCAAACTTTCCATCGCAACATTCAGATCAATTTTTGCTTGCAGTAAATCAGTTTTAATGAGCGAACCAGAATTATAACCTGCCTGTGAAATTTTGACCCGTTCTTTATTATAGCTTAATGCCTCATTGATTGATTTCAATTGCTGATTTTGTCTTACGACATCATAATAGGCAGCAATAACGTTAAACATAGTTTGTAAGACCTTCTCTTTGTATTGTATTTCACCAAGAGACTGTATTTCATTCAATTTGTTTTTGGTTACGAACATTTTACCACCATCAAACAAAGTCCATGAAAGTTCTGCACCGCCAGAAAGAGAAGTGGTATTTAACGATGTTGTGTTCACAGAAGTACCATCCGTATTTTTTTGATACCTGTTATTTAAACTGTAGTTCCCTGTCCCGACAAGTGCTACGGTTGGTAACATTCCTGCATTTCCGGGAGTATTATTTACTTTGGAAATGGATGAACTATTATTCGCAACCAATATGTCGAAGTTGTTTTTTAATGCAATACTCACAGCTTTTTCCAACGATAAATTTTCCTGTGCATGCAAAGCCGGGAAAAATGGCAGTAAAAACAGCATATATAAGAACTTCCTGATTCTTTGTCTCTTTTTATAATTCATCTTTATACTATTTTTTTTGTTTTACTTGACAATACAATATATGTTACCGGAATAACGAATAAAGTAAGTATTAACGAAAAGAACAATCCACCCACAACGACGATACCCAATGGAATTCGGCTTGTAGAACCCGCACCAAGTGCTAAAGCAATAGGCAATGCCCCAAATATAGTTGCCAGTGAAGTCATTAAGATCGGCCTGAAACGTGCTGCCGCCGACTCAAAAGCAGCAACTCTTTTAGTCATACCCATCTTTCGTTTTTGATTTGCAAATTCTACAATCAGAATACCATTCTTTGTAACGATACCTATCAATAAGATCATTCCAATTTCGGAAAAAATATTCAATGTTTGTCCGAAAATCCAGAGTGAAAGCATGGCTCCTGCTATGGCCATTGGCACAGTAAGCATGATAATAAACGGATCGCGGAAACTTTCGAACTGTGCTGCCAGAATAAGATATATAAGTAACAATGCCAGTATCAACGCAAACGATATATTTGAATTACTTTCGGCAAAATCCCTTGATTGACCAGCTAGTGCAGTCGTAAAAGTTGGATCCAGTAATTTATCCGATATTTTTTGCATTTCTGCTATTCCTTCCCCTAATGTTCTTCCTTCTGCAAGATTGGCTGATACAGTAGCTGATTTATAGCGGTTGAAATGATATAAAATCGGAGGTTTACTGTTTTCCTGCATCGTAACCAGATTATCCAGCTGAATCATATTCCCTGTGCTCGCACGAACATATAAGGATGAAATATTTGCAGGAGTATTTCTATCTTCGCGTGCTACCTGACCTATTACATAATATTGCCTGTTATTCCGTAAGAAATAACCATACCTGCTTCCACTATAAGCTAAATCGAGGGCATCTGATACGTCTTTCTCGTTTACACCAAGACTATTGGCTTTTAATCTGTTCACTTTTATGTTTAACTCCGGTTTGTTGAATTTTAAATCAACGTCCACATTCGTAAATACAGGATTATTTTGTGCCTCCTCGATAAATTTAGGTAATATTTTCTGTATTTTATCAAAATCAAGATTCTGCAATACAAACTGTACAGGCAATCCCCTTGAGTTAGAAGTAGTGATAGTTGGTTCCTGACTAGCAGTAATTCGGGCATCAGGGATACTTTGATAAATTTTAGATAACTTTTTAGCTAACTCTTTTTGGGTTGTCTTACGTTCTGACGGATCGGAAAGAAAAGTCATGACATTTCCGGTATTAACACTTGAACTGTGACCTCCACCGTAACGTGCAAGGGTAAATTTTGCATCTGCTCCCAGGTCACTGTTGATTTTAGCTACTTTATCAATGATGTCTTTAGTTGTGGTGTATTCAGTTCCTTCAGGTGCCGTGATACTTGTTCGGATATAACTATGGTCCTCATCAGGAGCCAGCTCTGATTTTATTGTAGAATAAATACTGACAATAAGCAATATACATATAGCCAGTATGGCGAAAGAAATCCATTTATTAATAATAAAAAAGGATAAAAAGCGTCTGTATTTTTTTTCTACCGCCAAAAAGAATGGTTCTGTTGCAATGTAAAATTTGGAATGATGCGTTGCTGAACCACCAAGAAACACATTTAATACGGGTGTTAGTGTAAGTGAAACAAAGGCCGAAATTAATACGGCTGATGCTACAACAATTCCAAATTCGCGGAATAAACGTCCGGTAAATCCTTGTAAAAAGATAACCGGTATAAATACGATGGCCAGCGTGAGTGAAGTAGAAACAACCGCAAAGAATATTTCGCGTGTTCCTTCTTTGGCAGCCTGATATTTATCCATCCCTTTCTCAATACGTTTGAATATATTCTCGGTCACTACAATCCCATCATCCACCACCAGTCCTGTCGCCAGTACAATACCAAGGAGAGAAAGCACATTGACTGAGAAGCCAAAGAGATACATGACAAAAAAGGTACCTATAAGTGATACCGGAATATCAATAAGGGGTCGTAAAGCAATAATCCAGTTTCTGAAAAATAAAAAGATAATGACTACAACCAGGAAAATAGCAATCAGTAAGGTTTCCAACACATCTGTTACCGATTGACGTACAAATATCGATTTATCACGCCCGATATTTAATTCCATTCCTTTTGGTAAATTTTGTTTTATCTGATCCAGACGTTTATAAAATTCATCGGCAATTTGTATATCGTTGGCTCCGGGGAGTGGTATTAAAGCCAACATCACACCGCTGTTGCCATTAATGGTAGAGCCTGATTCCTCACTTTCTGGTCCCAGTACAGCTTCACCAATATCATTCAGCTTTACAACCTGGCTTTCGGTTTGTTTAATAATCAGGTTATTGAAATCTTCTTCGGTTTCCAGCCTACCCGATGTTTTCACGGTAAGTTCTGTTGCACCACCCCTGATCTTGCCACCGGGCATTTCCACATTTTCTTTGGCGAGTGCGGTATTAATATCAGTTGCTGTAAGATTATAAGCTGTCATTTTAGCCGGATCAAGCCAAAGACGCATAGCAGGTTTTTGTTGACCGTAAATTGAAACTGAGCTGACTCCAGGAATGGTTTGCAGTTTTTCTAATAAAACATTTTCAGCATAATCACTTAGTTCAATAGCACTCATGGATGAACTTTGAGCTGTCAACATGATAATCGGATCACCATTTGCATCTGCTTTCGTAACTGTTGGTGGAGAATCGATATCCAATGGCAGGCTTCTCATGGCCTGCGAAGTCTTATCCCGAACATCATTGGCCGCTTTTTCCAAATCGGCACCCAGATTGAATTCTACAGTGATGGAACTTTGTCCTGTTGAAGATTGAGAAGAAATAGATTTTACTCCTTCTATCCCGTTAATATTCTTTTCCAACGGTTCAGTAATCTGAGATTCAATGATTTCAGCATTGGCTCCGGTATAACTGGTTTGAACCGAAATTACCGGTGGATCTATAGCCGGGTAAAGTCGAATACCAAGGAAACTGAAACCTACCGCTCCCATCAAAATAATAATCAGACTCACTACAATGGAACCTATCGGACGTTTAAGTGCTGTATCTGAAATCATTGTAGTTTATTTGTTAGGGAAGAATAATTTAATTTTGCGCCTTCTTTCAGAAATAGTAGTCCGGAAGTAATAATGGTGTCTCCGGGTTGTATGCCTTTGGTAATTTCAATATTTGAAGCATTTCGAATGCCGGTTATCACGGTAATAAAATGGGCTTTTCCGTTTTTAGCGATAATAATGCTTTTGTCCTGTTCCTGAGGAATGACAGCCTGTGTAGGGATTAAAAGTGCTTTTGAATTTTCACTCAGTCTTAGTTGAACATTTGCAAATGCTCCTGGAATTAAAAGTTTTGATTTACCGTTCACAATGGCTCTTACTTTGAGGTTACGGGTAGTGGCATCAATTCCTTCTTCGGTTGCAATTACGTTCGCTTCAAATGGTGAATCATCATTATACATGGTAAATTTCACTTTCATACCGTTTTTGATAACCGAACCATATTTTTCAGGAACACTGAAGTCGAGTTTTATTTTATTTTCACTGCGAATCGTTGATAGAAGAGTAGCCGGGGTAACAATTGCTCCCACACTTATTTTTCGTAATCCTATAACTCCATCGAAAGGTGCCAGCACTTCCGTTTTTCGAATCAGTGTTTTCTGAACTTCGATATCCGCTTTAATTGAATTAACAAGCAAAATAGTCTGGTCGTAGTCATTCTGACTAATCCCGTTTGCTTTCAATAATTCGGATTGCCTTTTGAAGATTTGCTCCTGGATGGCTAATTGCGATTTCTGTTTCTTCAGGGTTGCCTGAAGATCATCGTCAAAAAGTTTCACTAACAAAGTTCCTTTTCGTACAAATTTTCCTTCCGGTAAATTTAGTTTTACCACACGTCCTGCCACTTCATTTTGAAGGGTGACTTCTTCAAAAGCAAGTAAAGAACCTGTTACTGATATTTCGTTGATAAGCAATGATGGCTTTACAATATATGCATCCACTTTTATTTGTGCATTTGCTTTTGAATCGGAGGTTTTTGCCTTATCTTTTTGTTTTGTAAATGCCATTCTCAAAAAGAAGGCGAATATTAATAGGATGATAATGGCAATCCAGATAGTTGACTTTTTTTTCATTTGGTAAATGGCTTTTTATAATGTAATTAGATTTGATACTATAATTGTGAGCATGGCATATAATTCGTTTTTTTGTTTCAATGTTAATCCCTTCAACGTTACGGCAGACAATTCGTCAAACGCTTTTTTAATATTAGGTATAACTTTTCTGGCTTTATCGGTCACCGATAATTCGTATTTCCGTTTGTCTGTTTTATTTGGAGTACGTTCTACATATCCGTTTGACGACAGGTAATCGATAATACGCACCACCTGAACTTTATCGCACGATAATTCGCGGGCAAGTTCCTGTTGTGTAATTCCATTTCCGGCTTCAATTAGTAATAAGGGGTAAAAAGAACGGTCAATATCAAGATGTGACAAGTTACCCTGAACAATATCCTGCGATATCTTGCTAATCTTTCCCATGATTCGTTCTACGGGCTCTTTCATATTTTCTTTAGATACATTACTTATGCGATGGTTTAATCACAACTGCAAAATTAAGTAAATTTATTATAGTTATCATTGTTATCTATTATTTTAATAGAGATTTAATATAATATTTTGGTTGATAGGACTCAACTGCAGATTTACGTTATTCAACTTTAGATTTACGGCATTCGTAATGATAGTTCAAATTTAAGCCATTTACAATTAATGAATTGATAGGATATTAAGAATTAAATACGTAATTTTGGGTAATGAAATTGCAGTATATTCCAGGGATTGAAAGAATGAATACCCGACTACATTACATAATGGGAACAGGTATGGACAAACAAAACGGGAACAAAAATGTTTCCCTTTAAAGATCTGTCAATTAAACCTCAAAATATCCACTCATCTATACAAATAACACGGGATAATAAATAATATTAGATTATAAGGATTATGAAAACAACATGTAAAGATTTTATCAGTCAATATTGGATGTTACTTTTGATCATAGTCCTGAAAATGATATTGCAATATGTCGTTGTGAACCCGGTTTACGAACTTCATCGCGATGAATTCCTGCATCTTGACCAGGCAAATCATCTGTCATTTGGCTTTATATCAGTTCCACCTTTTACGTCATTGGTCTCAAAACTTATTTACATGCTCGGTGGCAGCATGTTCTGGATAAAGTTCTTTCCTGCTCTCTTCGGGGCATTGACGATTGCCTTTGCCTGGTTAATAGTTGAAACATTGGGAGGTAAGCTTTTGTCAAAGATATTGGTATCAACAGCTTTGCTTTTTTCTGCGATGGCGCGTATCAATATGCTTTTCCAACCCAATTCATTTGATATACTGGCATGGACAATGATTTTCTACCTGCTGTTGAAATATGTCCAGTCTGAAAAGCCAAAGTGGCTTTATTTGCTGGCCATTGTCATTGCCATTGGAATGTATAACAAATACAACCCGGCGTTTTTGCTTATCGGATTGACTGCAGGACTCCTGTTGAATTCACAGCGGCATATTCTCCTCAAAAGTTCTCTTTGGAAAGCCGTACTTCTACTGGTAATCTTACTGCTTCCCAATATCATCTGGCAGGTAATTCACCATTTTCCGGTTATGGAACACATGAAAGCCCTAAAGTCAAGTCAACTTGATAACAATACATCCGCAGGATTTCTGAAAGATCAGGTATTGTTTTTCTCAGGCTCCCTCCTACTCATTGTGTCTGCAATGGTTGCTTTCATTTATTTCAGACCTTTCCGACCTTACCGGTTTGTTGGTTTAACCTTCGTGCTTGTTATTGTACTTTTTGCATTTCTAAAAGCTAAAGGGTATTATGCCATTGGGTTATATCCTGTAATTCTGGCTTTTGGAAGTGTCTATATTGAGCGTATTTTCAAACGCTACTGGAAGCCTGTCGTTGTTTCATCGCTAATCATGATTAACCTGATGGTTTTTATCCTGACGGTAAAAATTGTTTATCCCATTTATTCCCCTTCGGAGATAATACAACATACAAAGGAATTTGAAAAATTAGGTATGCTACGTTGGGAAGATGGACAAAATCATGCTTTACCCCAGGATTTTGCCGATATGATAGGTTGGAAAGAGATGGCTTTAAAATCATTAAAAGCATATAAGATGATACCTGTGGATGAATTGAAATACACACTTGTTTTTTGTGATAATTACGGGCAGGTCGGTGCATTGAACTACTATAACAGGAGTAAAATGCCCGAAGCTTATTCCTTCAATACCGATTATATCTACTGGTTACCACGTTTGACTTTGATTAAAAATATATTGTTGGTTGGAAAAGAACCCGACAAAGAAATAATCCATCTTTTTTTCTCATACAAAATCATTGATTCGGTTGGGAATGCATTTGCAAGGGAAAAAGGAACAAAGATAATTTTACTGTCCGGTGCAAAACCTGAATTCACGGAGATATTCTACAAAAAAGCAGAGGAACGAAAAGCAACGTTTGATATATTTTAAAGATTTGTCATTATAGACTAATTCCGTTACTCAAGTTTATAGGTTTTATTTTATAGAACTTTCTTATACCTGTCTTGTTCAAAATAATAAATTTCTATTCTCATTTAAAAACCATACATAAATTACTTTGCAGATTAAGCCATTTTATTCTGTAATGGAATCTTATGACTTGATGTTATTCCACCGTAAATATTGTGCCGGAAAAAGCAATTAATTCTAATTTGTTTTAGCTATTTTTGCAAAACCTAACTTAAACAGAATTTATTATGGAAAATACCTCTCCTTACTACCAGTTAGCTCACGATTTTGCCTTGTTTACCAATCGGAGCATATTCCTTACAGGGAAAGCGGGAACAGGAAAAACCACCTTCCTGCATAAACTAAAAAAAGAAACTAAAAAGCAAATAGCTGTAGTGGCTCCTACGGGTGTTGCAGCCATTAATGCCGGTGGAACTACCATGCATTCGTTTTTTCAGTTGCCTTTTAATCCGTTCTTTCCTACCGTCGAAGGAAGGAAGAACCTGATTGATAAAATGAAAATGCAGGGTAATCGTCGTAAAGTAATTCAGGAACTTGAATTGCTGGTCATTGATGAAATTAGCATGGTACGGGCCGATGTGCTCGATGCAGTGGATACCATCCTGCGGCATGTTCGGTACCGGAATAATGAACCCTTTGGTGGCGTTCAACTGATATTTATCGGGGATATGTTCCAGCTTTCACCGGTTGCTTCCGATGAAGAATGGCGGATGCTCTCGCAGTATTATTCCAGTCCGTATTTCTTCCATAGCCATGCAATTCAGCAACAGCAGCCTGTTTATATTGAACTGGATAAGATTTTTCGCCAGACAAATGGTGAGTTTATCCGGGTATTAAACGAGGTACGGAACAATTGTCTGTCCGATTCAGGATTGAAGTTGTTGCAAAGCCGTTATAACCCGTTGTTTGTACCACCAGCCGATGATACGTATATTACGCTCACGACCCATAATTATAAAGCCGACCAGATAAATGCGGAAGAGCTGGCAAAGGTAAAAGGAAAGATTTATTCTTTTGATGCTGAGATACAAGGTGAATACCCTGAAAAGAGTTATCCTACTGAAAAAACATTAGAGTTGAAAATAGGTGCAAAGGTTATGTTCCTGAAAAATGATACCGAAACTCCACGCAGGTTCTTTAATGGCAAGATTGGTGTGGTAAAAAGTGTTGAAGAGGAAACCATCACCATTAAATGTCCGGATGACTACAATACCATTGAGCTGAGTAAAGCGGTATGGGAAAATATCCGCTATTCTACCAATCCAACCACCAAACAGATTGAAGAAGAGGAACTGGGTAAATTTATCCAATTTCCGTTACGTCTGGCATGGGCCATTACCATTCATAAGAGCCAGGGACTGACCTTTGACAAGGCAGTTATTGATGCAGGTGCTGCTTTTGCTCCGGGACAGGTATATGTTGCTTTAAGCCGTTGCCGCTCGCTGGAAGGAATGGTGCTGTTGAGTAAGATTAATCCTGCCACCATACAGAACGATCGTCAGATCGTAGAGCATGAACGTGGTAAATTACCCATTGAAGCACTTGAACAGCAGCTGGATGAATCACGGAATCTATATCGTAACTTTATCTTATTGCAACTGTTCGATTTTAAGAATGTCGTTGGCCAGGCATCCCGTCTTTTACACGAAACAGGAGAAGTGAAATCATCGTTTAACGAAG
>Ga0302285_10001614_pt1 | contig 12599 bp, 12 predicted proteins | sample III_Fen_E2_2_FD_200455 | JGI IMG/M metagenome (GOLD analysis project Ga0302285, IMG submission 200455) | Peat permafrost microbial communities from Stordalen Mire near Abisko, Sweden - III_Fen_E2_2 | ecosystem: Environmental > Terrestrial > Soil > Wetlands > Permafrost | place: Sweden: Abisko...
GGCAGCTTTGCTCCCGCATTCACTTTGTCGTTCCACGACAGCGAATGCTCCCGCAAACCGCCAAATGCCAATAGCCTCGGTCGTTAGCAGCTATTTTAAAAAAATAAATTCGACGACTTTTTATGTTGTTGAGAGTTGATATGAAAGCAATATCAACAGAAATTAAGAGACAATGAAATACACCAAAACAGTTATTATTTTATTTGTTCTGACTATCACGCTCCATTTATACGGACAAGAGAAATCAGGTAAAATTAAACTCTCAAATCATATCTCATTAAGTTGGACTATTGAAAAGTTTGACAAATCAAAATACACTTATGACTATTGTGAGAACTCTGGAAGTAAGTATTTATGCAAGATTGACGAAAAGAAATGGTATGGTTCAGATTGGGGAATGGAATTTCCAAAAAATGAACTGACTAAATTGACTTTAGAACTAAACGGTGACAACATAAAATTAAATACAAGTCAAATGTTTAATCCAAATTATAGTGGAAGCCTAAACGAAGGACAATTTAAACTTAAAAAGACAGGTAACTCTTATATGCTTTATGCATTTTTTTCTGACGGAGCAGGAACTTACACAGTTTATTGGAAAATCAATAACAAGAAATCAGTTCGGGTGAAAATATCGAACGACGAGAAGGATTTTGAATGGCAAGTGACAAAATAAACAATAAAAAAAACAGCTGCTAACACACGCCTATGTTCATTGGCTGGCTGACGTGCATTCAGCGGTCTTTGCTCCCGCATTCACCTTGTCGTTCCACGACAGCGAATTGAAAATCAGCGAAGCTAATGCTCCCGCAAACCGCCAAATGCCCATAGCCTCGGTCGTTATGTGGCATTTAAAAAAAACGACAATATTGCAAATTCAAAAATATAATTAATATGGAAACAGTATTAGCAATTCTCGGAGTGATTCTAACTATAGTAATTGGAATAGTAGGTGTTCATTATACACTGAAACAGCAGAAAACTATTCAACTTACATTCTTAAAAAACACATGTATATCATTGTTTAAGGCAATTGTAAAGAATCTTGATGATATTGAAATTAAGTATCAAGGAAATAAGATAGGAGAAAATTTAATACTATTTAAAGGAACTATTTATAATAACGGCAATATTGATATAGATAAATCTATTGTCCACAAACCATTAACACTTGAGTTACCTGAACATTACTCATGGATTAAATATAAAATAATTGACTCATCTGATGGTTTAGACATTCAAGTTAATAAAGATAATAATAATCTTATTTTTGATTGGGGTCTATTAAAGGAAGGGGAATTTTTTACATTTGATAGTCTCATTGAATATCAATCTGATAAGAATTTAGAGAATAAAGATGAAGTTGATTTGAGAAAAGATCTTCTTGATAATATTACTTTTAGTCATCGAATTACAAATCTAAAGAATATCAAAAAAGAAAAAACAATTCCTAGACCAATGCCATTTATGGGAATGTTAATAATGTCAATTGTATTTCTGAGTCTTGTTTTTGGTGGCTTTTATTTTTCAGTAGGTCAGTATTTATTTCCAAAGTATGAAATTTATCAAGAAGTATCAATTAATTCGACAATAAATATAGTTAGGCTTGAACCAATTAGTAACAATTCTATTGAACTCAAAGATTCAAAAGACAATATCATACTAGAAACTAGTATAGATGATTATATTAAAAAATCAAACAATAAAATGATTATTAAGAAAAAGAAAGTTGATTATGCAGCACTTATTGTAGGAGGATTTTTTGGACTTTTTTACCTCATAATGTGGATAGTTTTAATATTCAGCGAAATGAAAGAACGTAAATTATATAAAAAGCTCAAAGCTATTGCTGATAAATATGATAGTTTTGAATTGGGAGAAAGAAGAAGAGTAGGATTTTCGTTGTTTTCATTAATATTAAAATAAACGACCACATAACACACGCTTATGCTCACCTGCTGGCTGACATGCACTTAGCAGTATTTGCTCCCGCATTCACTTTGTCGTTCCACGACAGCGAATGCTCCCGCAAACCGCCAAATGCCCATAGCCTCGGTCGTTAGCGGTAAGGCTAAAAAAAATGAAAACTGACTGTATGTAATGAAATTTCATAGGTTTTACTTGATAGAAGTAAAGGACATAAGCATATTGACTTCAAGACTGAGAACTCATTTAGAACAATAAATGTAAGCGAAGAAAAAATGAAAAAAACAATAATCTATATCATTTTAGGAATGACTTTCTTGACAACAATACTTTTCGTTGGGTCACCTTTTGAATTCCTAAATGAGACAATTGATAAGATATCGACACCTTTATTTCTGACATTTGTAGTTGTGCTGTTTATTCTGCTATTTAGACAAGCTCGACGAATTGAGAAAAAAGGAATAAAACGAACTTTAGTCGGACTTCTTATTATAATATCTATTCCCTATTTCTTTATAGGTCTTTATACATTCATGTTGAATAGTGGAAAATATCATTCTATGTGGAAAGATACTAAAATTTATACAAACAAAGATGGTGAAAAAGTAATAAGACAACGAATAAATTCAGCATTTACTCATTATTACTATCGAAACAGAAGAATAATTAGAGATTTTGGTCAATTTAGAATTTCAGTTGACTGTGAAACAACCGATTTAAAGGGTAATTGGAGCGAGTATGACGTTGAAAATCGAACTACTAAAACAATTAATTTTGAGAACGAAAACTTGAAGAACAATAATGACACCATAAAGCCCTAACCGCTAACACACGCCTATGTTCATTGGCTGGTTGATCCCGATTGTTATCGGGACAGGCAATACATTCCGGCAGTTTTGCTCCCGCATTCACTTTGTCGTTTCACGACAGCGAATTGAAAATCAGCGAAGCTAATGCTCCCGCAAACCGCCAAATGCCCACAGCCTCGGTCGTTAGGGGCAGTTATAGAAAAAAAAGAATATGAGAAAGTTACAACTATTATTAATCATTGTATTGTTCTGTTATTCCTGTGCTGACAAACAGAAAACACAAGAGAAAAAGAGTTCTACGATAACTCAAGCAGACTCATTGGTAAAAAGAGACGACAATCAAGAAAAAGAAATAATTAAGAAAGTTTCCACGTCATTTTACGACTGGTACTTGAAACGAATTAATTCTCTGACAGACACCACTGCATATGACTATGTTATTGTGAAAGGTGAAAATGGAAAGTGCAAAGTAAACTTTGAACCTTACTTTAATCAACTGCGACAACTCAAAACAATTTCAAAAAAGTTCATGGACAAAGAACTTGAAAGAACAAAAGATTGTGTTAAGCATATGAAAACCGTTGATTGGACAGAATATCAAGACGCAGATGCTTATGAGTACGAAGATTATTGCCCTGACTGCGGACAAATATATTGGGTTCAAAGCCAGGAACCTTACAGCGGTGTTGAAATACTTGACATGAAAAAGAACGGAAATATATGGTTTACAACGCTTCAGTTTTATAGTGATTACGACAAAAAAAGAGTCAGAAACAACAACTTTCTCCCCGTAATTAGGATTGAAAATGAATCTGGGAAATGGTTAATGACTGAAATCAAATTTGACAAGAAAAATAACTAGCCCATAACACACGCCTATGCGCATTGGCTGGCTGACGTGCGTTTAGCAGGTTTTGCGCCCGCATTCACTTTTTCGCTTTGCGAAAGTGAAGCTCCCGCAAACCGCAGATGCGCATAGCATCGGTCGTTATGTGTAACCTTAAAAAACTGCTCATGAGAATATTTTTTATAATATTTTTTTTAATTATTTCGATTAATATTTTCTCTCAAAACAATAGATATATTGATGAGGAGAATAATGCTATCAATGATATTTTCATCAACTTAGTTGACACCAACCGATACTATTTAAAAGAAAGGCCATTTTATTCATGGCGTCATGAGGATTTAAAAAAATATGCAAAAAATCCTAAAAAATATAAATCTAATTTGGATTACTTAGATAGCTTATATAATCCTTTTGAATTCTCAAAATTACTTATTGAGACTAAAGGCAATAAAGATTTGATTGATGATTTCGAAGATAAATTTGATGATTATGCAGATAGTATAATTAAACAAAAAGATAGCTCAATTCTAAAAATATTTATAACAAATGAGCTTGGAAAACCTAGTAAATGGGAAATTCATACTTGGATTGATATTTCATTTCCAGACACTATAAGTCCAAAGTTATATCCTGTAGATACAACTTTGCAAAAAAGATATTTTGATTATAATTATATTAAAAACAAAGGAAGATATGTTTTTTCATTAGATAAATATCCTGACTGGCAAGGTAGACTAATGACAAAAAAAACAAAAGAGATTGGCATACTTAGCATTAGTAGAATTTCTTTCAATAAAGATTTTACAAATGGAATCTTCTTTTATGAAATATATAAAGATAACTTAGATGCTGAAGGATATACAATAATAATTGAAAAGATTAATAATGTTTGGAAAATTAAAATAAAGTCACAAACTTGGGTATCATAATGAAAGGCTACACCCAACAACGGTTCATAAGCAACGGCGGGGCTTTCAGCGGTGCAAGCACCCCTTCCCGCCCCGTGTTTCTTAGCGTGGGATGCTGACGCATCCCCGAAATCCGCCGCTGCCCATAGCCTCGGTCGTTAGGGGTAAATTTATAAAATGAAAAAACAAGAATAAATACAAGGAATTTATTGCACTAAAACTCTCGGAAAACAATAGATAGACCAGAATAAAAACGTGAATTATGAGAACGACCTTACTAAACATTATTTTATTGGTTATCACGACAACAGTTTTGATAAGTTGTAATGACGATGAAAATATTCAAACTTTTGACTTTTCAGGAGATTGGAAAGTTATTTCATTCATTGACCTCAAAACTTCAGAAAAAACAACGAAGACTGAAGAAAACACATGGAGTCTACTTAATAATGGTGACAACACAATTAGCTTCACAAAATCTGACTCGACAAAAGGTATTGTTTCAGGAAAAAATGTTACAAATGGTTTTTATGGAGAATATACAACTGATTCTAATGGAAAAATCTTAATAACAAATGTAATTTGGACAAAAATAAACGAACCTGAATGGGGCAAATTATTTCATTCAATCTCGAATGCTGAATCATACGAAATTAAGAATAATATTCTGACAATTTTTTATAACAACAAAATGAAATGTATAACATTAGAAAAGATTAGTAACGAATAGAAAGACAAAAACCTACCGCTAACACACGCTTTTAGGTTTGCACAATAATTAGAATTTTGAAAGGCGAGATTGATTGCTTTTGTCAGAATCAAAATTCTTGGCAAGCCAAGCGGCAAAGCCGAGCGTTCAGAATTATTCAATTTACAGAATTATGATCATTCTATCATTCTGTGAATTCTGATTCAGACAATTGACAGCGAATGCTCCCGCAACCAACGGTTACTACCAACGGGAGTAAACTGCCGAATGGTAATACTCTTTCAAAATCACAGTACCGTAAAAAGAAAATCATCATAATCACATTCAAATTAATAGAAATGACAGAACAAAATGAAAAGAGACAAAACAGCCTGACTGCTGGATTTTTATCTATTTTAGCGGCTATATTGTGGCTTATTGGAAAATTTGTTGGAGAAACAAATTGGTATGCCAAGTTGGATACCATTGGAATAATAATGCTTTTAATTCCAATAGCACTTCTTACTAATGGTCTTTGGATTTTATTCAAAAAAAGAAAATGACACAATAATCAACACCGACCGCATAACACACACTTTTAGGTTTGCACAATAATTAGAATTTTGAGAGTCAAGGTTGATTACTTTTGTCAGAATCAAAATTCTTGGCAAGCCAAGCGGCAAAGCCGAGCGTTCAGAATTATTCAATATACAGAATTCTGATCATTCTTTCATTCTGAAAATATGATTCAGACAAATGACAGCGAATAAGCTTGCAGACTGTGAAATGATAATAGTCTTGGTTGTTAGGTGTAAAGGTAGAAAACAAAAATATCAAGTAATCAACCGACTAAAATTAATAGCAAACATAGAAATATTAACTTCAAATTTGAATAAATTCTGCTCAACAGCTTGCCTAAAGTAAAGATTATCAATAATAATTAGAAGAAAAAGTGTATGAAACAAATTTTACTAGCTATCCTACTGTCTTTTTGTAGTTTGATGCAGGCTCAGTTTGTAGTAAGCTCTCTTAAAATTGCTACTAACGATGTAATTTATAATCCATTTACAGGAAAAATTTACGTTACTATACCAAGTTCCAATGGTTCTAATGGTAATAGTATTGGTATAATCAATCCATCTACAATGGTATTAGAAAAAACTATTTTTATTGGTAGTGAACCCACTATCATGGACATTTCGGATAATGGTCAATATATTTATGTAGGTTTTACGGGTTCAGCTACTGTCAGACGATTCAACGTTAATAGTCAAACAGCAGAGATCCAGTTTCCTCTCGGTAGTGATTCCTTTAGTGGGCCATTTTATGCGTATGATATCACCGTTATGCCGGGAAACCCCAATACTATAGCTGTTTCTAGAATAGTGAATGGCTCTACAGGTTTCTATGGAGTTGCTATTTACGACTCTGGTGTCCCACGTGCAACTACAACTATTTCTACTTATCCAAATAATGATAGTTATGTTTTACACTTCTTGAACAGCACAACTATGTGGGGATTTAATAATCACTCAACAGGTTTCGATTTCAATAAACTAACTGTGGATCCTAATGGGGTAAAAGAAGTATTTAATGTAGGTAGTATAGTAAACAGTTTTAGTGTCAATGATTTTGTTTACGACAACACCAAAACAAAAGCCATTTTCGACTATGGTTCAGTTGTCGATTTGTCGAATAGCTCACCATTTACCATTGGAACATTTACTGGAGCTAGCGGTCGCGTAGCATACGATAATGTAAAAGATCTTGCCTGTTACGCGACTAACAATGATAGCTATAGTGCTAATAGTACCATTACATTTAAAAGATATAATCTTAATACTTTTTTACTATATGACAGTCAGGTAGTAAGCGGATATACTGGACAAGTAAAACATATCACTGCTTGTGGGGGAGGTCGCTATTTATTTAATACCAGTGATTATGTTATTCTTCTTAAAGACCCTACTGCGGGGATTGACAACATATCAGGAATAACCAAAACAATCGAGATTTATCCTAATCCAGTAAAAGATAAATTTTCAATTCGGAATGATATTCAGATTAAAAAGTTGCAAATAATGGATTTATCTGGTAAAATTGTTGCGGATCATACTAATCCTGAAAAAACAATATCTGTTAGCGAAATTGCCAGAGGAACATACATTGTGAAATGTTATGATTCAGAAAACCAATTCTATATAAGTAAACTTGTGAAAATGTAATGCAAAACTCTGAACAGAGTAGTTTGTAAATCGCAGCTAACATGAAAATTGCTAATGGAGTTGCCAACATTATAGCCTGGTGAAAACAAAACACATAGCGCATAACACACGCTTTTAGGTTTGCACTGTAATTAGAATTTTGATTCAGACAATTGACAGCGAATAAGCTTGCAGACTACGAAATGATAATAATCTTGGTCATTCTGGCCTATAATAATAAAGTCAAACAATAGTATAATCAACATAAAAATGAAAAAATCAATCTTAATTCCATTGCTAATCTTCAGCACGATTCAATTTACGACAGCGCAAAAAATTAATCAAATAACTTATAAATTGAAAAGCGTTGACTCTTTATACGTAATAACAGATAAAGTATTCTCAGATGAGATTATTCAAACAAAATCCGATATAATATTCTCGAAAAACATTCCAAATAAAAACATAATTTCGATTGAGGATAATCTTAATAGAAGATTTGATAGAGTAAATTTCAATCATACTAATTATTACTCAAAGCTATTAAATGAAGGTTACTTTAATTTATATGAACTTAAAGTGAATGATAAACCTACTTATATTATATATTCAAAAAATGACAGCGTAATCTTAGAGAAGAATGATACTATAATCGATCAGACTATTATAAAAGACAGAAAATACAATAACAAATTAGTATTTCTATGTAAAGACTACCCCGAATTATTGAAAGTAGCTGAAAAAATGAACTTCAAAAATGAAGATTTACAAAGCTTAATTTCAGCTTTGAATGAAAAACATGGTGGTAGCAACATAAAAAAGCCTGTGATAAGTAAATTAGATTATTTGAGTTTTTCCTTAAAAGGGATGCTGCAAAAAAACGAAACCGAAATAATGTTAGGTGTTTTTATGTCTCAATATTTTTTAAATATGTCGACTAATTTATCAGTCAAATATGGCATTGTGGCGAGTTATTCTCAATATATAGGATATTTTCCTGATGTATTCACTGGATGGTCTTTCAATGGCTCCGAAAAGGAGTTTGAGGCGTTTGTAAAATATATCAATACAAATAAGAGTTACTATGAAACAATTACTCAAAAATATCTTGAAATCCCCTTGATATTCAATTATGAAATTACAAACTCTACAATAACTCCTTATTTTTACATGGGATTAGCACCTATGATATTTTCCGATGACCTCACCAGATCATATTCAAATGTAGTAAGCAAAACTAGAAGAATTGGTATGAATTTTTTTGGAGCAGGAGGAGTTAAACTAAAATTGACTAATAGTTTTAATATTCTATCTGAATACAGATATGAAACATTAAAAGGTCTGAATCTAAAGGTTGGGATGGAGTATTTTTTAAAACTTTAGATTGGTTTCCCCCTCCTTCCCGCGCTATTGTATCGCGTGGGTAAATAGAGGAGTGAAGAACAATAAATGGTATTCAGCAATAATGAGTAACTAAGCCACACGATGCAATCCGTGCGGTAGTAAAGAGGTTGAATAAGCCCGCAACCAACGGGAAGTAATTTGCAGAATAAGAGTTTGGCATTTTTTAAAACGGGAGATGAAGGAGTCGCAGACTCTCATTAGGGGCAAGTGAAAAAGTAAAAGAAAAAGAAAGAACAGACAACCAAATAATTTTAAGTACATTTAACATGAATTTAATTAAGAAAACAACATGCTTGACACTTCTGATTTTTTTAGTTTTAGTAGAATCTATCGCTCAGAATGTAGAAAAGTTTTACAATTATAAATGGAAAGAATGCGAGCCAAATGTTGCAAGATTTTACAGTATAACAACAAAAACTGACTCAGGATACTTTAGAAAAGATTATTATATTAAAGAAAGAAAATTGCAAATGCTTGGTAATTATTCAGACTCTTTATACAAAGTTAGAAATGGAAGTTTTACTTTTTATCATGCGAATGGTGTTCTTGAATCTTCGGGAAAATATATACAAAATAAAAAAGATGGATTATGGATAAGTTTTCATAATAATGGTTCTCTGAAAGACTCTACTGTCTATTATGGTGGAAACCAAATAGGGAAAAGTTTTTCTTGGTATTCAAATGGTTATCCACATGATTCAATATCACTAAATGCAGATAGAAGTGGAGTCTATGTTTCATGGTTTGACAATGGTGTGCCAAATTCAGCGGGTAGATATTCCTCTGACATGAAACAAGATGGGAAGTGGAGATACTTTCATAAAAACGGTATTGTTAGTTCGATTGAAATATATGACAAATCAAAACTAGTTAACAAACAGTATTTCAACGATAAAGGAGAATTAATGAATGATACTACAAGTACAGATAGACAAGCACAATTTAATGGTGGAATTGAAGCGTGGTTAAAATACATTTCAAATCAGATTTACTTTCCGAATGGTTATAAAATAATCAATGGAGTCGTTGCGAAAGTTGTTGTAACTTTTACTGTGAATGAAAATGGAGAAATTGAAAATGTATTTACGAGTACTCCCTTCGACAAAATATTTGATGAAATAGCAGAAAAAGCAATTAAGAAATCACCTAAATGGATACCTGCAATTCAACATAATAGAAATGTCCAACAAGTAATTCATCAACCTGTTAGCTTTCAAAACTATAAAGATTGATTAAATACACATTAAAAACAACAAACACCTCACAGATAACACTCGCTCATAGTTTTGCACTGTAATTAGAATTTTGAGAGGCGAGGTTGATTGCTTTTGTCAGAATCAGAACCAACGCTCACTATCAACGGGAGTAAACCGCAAAATGATAATAGTCTTGGTCGTTATGGGTTATCGCAAAAAAAATAAGAAAATAGAAAGTATATGGCACAGACATTTAGACTCAAAAAAGGAGAAATCTTATTTGAAAATGATAAAATTATCATATCAGACAAAGTTAATAGACAAAATGGTATGACACTACTTACGTCAGGTTTATGGATATTCTATGGAACAGTATCAGTCCTAAGATATATGAAAACGGGTGATGAATTTTTACTTTGGACTGGTTCTTTTATTGGAATTGGACACCTTATTATTTTTGTGTTTACACTTTTAAGATCTGCAAAAAGTGAAATATCATTGAATGACGTAAAATCAATAAAAGTAAAACAACGATTTAATAACAGTTTTTTAGACATTAAACTTAAGAACAATAGATTAAGACGTGTAATTCAGGTTGAAGATATAGAAGAACTCGAAGAATATATTAAAACATATTATGGTGGTTTGACAACAAAGTGAAAAATAGTTTTGGTTGATAGGTGTAAGGTGAAAAGACATTAGTGCCAACTGATTTTTTATGTCTATGAGAAAAATTGTGTTGGATTAATTGATAAACTCCGAAAAAAACAGTAAAAGCAATTATTTAGAACATTAATTCAATAACAAATGAAAACAAAACTTTTAAAAAACGTATTGTTGTTGGGTTGCTGCTTCTTGTTTATAAACGCAGTTGCACAAAATAGCCTAAAACAGAAAACGGATATTCCCGGTAAGTACAATTATTTTCTTCATCCCGACACCGTGCATCGGGTTACTATAAATCCATTTTTATGGAAAGATTACCCAGACGGCAAGAGCAATCCGATTGATTTAAAGAAAGCATACGTTGAAGCACAAAAGGTGGGTAACGGTTATAAACTCCTGCAACTGGCAAAACATGAATTCGATTATGTTGATACCTATGGTAATTTAGTTCCAAGCCGAATTTTGTTTGAAGCATATCAAATCGCCTTAAAAAATTCCGATCCTTATCTGTCATTCTATATCCTAAGATATGATTTTAAATATAATCTATCCATATATTATACCTATGAATATATGATGAAACAGGTTGATTCGCTTGCGACTTGCCATAAGAATGCCGATGTATTATTGAGGTTGGCAATGCTTGACGATACGATTTCTGTGATGAAACATTCCACACCTGCAAGAGTTCGTGCAAAAGCCTTATTTATAAATAATCCGGGTTTTGCACCCTATCCAAATCCTTACGATATTCCGACAGTAGACAAACCTTTTAAAGATAATCCGTTTTCATGGAAAAATTACCCCATGAATATTAGTACTGAGACCCAATTTGTGATTGACTACAAATCGGCTTTAAAAAATAACGATGGATATCGATTGCTTCAGTTGGCTAAAGTTACATCGGATAAAAAAATAACCAAAACTGTTACGGTAAAGTCGATCCTGCAAAAAGCTTATAACATTGCCTGTTACAACAAAGACCCCTATTTGCGTCTGTATGTTGGGTTATTTTATAAAGATACCAAACTGATAGAAAAGGCTCAACTGAGTGATATTTTCAGACTTGCGTACAATACCGCTATCGAAAGAAGAGATGCTTTGCCCATCTATGATTTTTATAATTATGAGAAAGAAAATGATTTCTTGCCTGATGTTACACCCAAAATGATTCTACTTAAAGGTATGCAGATACAAGCATCATATAATGAACGCATTATCTATAACTTTCAAAAATGGATAACACCTCCATTGGCTAAAACAAACGGTAACCCATATCCAAATCAAAAGCAAAAGCAAGCTCAATCGGAAGATGACTATTGGTAACCCAGAATGAACTTAGTTATTAAACAGATAACTTTACTACAATAATGTCTATCTAACTTAATAGTTTAATTTTAAGTGTTACTCCACTACTGCGCGATGGTATAGCGTGGGTAAATAGAGGAGTGAAGAACAACAAAGGGATATAGCAATAATGAGTAACTAAGCCACACTATGCAATCGTGCGGCAGTAAAAAGGTTGAATAAGCCCGCAACCAACGCTCATGACCAACGGGAAGTAATTTGCAGAATAAGAGAAAGTACTACATTAACAAAAATAGATAAACATAAATAATAACACTTAATATTTTTTGACTTATGATAAAAAGAACAAACTTTAGGATTTACTCATTGCTAATAATGGGTGTAAGTATTGTAGTTGCAAGTAGTTGCAAAAAAGTTGATGACAACGAGCCGTCATTAAACAATCCAACTAATGGAAAAACAACTGCCGTGTTTAACCCCAATATAACCTACGGCACCATGACCGACCAAGAGGGAAATGTGTATAAAACAGTTACTATTGGGACTCAGACATGGATGGCGGAGAACTTGCGTACAACCAAATACAACGATGGTACTGCCATACCTAATGTAACTGATTACACTAAATGGGGAGATATAA
>Ga0302285_10001615_pt1 | contig 12597 bp, 9 predicted proteins | sample III_Fen_E2_2_FD_200455 | JGI IMG/M metagenome (GOLD analysis project Ga0302285, IMG submission 200455) | Peat permafrost microbial communities from Stordalen Mire near Abisko, Sweden - III_Fen_E2_2 | ecosystem: Environmental > Terrestrial > Soil > Wetlands > Permafrost | place: Sweden: Abisko...
AACGAATTCTTAATTTGGATCTCGCATTATTCCCTTTTCAACCAACACAAGACACGATTAATACTACCAGTAGCGAAGAGCATTATTAATGAAGTAGCAATAAAGTGCTAAAGTTCTAATGGTATATTCTTAATAGTTTCCTAATTTGAAATAAGAAACTCAAAGCAGATAATCTAGTTGTTTAGGATCATCAAAAACAGTCATTTCGTTCAAAAGGAAAGAATTATTCTCATCAACTGTCAAGGTTTCCTCTTAAATGTATTGATTGACAGAACGGTAGTTTAAAATGAAGAAAAAAGCTAACCCAGAAAAGATAAACTTGATATGTATTTTTTAAAATTTAACTTCAAAATGAACTCAAGTTGGATAAAACTTTTTTTTAACATTCAAATTCATTTTTCACTTGGTGCGAGAATTACATTCGAGATAAGCACAAAGAAAGCATAAATAACTGCACCGTTACCACATTTCATGTTTCTAATGGAAAGTTCTTAATCTCTCTTGATTAAATATGAAAAATTAATAATTTTTGTTACTTTTCTAAGCATGTAATATATGCTATGAATTTTTTTAGCTTTTTTGATTTGGGGTTACTAAACGAGGGGAATATGATCTGTCTAAATAGGATATATGTCTATCAGCAGTATTACTAAACAAGTAAATAACTTTAATTGCTTCTCGTAACAGTTGACTGACTCTTTAGTCATCTTTGGATACTTATTAACTGATATATTTTTGATTTTTGACATATTCTGAAGGGTGGAAGTTGTGTTAATTTGAAATTCATAAATTGAGAAAACTAGCAAAGACACAAAAACAACTTATGAATCAATTACAATGGGAATTTAAAAAAAGAACTGAGAAATAACAGTAAAGTTAAGCTAGTTTATTATTCCTTTTTATTTAATTGAGCGCGAACCTATTGATTTTGAAATCATTATTTTGTTGTTTTTTAAATTTATTCAATGAGTTCACATTAATAAATTTATGAAGGAAACCACGACATATTCAAACTAATTGTGATGACGATGGTAATTGATTCAAAACAGGTTAATTTGATATCATGTAAATCGGTTCGTTTTCGTGTGTAGATTATGATTTAAATGAATTTATCATTTAAGAGTAATTTTATTGAAAATTCAAAAAAAAAGAATTTGGAGCATTGTAAATCTATTATTTTACTTAAAATCAATCTTAAATATTTTGGATATTTTGGAAGAAGCTGGAAATGATGCATCGAATTACCTTACGAGACGCTAAAATATTCCTTTCGATATTAATTTTTCAATGGGAAGAAACTGAGAGTGTTTTTTGTTTTTTTGTTTAGGCGGGGAGGAAGGGAGGGGGGAGCTGATTCTTGTCAGAAATGACAAACCAAATACAGGGATTTTGAAAAATGAAATGATGGAGGGCAAGCTTCAAAGGATTGGTGCGTCAAAACGGAATGATATAATTATTAAATTTTCAAACAAAAACAAAAAAATAATTAAAATAAACAATCCCAACAAACAAAAACTAGCAATATTTAGAATGAGCGCTGAAGTATCCCACGTACCTGAGACTGAAGTAACTGCTGAAGTCACTCACACTCATGCTCATGAGAAGGAATCCCACCATCATGATAATGAAACTACCACTGCTACACACACTCATTCTCATGATGATGGTCACGGACATGTTCACACTCACGAACACACCCATCATGTACATGACCATGCACAAGAACATACTCACGAGCCAGCCCACGAGCATACCCACGAACATACTCATCACCACACTCACGAAGCTGTTGCTGAAACTGAAGCTACTGAGGCTAAAACCGTCGAAGCTGCTGAAACTACTGTCACCGCCACCGAAACTGCTGAATAAACTGAGGAAACAGAAGAAACTTTGAATAAGAAGCGCACAGCTGCTGAATCTGCAAGTGAGACTGCTCCTGCTGCTGAGGAAGCTTAAGTCACTGAAGAAGTTGCTGCCGCTGATAATGCCGAAGAGCCTGAAGTTACTAAGAAAGCTAAGACAACTGAAGAATGAATTTAATTTTTCCTTTAGATTTATTTGTGTCTTTTTGTGTTTTTTTTAATACGTCAAGACCTTTGAAAGATATCTTTAAAATTATTCAACAAATGTCTTACCTTGTTTGCTAAGAAATACTTCATGTGTTGCCTCGAAAGAAGAGAATTTTAAAGGAAGAATAAATAGAAAAGTGTGATAAAATAGCAGAAAGGGTTAAGGAGGGGAAAAATTAGCAAAAAAAGAAAGAAGGGAAATATCCACAAAATATAAGTGAAATCTATCCAAATATGAAAATTTTCCTTAAGTTTATGGCAGCAAAATTTTCGAATTTTAAGATTACAAACAGAATATATGTAAATTGTAGTCGTAAATATGGTAGTATTAGTAAATAATTAACAACTTTTGTGTCTTTAGAGCAAGGTAGTAGTTCCTCCTAAAAATCTAATCAAGAAGCTAAATATTACCAAAAGAGCCAATCAAATAAAGATAAATCCTTGGGGGAGGTTGGTGCTTAGCTTTTTAAATTTGATTTGTGACCTCAGATGATCTTAGGTTGCTTCTATGTTATTGAGTTAATTTAAAGTTGATTTTGGAGGGATATTGGCGGGAAAAGTTAATAATACAATATCAGATTTTAGTTTGGGAAGCTGCGGGTGTGGATCAATCAATTTCGTTCGAGGATGGGCACACAATTTCCTCAATCCAAGGAATTTAAAAAGTTTATGATTTTGAAGAGTCTTTTAAAGGAATAGTTTGATCTTCATGGGGAGAATTCATCAGGCCTGAAGAATTCCGCTATGTAAATCTCGATTCCTGAGAAAAAACCACAAGAATTTAAAGAAATAGGTATTCAAATAAACAAATCAAAGTAATCAGCTGGTAAATGTTTTGGTTTATAACAAAAAATACTAAAAATAGAAAGGAAAGAGCAAATACCAACATCAAATTCATTGAAACATTGAAATACCTACACACCAGCGATATTAAAGAAGTCTTAAATTGCTATTTTTGGACTTTACAAAAACATCTTTGAAAAATAAAACAAAAATGAGATTCGATTTAGAAGACAAGAGGAAAATTGAATTGATCTGCGAGTTACTTAAAGCTTTATCTAGTGGAAGATAGACTGTGCTCCTCGTTTGGCATAGAACAGAAGGTTGGGCAATATTACAGAATCCAGAATATTTAGACAATTTAGACAGCTCCAATATGGTGAATTTATGTTTAATTCGAAGTCATTTTTTCGGTCACGTCGTTGGGGAAGGTAAAGAGCACATGTGCTTTGAGTTAGATATCAGTAGTTTATCGAGAGTTCTCAAAAGTGTAAAATATGCTATTAAAAAGATGGTTTGGTCAGCTACACTCATTCAAGGCAACAATAACAACAATAACCCTGGGGAAAGCTAAAATCACAACCAATAAGGTGCAACTCAAACATAACAGCAGTAACAACAGCCGTAAAGTGCTAGATTGCAGCTCTTTTTGTTTGTCGAAGAAGGATAATTGGAAGTATCCGCGGAGATTGGTACAGTGTTATAAGTGAATCCTTAGATTTATTTCAGAATTTTCAGAGAATTCACAGAGGATAAAACGCAATATCTCGAAATCAGGCAAAGTTACTTGCAATAATTGCAAGATCTAAAGAGAAATTAATGTGTTTTCTTTAGGTTCTACGATGGATTTGTGTCGGCTTACAATGAAGAGCAAGAGAATAATATATCTATCAAAAACACAGCTCTAAATCATTATGATTTTAACTAAATCTACAAGAACCTCAAAGGAAAGAATCTCTTGACGATTCCACCTAATTTCTTAGTACCTTAAGTTATGATAGGATTGAAGCTTAAAGATCCAATTTAGCTACTGATTGGTGATGATATTGTAGATGATCATGTGTGTGTGTCTTTGAGGACAAAGAGTGATTCGTTCACATTCATTTCGTAGTTTAAATCTATTATTGAATTGGATCTAGAAAATAGAAGAAATGATCCATTTGAAATACAACGATTACTGCAAGAACATCTCAGAAAAGAAGCAGGTGAATCGTAATTCCATACAGCTAAATAAGATCTACCAAACAACAACAAGGATACATCCAATAATAATAACAATAATATGGAGTTAAACAGTAATGTGAAGAATCATTAGGATTTATAATAACAATAAATGTCGGATAGTTAATTCTTTGGAAAGGATACTTAAACTAAGAAAGAGAGCAAACTCTAATAGCCTTCTACTCATACGAGAGAAAAAGAAATCATAAAAACAAGCAGCAATAAATAATATGAAGTACATAAATCGAAAGAATTCGTTCTTGATTAAGGTTAAAATAATCAAAATGATCAGGAAATTTCGTTCAAAAAAGAAAATACATCGCAGAAGAAGTAATAGCAGTAGTAATCTTCGAAATCACAATCGCATAAGTACATTAAGGAGAGTTAACTCTAAAAAGATAATACAACTAGCTAAATTGAGAAAGACTATGAATTCTATGGAAAAATGCCTTCCTAAGCAAACAACACCAGCACTAGACTCAACAGCTAAGCTATGAAGGAAATAGACTACTAAGCTGGGTTAATGGATGGTCCTGGGATTGGTGTTTCTCAGATATAAAGCGCAGAAAGCCATATTTAGGGATTAACAAATAATATGCAGCTAGCTGATAAATATCGATAAGATCCATTGATGTCTCTCCCATTGGAGTCTCAATCGAATCTATTCAATGCCAATAACACCTAAAGTAAAGCGATTGACTAGGGTAAAGCTCCTTAAGGAAATACGTTCGATGCTCCATAATCGAAATCCTAGAAAAGTCAAAGAAAACTTTTCAAAAATAGCGAAAAATCTGGAGATAAAAAGTAGTAGTAATAATAATAGATTTCATAATAAATCAGCTAGCAAGGTGGTAAAGACGATAGCGTTGTGTTTGGAGTATCGTAGAATATACCTTAAGGGAATAATAGTAGTAACTTTGGAGTCACTTCTTCTCATATTACTCCAGTAATAAATTAAGTGCCTTCTTCTACTTCACAAGCGTCGTTAAAGGCCTCGTAATCTGGAAAGAATAATGTTCCAAGGAATGGCTAAGTACCTAACAACAGCAATGGCAAAAAGAACCCTCCAGAAACTACAGCAAAGAAGAGAAAGAATGGGAAATAATAGCTGACTTTAGATGAAAGTACTAGAAAGATTGTACATAAGGATAATGGTGATCAAGATAAACTTCTGCATAGAACAGATCTGCTCTCTAATCCAACTCTTTCTCAGAATAGCAACAACAATAACAATAATGCCCACTCTTTCTCATCCTTTTTAAATAACAAGAAGGAAAAGGATTTTTCGATCTTTAAGTTAGACAATAATCTCACTGCTGCTGCTGCTGCATTATCATATTAGTGAAATTTAATTTTGATCTCTCCCTTGAAACCAACAACAAAAGGAATTATTTTGAGTGGATATTTTTTGTTAGAAGACCACAAAAACAAAAATAAAATAGAAAATAATTAATATAATTTGTGTGAGAATATTTTTGTAATTTAAATGCATAATTAATAGATAATATCAATTTTTCCAATGATTTTAAAGTAGTTCTTTCTTTAAAAAGTTATCAAATTTTTAATGGAATTCAATTAAAGATAAATTTTAGAGGAAAAGAGAGAGTTTTAGGGGTATTTGTGAAGAACTTTAAAAATATTTCAAAATGTTATTTATTCTTGAATTTTACCCTTCTTTTCAATTAATTTTTCTTTTTTTCTTAAAATTCATTCCTTTCAATCCATCTCTCCCCCTCTCTCTTTTAACTTGAAAATGAGTAAACTTTATATAAAAGAACACAAGACAACTAACTACACATATTTATATAAGATTACAAAAAAAATGAAAAACATTTTTTTCATATGATTCGTTTGTGTCTTGTGTCTTTTGAGGGAAGGAGATGGAAAGCCCAGTGAGACAAGGGAAAAGTTTATAAAAAATTACTTTTTTTTCCCTTCTCTCACTAAGCTTCCCATCCCACTTCCCTCAAATTGGGAGACAGAGATTTCTCTCTTTACTCCCAAAAATGTCAAAGGGGGATCGGCTGAAGAATGTCCCACAGGAAAGGAGGGGGACGGGGGACGGGCGGCAGGATTGCACTTTCTTCTGCTCCTATGTTTAGCTGTAGGATATAAAATAGTTTTATCATCAAAAAAATTAACATAATGATGGTTAATTTAGCAATATTAAAAACATTTTTGAAAATCTTAGAAGTCTTACGAAGTTGATTGGACCCTTGAAGAAGCTTGGCTTCAGGCCCGATATGTTTAGCTGCATTGCAAAATACAAAAAAAGTTATTATTTTTAAGAACTTCATGTGTGTTTTAGCTCTGCTAAACTTGTATTTAGATTATTGAGAATGATAAAAAGAGGAAGTAAAAATTAGCTTAGGAATAGTTTTTTGGAGATTAGCAAGCACACAATCCTCCAGCAAAGTATTGAGGTTAAGAATTTTATCAAATAGCAACGAATTCTATTCAGTCAATGGTTGCATTAGCTATTTTTTTCTTACGGGATGATTGGAGAACTCATGTAGGAGAGCGAGGGGCCGCTATGTTTAGCTAAGATTTCATTTATTGAAAAAAAAAAATATATGAGAAATAGGTTCTTACAATTGCATACAAATAATCCAAAAATTATGCGAATATAATTTAATATCTTGTTCATTTGTATTACGGGATGATTGGAGAGCTCGCGGCCACAGAGGAGAGAGAGAGGGGCCGCTATGTTTAGCTATGTTTTCATTTATTGAAGAAAAAAAAATGAGAAATATGTTCTTGCAATTTCATATAAATAACCCAAAAAAAATATCCAGAATTATGCTCATATCATATTATATCTTGTCAATTTGCATTACGGGATGATTGGAGAGCTCACGGCCACAGAGGAGAGAGAGAGGGGCCGCTATGTTTAGCTATGATTTCAATTTTTGAAAATAAAAATAAAATGAGAAATTTGCTAAATATTGCATACAAATAATCCATAATTTATGCTAATATCATTTTATATCTGTCAATTTGTATTACGGGATGATTGGAGGGCTGGCGGAGAAGAGTGAGGGGGCCGCTATGTTTAGCTGTATTTTTTCATATTTTACAATCAAATAAAAAATGTTTAGAAATATGCTAAAAAATGTTAAGAAAAAATGATAAAAGATGTTGCTAATCTGTGCATTTGCATTACGGGATGATTGGAGACCTATAGCTAAGCAACAAAACAATTAATACTTCAGGGGTTTTAATTCAAATAATTTACTTTTAGTTGAGAAGAAGCGCAGAAACTCAAAAACACCTCCTTATTTTGAGTCCCTAGGACTGACACCAAAGCATAAAGACTAATAAGAGTTCAGGAAAATAAGTTTTATCCTAATTTTTGTTTGCAGAAACATATTTCAAATGCATTTCCTTCTTCAGAAAGGTAAATTACTTGATTATTTCTTAGCATTTCAATTTGATTTAATAAATCATCGAAAAAATCAATGCTCATAATTTCCCAAAAAGAGTCTTCTTTTACAAAGAAAATTGTTAATAATGCTACCAAATATCTCAAAAAAATAGACAATTATGGTTATAAAATGCGCTAAAAGTAGACATTCATTAGAATTGTTCAAAATAAGAACAATACTGGTAAACATGAAAAATAGTGAAAACTAGCTCCTTTTCCTTAAAAGTAACATCGATCCTTTATCAAAACAGATACTTAAAGAATTAATTATTAAGTCCACTAGAGGGAAGGTAATATTTACTAAAATATGATTAATTTATAAGGTTGAATAATATGGCAAATAAAATATGTTTTTGTAAGCTAAAAAAAGAAGAAAAAAGTAAGAAATGAGATGATGATTCGAAGGAAAAGAAAAGCAAAACAATCATGCAGTATTCAAAACAAATGATATAGGCAGGGGATAGAATTGCTTCTAGCTGGGGGGAAGATCAATGGGCTTGGGATAAGAAATCATCTTCTTAAGTGTCGCCCTCTATGAAATAGAAGGAAAAACAGATTATTTACCAAATTATGAACAATTTATTTATGATTGATTACATTATTATTCCCCAGAGATAATTCCGAAAGATAGATAGTCGATCTCTTCTTGCTCGGGTTCTTAAAGTGAGCTGTCGTAAGGTTAGTATGGGTGATTTGGAGAGGGATAAAATGGATATTATTCCTCTAGATAAATCTAATAGGAATTTTCTCCATTTCGAGCTTGATTAGAGTCATCAAAATGGGAGAATTCATCACATGAATGGGCTGAGTCCATTTCACAGAGGGAAGTAGAGTTTTCAGCATTAGTGAAAAGACATTGACCTTTCACTAACTAAACTGGAGCATCTTGTAGATCATCTGGTGAAATAAAAAAAATAACTATTAAAAGGGAAAATTGCATACATTTTTGTTTAATTATTTGGGAAATTGTTAGGTAAAAAGATCTAAAACAAATAAGTATAATCAATTTAGATAGATAAATGAATGGAATATATTACAATGATGATTTTGATGCTGATAAGAAGAAATTCTTGAAAATTGATTTGGTTATTCATTGTTCCAAGAAGGAATTAAGAATTAAGTCTCAACTAATTTTGCAAACCAAACAACGATTAGAAAAAGGAGAGTTCAAAATGACAATGTATTTTTAAGAGATGAAAACAATTCTGTAATGATAAATATATTTTTGTTTTACCTTTATTAGAAGAGACGGCGTTGGTGTTGTTTTGAATCAAGTTAGATTCAGATGAAAGAGATGTTTAATTATAGCTAAATAATTCAAAAATACAATAAATTTATGATCACAAACAATGGAAATGGTTAGTTACTTTTAGTTGAGGGTAAGAAGTTGTTGTCCACAAAGATCTTTGAATTTCTTTATCTCTGGATACAAGAAATTCGAACTTGGTGACCAAGTAGAATTTTTTGTTTTCAAGATTAAGAATTGGAAGAAATGTTTAGTCTTCTTTTCATTGAGGAAGCCTTGATGATCCAAGTTAGAGATGCTTAAGTACTCTTCGAGGATACTCGAGCGGATTTGATTAGTTAGTTTTGATCTCTTTCCTTTGCCTTTTTTTTTGTAATAGTACAGTTAATTTTTCAAAGAAAATATTGTGATAATAAAAATGTTTTACTCTTTGGTCCTTCGCATTCTCTGGATAGCCTGTAGAGCTGAGCTCTGGAGATATTGTATTTCGCTTGGATATCTTTCCTAGGCGTTTGCTATTTTTGTTGAAGTCAAAAAAAACAAATTATTAATCAACAAAATGATAGACAAGAGTATTTTAAATGTAAGAAATAATAATATCAAAATTCATTTGTACATTCTTGAATTCGAGTTTGATCTCTTGCCGTAGCTTATTCCTTTCGGATTCATTGAGTTTTTTGTTGAGAGTGCTCCATTATTTCTGACAGTCAGTATTGGATGATTCTTTTTTACCCATGTTATTATTATTTTTAGAAAAATTAGATTAATTACGATTGTTGTGTGATTTTATTTATTTCATGAATTATCTGGTATCACCATATGATCTGGATATTTATAGAGGGGGGAAAAGCTTTTATTTTTGGGAGATAACAACGAAAAATGAGATATTTGGGGGAACAAAAGGAATTAATTTTTGGTTCTCGCATAAAAAGTGAGGCTTTACTCCAAAAATTATTATTTTATTTGGTAATTTTGTCTTTCTCATGCGAAAAAGAGCGATGGGGGGTAGAGACAGTGCGTACTAAACATAAAAAAATAATATTGTCTAGCTACAAAATATGAAATATTCTAAATGTTAGAATCATTTTTTAGCTCTTTGTTATTGTGACTCTCCAATGTGACATCTTTTGATTTCTCTTTTTGAAGGTTAAATCTTTGAGAGACCATGAATATCTACTATAAAACATCTTAAAAGGCTAAGTAAGAGCTTTGTTTGCAAAGGTTCTTGATAATGTAAGTTCCATAAATTACTATCTTTTTTTGAGTACATATTATTAAAATTTTCATTTTTTTCTTCTTCTTTAATGATGAGTAATTTCTAAAACCTTTTTTTCTATTTCCAATTTAAAGATCTTCCTCTTTTAGTTTGATTGTGTGTGTCTAGAAACAATATTATAAATTTAAAGTTTTAAAAATTGAGAAGGATTTATACTTACCATATAATCAATAAATAATAATAATTATCATTTTTTGTAGAAGAACCTCTTTGTGTAGCTTCCACATAACTGAGAGATGTTTTGTAACTTTGAGTCCTTCATTTCAAGTTTTGTTATTTTATAATCTTCAACATGTTGAAGTAAAAACCATTTTCTTTTTGTAGTTTTCTTTTATTATTTTTAGGTAATGTGATTCTCTTATTTCTTTGTGTTTTTACATTTTCTTGAGAATTCTTTAATACTAAACTTCAAACAAAGCAAATGTCTCTTATTTGAGTAAAAATGAAGCAAATTTCAAACACAAAAGGCAATAAGAATTTTTTATAATTTATTCCCCCCCCAAATCCCCAAATTTAGAGTGTTGAATTTTTAAGAATAATTAGGGAAAACTAGGGATAATCTAGATTTTGATTATTTCTGTTAAAATATTGCTAAAAGTATTTTTCTATGCATTTCCTCTTAACGTTGTTATTGATTGAATGAATTTAAGAATACTTTTTTTAAATAATATGGAAAAATACTAATAGCTTTCTCTATCGAAAAACAAAAATACTAATTAAATTAGTGAAAAAAATGGAATAGATATGCAGATTGAATTGAAGTAGTAGTATTTATTTCAAAGCTGTTAAGATAAAAGCAGTTTGTCAAAACAAAAAAAGAAGTATTTTTCAAATATTGGAATAAGAAAAAAATTTAGAATCTCAATTTATCTATCATTCTATCTATGTTTCAATGTTCTTCAAGTTAATTATTTGAATCGAATTTTCAAATGAAAAGAAACAGTAAAAAGTAGAAAAGTTAATTAAAAATAATTCCATCAGCAAACTTGAGGGAAAATTAACAAAAATAAGGCCAACAGCAGTAGGAGAATTCAAAACAAAATACATTTTCAAACTGAAACAATTAAAAAACCCGAAACAAAATGGGCAATTGCGCTGCTTGTGAAGACACTCAAGAATTTGACTAAAACACAGAAGTCAACCTTTAGAAGAGAAGGATGATGTAGGAAAATATGTAAAGACATATTGCATCACCTGGAAAGGAAAATGAATAATAACTCTACACTGAAAGGATAGAGAAAAGTGAAAGTGCTGGGAAGAATGGTCTCAACGCATCGAAGAGTAACAATAATCTCATAACCAGCAAAAAATAAAAACATTAGTAATTTGAAACAGGAGAGAACTACTTAGTTGAATCAAGACAAGAATAATAATAGCTGAGTGAATACAGAACAAACTAGCAATTTTAGAATACTTCAACAGTAAGGGAATCTATTGGTATCAATAAGCCTTTATAAGCTACGAATAGGTCAGGTGCTTTGTCATCTCGATAAGTACATAGTCCAGATAAATCTTAAAGATAAAATTCACAAACCTTTGATGAAATAACTGATCATATCCCGAAGTAGTTAAAAAAACTAGATGCACTTCCAGATTTCACGAATGTTTATACAAAAGAAGTGCTGAATAAATTTGGAGAGTTTGCTTATGACCAAGATGAAGATGAATTACTTCTAGATCTGCCTTTCTTTGGGCCTTGTGAGATGGAAAACAATGGGTAAGTTGAGATTTTATTATTTACTTTTTGGGGTTTTATTTCGAAATAAAAATGACATTTTTATTTTTAAAAACAACTAAAACAAAACAGATATTACGTTGGATAATGGCGACACGGTTAGAGATGTGGACGTGGAAAGTAAGTCTGGAATGATGGATCGTAATATGAAGGTTATTGGTGTAATGATATGGCAAACGGCAGAGGAAGACTAATTCATGCAGATGGAGATGTTTTTGAAGGATCTTGGCTGAATGATAAAGCTCATGGAAAAGGAGTATATATCCATCGAGATGGAGCTAGCTACACTGGAGATTGGTTTGAAGACAAGCAGCATGGATTCGGAGTTGAAAAATGGATAGACGGAGCGTCTTATGAAGGTAGTTATTTTATGGGAATGAAACACGGCACTGGTAGATTTGAATGGGCAGATGGATCAGTCTACAAAGGAGAGTTTTAAAATAATAATATCGATGGATAAGGAGCGTATAAGTAAGGGATTTAAGAATATTTTCAATCTTTTTAAGTGGAATTGTAGAAAAACTGTTGAGCATGTTAATTCTGTTTTAATTTCTTGAAGATGGGCTGATGGAAGAGAATATGAAGGCGATTGGAGAGATAACAAGATGCACGGAAAAGGAGTATTTACTTGGAAAGACGGCAGGAGATATGTTGGGGAATACATTGATGATAAGTAAAAAAATATCAAAATTTTATAAATTCATAATTACTTTGATATATTTCTCATTTGAGAAACAGTATTTACAAATTATTCTTTAACAATAGGAAATAAGGCATGGGATAGTTTAATTGGCCAGATGGTAGAGTTTATAAAGGCTATTGGGAGAATGGAAAACAGCATGGAAG
>Ga0302285_10001616_pt1 | contig 12590 bp, 12 predicted proteins | sample III_Fen_E2_2_FD_200455 | JGI IMG/M metagenome (GOLD analysis project Ga0302285, IMG submission 200455) | Peat permafrost microbial communities from Stordalen Mire near Abisko, Sweden - III_Fen_E2_2 | ecosystem: Environmental > Terrestrial > Soil > Wetlands > Permafrost | place: Sweden: Abisko...
TTAATAAAAGTAGAAAATATCCTATTCCACCCCAAATTGACAAAAATCTGGGAATAACCCTTGATTTATATAGCGAATAATTAAGAAACAGGCTTCCAAATCCCAGTATAACCATGGCTAACTGATAGCTATAATATTTTATTTTTAAAGCCAACGCAATGCCAGTTGTATAAGTAGAAGAGTCAGTTGCATGTAAAGTTGCCCCACGTAAAGCAATAATATATAAATAACAAACGCATCCCACGATTAGCAGTAAACATTCAATTGACCTAAGAGTTACATAGGTAATTGCTATAGTCTCGCTTTGTTTCTTAATTACCGGAAAGAAAGCTATGGCAATAAAAACTATACCTATAGCCATAATCAATACTGAAAAAACTCCAACTAACAATTTGTCATCAATAGCTAGAATATTTGTTATTGGATTTTTAAAGATTGGAGCAACAGAATAAGCGTCTATCATGCCTGACAGCATTGTAAAAATGAATAACGCTCCAATAATAACAGCATTTTTTTTGTAAGTCTTCGAAGTACTATTCATAACTTAATCTTTAAATTTATATCTGATTTTCTTTTCAGCAATTTATGGAAACGTTCACTGCCATTGTCCGAACCACGATTATATCAGATAAAAAGGATGTATCAGATTTTTAGCGTATCTGTTCTTCATCTGATGTATCTGCTTCATCTAGGTTCAGACAATTTCTTCGCCAAACAATACACCTTAAGTTTCTAATATATGTCTTCGTTCAACCTTTACTTACCACACGATGCAATCGTACGGCAGTAGTGGGGATCAAAATAATATAAACTAATTTCGAGCATGCACTTATCACTATATTCATTTAAATATTATTGGAATTGAAGCTATTGTGTCTCCAAAGAGATTCAATAAAACATGACACACAATTCCAATATGTATGTTTTTATACTTCCATACCAATATTATCATAGGCATACTTGCAATAACTCTTACCAAAAACATCCAAGGTGTAAAAAAGTGATATAGACAAAATAGGATAGTCCCTAATATTGGGGCAAATATTTTATATCTATCAATTCGGGGTAACAAATAACCTCTAAAATAAATTTCTTCAAATATCGGGACAATTATTGAAGTCGAAAATAGCCCCACAACCCAGGTAATAATAAGAATACTTTTAGAATAATTTTGAGGATTTATTAAATAGTCGGATATATTAAATTTATCCCCCAACCAAGAAAATAAGTGCATTTGAAAAAACGAATTTAATGGCTTCCCCAAAACAAATATTACCACTGCCCATATTGATGCAAGAAAAACTATTCCTAATAATTTCCATACTGATATTTTTTCTAAATATCCAATGTAATCATAAAAATGCTTTCCTGTACCTTTCTCCCTTTCATTAATATTTATGATTATAATAAACATGGGTACTAATATCAGTAAGGCTAAAACATAAAAAATCAATGCCCTTGGGATAGTTACGTCTGTTATAAAAATACATGTTAGAAACAATATTACGGTGAATACTATTCCCGGAAACAGATGCAGAAAAACTGATTTAGAAATTGAATGTTGATTTAATGTATTTGCCAAAGTATACCCCCTCCAAAATTTTTTATTTGTACAACTTTTCCTGCGCTAAAACTTTTTTCCATAAATTCCATATTACGTTTTCAATTTTTTTTTCAATCTTTTCTGATTCTGAGTATCTGTTTTTATCTGATCTATCTGCTTCATCCAGGTTCAGACAATTTCTTCGCCAAACAGCTCGCACTCCTGTGCAAGCAAGTAATGGTTATATATACGCGAGAACAAGAATTTACATTTTAATCTTTGTTTTTCTTTCCAAAGAACAATTTTATCAGTAAACTAAGTCCTGTAACAGCCAGAAATCCAGCAAAGAATCCGTAATGTTCATTAATTTGTATTTTTGAATAATTCATTAGGAATACTATTACAATAGCAGAAAGAATCATGATTAACGAAACGATAATTGTACTTTTCTTTGTCATAAAATTTGGATTATATAGTAAGTTATTTATCTAATACTTTCAACCAACAATCAGGCCTTATTCACCCACGCTCCCGCCGATTTGTAATCAGAGTATTGCTCTTTAGAGCAATAAAGAAGAGTAGATTGTTTTTTCAAAAATAAGACACAAGTTATAAACTTGCACCTGCGTGCGAAGAAATACACGAAGCTATAAACGAAAAATAATTTTTCTTGGACTTATTTTAGAACATGTGTTGCCAAAACATTATGAACATCATATACATTGACTGACTTATTGAATTGCTTCTTTATACTTGGCATTTGTTCACTGGAAATCCATATTTTTAGTTCTGCATCTAAGTCAAAAGTACCAGCCGTTTCAACGCTGAACCTTGAAATACTCTTGTATGTAATTGATTTGTATTCAACTTTATTTCCTGTTAAACCTTGTTTGTCAATTAAAATAAGTCTTTTTGTAGTGAATATAAAAAGGTCTCTAACTAATTTGAAACCTAGTTCAATTTCTTCTCCTTCAATTAGAAGTTTTCCATACTCTTTTTTTAATTCCTCTTGTCCAACAGCTCCTGCGTTTCCAATTAATGCTGAAAATAGTCCCATAATATTTTGTTTTAAAAGTTTCTATAAATTATGCTTTGAAATATTTTAGTCTGATAACAAGCACAATATGCGATTATTTTATTATTTACTATTGGTATGTGCTTCTTTCTATTTTATTAGCACGGGTTACAAACCCGCGCTAGCGGGAGGTTTTCATCTTATTCATTTTTTTTGAATTGATTATTTCACAATAGTTGTTTTTTATATTTATCGTATAATGCGAGTCCCCTTCGCTCTCTCCAATTTGTAATCGGTGTGTTGCTCGTTAGAGCAAAAAAGAAGAATATATTATTTTTTCAAAACAAGACACAAGTTACAAACTTGCGCCAGCGTGCGCTTGCTGCTATTTAATTTCCAAATAAATCACATAGTAATGCTTTACTTTAAATTTCTTATACCAGTCAAGTACGTTTTCTTCCCCAAGCATACAATATGAATTAAGTTTAGTGCCGGTGTCAAATGGTGGAGTATAAGCTAAAATTGGATATTCAACATTAACTGGCACTCTAATTTTATTCTCTGAACATGAGTTTGCGATTTTCAGTAAATAATTTTCATCCCCTTTTATTTCTCTAGAGATTCCCATTCCTGGATATTTAATATGCAACTTAAATTTCTTTTGGCTCAATAAACCAGCAAATGTTATTGTTAAAGAATTAGTTGAATTTCCAAATCCAGTTTGAGATACATAATCAATGTTGTAAATAATGTTTTTGCCATTGACAACCATTGGAATTTGTTCTTTCTTTGCTACGATATTCAGGTTATCATTTGAGATAATAATTCCATTTTTAAACTCTTTAATGATAAAATTAAAAACTTTCCCTCTTAATAGAGTGTCATTACAATATATTTTCTGTACCTGAATATTTGCTAAATCACTAATTATTTTTAATTCATCATTTTCAATACCCTTGATATAAATGGTTGTGCTGTCAGTTTGAGCATATCCAATGATTGAGAGGGAAACAAAACTTAATAGTAATAAAATTTTTTTCATTTTCGTATTTATTTATGGTTCAATTTGTTTGTTTTCATAATTTCAATACATTTAGGAATTTCCTGTTAGTATTGCAATCCTCGTTCTCCGTAGCGTAAATAATCTTGTTCCCGATGTTTGGCATAGCGTCTCGCTATGTCAAAGTTTGAAGGGAAGCTCTAGCTTTCCATATTCTATTTTTAATATGCAAGGCTGGAGCCTTGCTTCCGTCAGTGGACGGACAGGTTATAACTTGACGTAGTCTGGAGACTACGCCAAACTGAGAGGACAAGTTATGATATTATAGCATGCTTCTTCATTCTCATTTCAAAAACAATCTCCTTCAACAAACTATTTAGCTGTTCATTGTGACGCTTTTCTTTATTTATTATATGATGATAAAGTTGAATAGTATGATTTATGAAAAGCCATGCAGATGCTACTAACATTGCTATGGCTACTTCCAAACTTATAATGAGGTTAAGAGGTATTTTAGAAATAATATGTTCATTTAATTGCAAGAATAAAGCCGTGCAAATTGATATTAACGCTCCAAATCCAATAAGTGAAGTTGATTTTATAGATTTTGTTGTAATATCAATTTTTTCAGAAAGAAATTCATATTGAGACAATTCAGTAATTCTTTTTTGTTCAAGATATTTTATGAGTTTTATTTTTTGATAATCTCGAACAGCCTTAGATGGCCAAGATGTAAACAAAGCTCGAGAACCTGTGTCTTTTTCCGTTCTTAAAAGAACTCTTGCTTTATTTTTTGCATAACGATTTAAAATGAAATCTATTGAGATTACAAATGAAATGAATAAGGTAGTTAAATAAGTTATACTATGAACGAGATAATATGTAAGAGTCACTTGCTTATCTAAATACACTACATAATGTACTATGGTTAATTGTGGAAGCAAAACTATTACTATTGATATAAATCTGAGAAGTTTATATTTCCTTGACCCATACATTAAAGCATCGATACTTAATTTAGAGCTAAAATCCTCAGAGATCTCTGTTGAATCAAACTCTCTTACTGTTTCTTTTTTATTACTCTCTGTCATATATTATATCAATTCAATTTCTCTATGATTCCTGTGAATAATAAATCTTATAATACTTTCTTCCATCCTCATCAGTTCCTTGTTCTATCATGTCTTTATCGCCATGAACATAGATATGGAAGTTCTTATCCAATTTGATAACGCTTTTTAAAGCACGAGCTTGTTTCTTTACTGCTGCTTCTGAAATAGAGAACCTATCCAGAACAGCTAGTTCACGTGCAAATTCATACTCCGATTTATATTGATCAAAACTCTGAGCAACCTCCGGTTTACCCATTACTACTTTTTTAAAGTCTGACATATCAAAGTCTTCATTCTTTTTGAAGTACTCTACCGCCTTATTTAAAAAGTCTACCTGATCTGCTTTTGATATATCCAATTCTTCTGGAAGACCTTCTTTGATAAAGTTCTTACAAAGAGACATTACATTTTGTGTATTGTGATATTCATCCTTACGGGGTTTTACATACAAAAAATCATCTTTCCAATACCTTGCTTCTAATCCAACTTTACTCAGATTATCTATTATTGAAACTAAAAAACCATTTTCTCTCTCTGTATTATATATAATACAGCCTTTATCTAGTTTGTTGATGTTTGCACCTAAATCAAATTTAATTTCAAAATTATTCAAATCATTTTCGACTTTTATAAATGTGTCTTTATTTTCGGATTTAAATATTCCAATTGCATCAACGAGTTGCTCTTCCAATTGGATATTTGTAAAATAAACAATGTATAAATCACCATCTTTAATCTTTGGATGTTCAGATTTTTCATATAAATGTTTTGCTATGTTTTTTGAATCTTCGAAAAAGGAATCTATATTTTTGAAGATGCGTGAGACATATGTATATACTTCATTTAATGCTATATCTGACTCATGATATAAAGTATATAATTCATCTTTTTTTACTGAGGACAGGAAGTATTTTTTTAAAAGAATTTCTCTCTTTTCATCAATGTCCATGGTTGTTTGTGAAAATATAATTCTATCGTTATTTAGTTTGTTCCCAACTCGATGCAGTATTATTTTTTGTATTTGCGGTTCCATGTATGTGTTATTATTGTTTTTTATCGACAGAAGAGTTGTCTAGTTTCTTATTATTTTCTTCTATGTCAGATGCTATTTTTTTTACTGTGTAATGAAATTGAATTACCTGTCCGAATGTGAACACATTGAGAACTAATCTTGATACTAGCAATAATGAATATATAGAAAAAAATAAAATGATTATAAAGACGCTACCATTTAGAATCTCTCCATATTGCCAATTTAAATTATAGTCAGATGCAATTGAAATGATAAAAGCTGTGAAAAGTGTAGTTGCTTGAATTATTATACTCCATGCAAAAATACTACTAAAATGTTGATAGAAACTATAATCTTCATCATCTTGAATTGTAATTTCATCCATGAATTCACTGGATCCAAAACTTAATAATAATGCATACCCAGTCAGTGTGAATCCAAGTATGTTGGGTAATATTGCAAGTATTTTATTTATTGTACTATCTAATATTTTTATAATATTAGTAGGTTCAATAAAAAAAAACAGACCTAAAGACAAAACAACTGTTATTATTAAAGAATACCTCATTTGTTTACTTTTGAGGAATCTTTCCTTCTTGAAATAAATAGAACACAAAGTTTTGAAACTGCCGTCATGCTTGTTTTTTATCTCTTCGATAGTTTGTTCAGTTGTCATTTAGATAATACTTTTGAATGTATTGATAACCTTTCCTATTATTGATTCTTTGTAATCATTTTCAGTTGCTTCGATATCAAAGTATCGAGGATTTTCTTTGTTTGAAAGTTTTATCTTTTTGCCACCTCTCTTTTTTGTAATTACAGCTTGATTAATTTGTCCATTCTGTTCTGCGAGTTTAACTCCACCTTCAATAAGTTCATCAGGTTCTTCCATATTAAGATGTCCCCTGTTATCTGCTTCTAATTGTACAGTCACCTTGCCTGCATATAGTTTTTTCAATCTATTATCAAATAATTTTTCAACAGAACTTGTTGGGTCATCATTTGTATAGGAGATTGTATAATCTAGCGAGTGTATTTCAAACGCATTGAGAATTTCATCAGTGATTTTTGGATCTTTTACAATCTCGACTTCAACAATATCCCCTTTATCTGCAACTTTAGGAAGAGACTCTTTTAAAAACTTATGTATATTATTTACAGATATACCAGTTGAGTTTATAAATATAAATTTGTGATTTTTTGGAATGAAAATATATTCAGCCGTTTTAGGTTCAAGTATTTGATTTTTATTTGATTGTTGTATTTCATCTCTTGATTCTTCTATGTTTAAAGACTTAATTATCTCATTATCAAAATAAATTCCTTTCCCTAATAGCCCGTAAATATATTCTGTATTTGATACGGGAGTAATCCTTTTATAAGCACTATAGATAATCATATGAGTATTCTCTGCAACAGAAGAATGAATTTTTCTAGTTTTCATTTTCTCTATTAGATTCAAATATGCTTTTTCTTTGTCTAAACCTTGCTTATTTGTTTGTAATTTAATGTTTACAATTTGAAACTTAAATGTTTTGATTCCTTCAACTTTTGATTTTGCCATGATTATTTAATTTATGTAGTTATATTATTTTTTATTTGCTACCAACAAATCTTACACTCTCTCCTACCCAGCTTTTTAGCTTTAGCTAACGGGACAGCCACTATAGCATCGCTACAGTTTTTTGCTCCACGGCAGGTACTTATGGAATGATATACTTTGGCTTTTGGACCGGTGCAGATATAAACGGTTGATGAAGGGCTTTCGGGAGAAAAAGCGGAAAGAAGCAAAATCGTAAACAGACTAAGTGTAAGTTTTTTCAAGGTAGTATAGATTCTTTAAATAAAACAATTCACAAACTTACATATTTTAGATATAACATCCAAAAAATTACACTCCTTTTTATAAGCAAATTTAGAAAACGTATATGGGTGCGGGTTTCAGAGTATAAAAAAACCATCCACGCGGCAGCGCGTAGATGGTTTCAGGGGTAAGCCGCTGGGCATTAGCAGCGCGTTATAACACGTAACTGGTAATAATATCGCTGTACACACGCGAAGGATCGGAGCCTGCACCTGCCACACGGAAAGCATATTCTTTGCCACTGTCTAGTCCGCTTTTTTCATATTTTCGTTTCTTGGTGGTGTCTTTCGTCCAAATGCTGGTAGGGGTTATTGGTAACACGGTGTGTTCAAATTCGTAGTAGTCGGCGTATTCTACCACGTCGCACATCATCAGTACCGAACCTTTGTTGTCGCCCGGTTTCACGGTTAAGTTCTCAGGTTTGGCCAGCTTGCCCACAGCGCTTGGTTTTTTGTTTGCATCCATTCCGCTGCTCAGTATAATGGCTTCGTCGCCGTCGCTTATAGTCTGTACAGCACCTGCAAGTTTTTTTAGTTGTGTTTCTACAATCTTCCGGCAATTGTTTTTTATCACCGTGTCTTCTTTAGAGCCGCCTTCTACTTTGGCCAGTGCATTGATGTAGTTGGTGTTTGCAACTCTTAGCTCCTGAATAATTTGCATTGCAGACTGAAATGTCGGATTGCCTTCTACTTTTTCCAGAATGTTGTTTGCTTTTGTTCCTAACGCTTCGTCGGTGTATTTGCTTGAAGCAAAGTTGATTAATACTTTCGAATTTCCCATGTTGTTTTGTTTTAAGTAATTAATTGATACTATCTTATCTGAATCGTTTATTTGTTTTTGGCTTATTACTTTCATAAATAATACGCTTACTTAGCAGAGAGTTGCTCCACTATTCTACTAAGTGGCTTCTACTTTGGTGAGAGTTGCTCCTACTATCCCCTGTAATGAGGCATTTCTCTATAATAATGTAATTATCTCAGTAGCATAATAAAGTATTATTTTACTACGTAGCTTCTACTTTCATGAACAATAAATCATTATTCTACTCATCTGGTACAATTACTACCAACAATGTGTCGGTTTTTGCCAAAGTTGCATCTACTCTTTAATGAAATACGTCTACTTAATAGAAAGGGTTACTCACTCAGGCATATATTCACTCATTGTGTGGTTAAGGCAACAAACTTTTTTGTTACGCTGCAAAAAAACAGAATTATTTCGGGTCATTTTTTAAGTCACCGACACCTTTTTTAGCTGAATTAGTTAAATATCATTAACACTTCTTGGAAATTAGGGGTATTTTTTATTTTTTTGCAACGTAAATTTTAATCAGGGCTACGAATGTTGTTTACTATCCGGCAGCCTGAAAAAACAAAATACCTAACAGTAATTACTATGAATCATTATCCACCTACACAACAGTTGGTAAAGGACTTACACGATCAATTGTCCGCCTATCGGTGTAAGGAAACGCCGATAAGCTTTGAACAAAAAAAGTATTTTGAAAAAACTTTCAATCACCGGAAAGGACTGCGCGACTACAGCGTGACGATTTTTGACCTGTACACGAAACATTTCACGTTTCACGATTCGCTCTTTAATAAATACCTGAAATATCCGTCGCTGAGCCCTGCCGTGATGGACAATATGAAAACACTGAACGACCTGACCGAACCGCAAAACCTGCGTTTCTGCCTGGACACGATGATCAAAAGCATAGAGTTTATCTCCAACCTTAGCCCTGCGGAGTGGCATCAGTTTCATGTGCGGTATATTCGCCGATTGTTGGAGAAAGATGGTCAGTATCACCCTTACCTGCATTATATGTATGTGAACGAGTACGACCCGGAGGGTAAACCCTGGCTGATAACCATAGAATCGAAACGACTGCGGGACATGAATATGCCCGAGCTACGCAAGTTCAGCCCTGCCACGCCGCACTACTGCGAAGAGCACCTGTACTCTGCCCGCCTGCTGAACGTGAAGCTGGACGAAATAGACCGCGAACTGATAAAAAAGCACGATGAGGATTGTAAAAAAAAGGCATTGAGCAGGGAACTGTACAAGAGTCCGCACACGGTATCGAACCGATACAATAAAGTGAATGCACTGTTTGACGTAAACTCCATAAACACCACCTGCCTGATAGCCAAAATTATGGAACTGGTGTGATACTCCGTAAAGTTATATTAGATAAACACAACGCAACCCTGACGGACACAGCATAGGCTACCGCGTAAAAGTCAAAAGCAATCCATACCGCCTTTGTGCGTATAAGTAGTATGGGAAATATAATGTTCTATTTAATCAACCACATAGTAGCACTTAGCTACATAGATTCAGATAGCGGTTCTGAAGAATACATAGAAAACAGAGTTTACTGCTATTTGTCTCAAAAATAAACTATGTGATTCTATGTCAACTAAAAATCAAGATTATCCTATTCTGAAGCCGTGATTTTTCACTAAGTGGTTCTATGTTGCTAAGTGCTACTATGAGATTGAATACCCTTTTTAATAATTGTGACATTTAATTATTACACTTACTTAACCCGTAGTGTATTTATAAAAAAGAATAGTTTTCATATTGGGGTCTTACCCCAAACCCCACTTCATTTTTTGGCTTGAACCAAAAAACGAAGCAAAAAAGTTCAAGACTATGCCCGCTTCACTCGAAAAACTGACGATCGGAAAGCTAAAATCCCCAAACTTCTCCCTACGGTCGTCAAACAGTGGGTATTTTCACGCTTTCCTTTCTTGTTTTTCGGCTCACCGGACAAGGTCAGTCCCCGTCATGTTGAGTAAAAACCATAAGCCTTGCTATAAAATAGAATCTATCAAATAAATGCACTACGGGTTTACTTAGTATAAAAAGATATTGCCGCTGGTGAGTTACATGCGGATAGTGAGTTTTACGGTGCGGTTGGTTTTAGTCCATACAGGAGCACCCATAAGCAGTGCGGTGAATTCCTGTTCTATTTCCGGACAAGGCGACTGAGTTACTTCTATTTGAAGAGGTTTGCCATTCGCATCAATACGGAAGCGGGCTTTCAATACATATTCTGTCCGGTCGCAAAGTCCGGCACGATGGTGGGTTTTATAGTATTTCTCAAACTCTTTTTCGCCAAACTTTTCGCCCGTAACGGGAATTTCCCGTATAGATCCTACTACAGATGATTTCCGTTGCGATGCATAACCTACAACCACTACTTCGCTCAGTGCCGAACTGGAAGGCTTAAGCTTGATGATGTACGAATTGCCCCCGGCAGGTATTTCTTCGTTTTCAAATCCAATATATGATGCCACAAGTTTGTCTTTGCCATTGAGCTGAGCAGGAAGTTCAAACTTACCTTCGGCATTGGTAATGGTTCCAAGGTTCATTCCTTTTACTTTTACCGTAGCTCCAATCAGCGGTTCGCCTGCATCATCAAGCACTTGTCCGGTAATAACGCCCGATGGCGCTTTCACGTCCGAGAATTGAAAAGTGGGCTGGTTGACAGATTCTTTTCGGACGGAGCTTGAATTAGGAGATGCAGCCTGTACTTTATCCGCCTGCGCTTTATTACTATCAGTCGGCCTAAACGGCATTACATCGGCAATGTCTTTGGTAGAATGCACATCGGCAATGTCATATCCTGCAGATACATCGGATACACTGACATGCTGCTTGCTTTCGTTAATCTCCTCCTGAGTCTTTATCGGTTCGGAGTTACTTTCGGCAGTCGGTTGCACACTGAGTACAGCGGCGGGTTTCCGGAGTTTTTTATCCATCTGTTGTGCCACCGCACGTTCTTCGGGAGCAGGGGTGCTCTTTCGGGCAGTATCGGCAGGCGGCAGGGTTACACGCACGGGTGGATGCAGTGCAATGACCTGAGGTTGTTCGGTGCGGAAGTAAAACAGACTGCCTATGCCCAGCATCAGCACAAGAGAGGCTGCCACTCCTATTGCCCACGCCCTGTACGGTACAAAGCGCTTGCGCCGCGTGGCTTGTTGCATTATCCTGCGTTCAAGTTCATCAATGTCCTGTACATGGTTGCCCTCCACAGCATCAAAACCATCAATGGCATCCTGCACGAAAGGATCATTCATGGCTTCGCGTTCGAGCTTATTGGCTTCTTTTCCGCGGCGCTTACCTTGTATGTACTCTATAAACTTCATTGTTTCTACTATCTCAGGGCATTAAAGGCCAATTCGGTTTGTATTGTTTTGTATTGTTGTTCTATACCGGTTTATCGGTCAATCGTAGCGTGTTTATCTCCTTTAGCGCTCCGGGTTTAATTTTAAAACCTTTATCATGCAGCTCTTCAGGTTTCGTTTTCCGTTCTGAATATAACTCTTCACTTTGCTGAGCGCGTATCCCGTCAGATCCACAATATCGGCATACGATTTTTCTTCGTAAAAAAAATAATTAATGCTTCGTTTTTGCTCCTCCGGCAAAGTGTCCATACAATATGCCAGCGCTTCCATCTCTTCCTGCGACTGCGGTTTATCCGTTAGAGTCAAAATAGCCTGATTTTCCACAAGTACATCTTCAATATTAACCATACTGACGTTTTTGTCTTTGCGCAACACGTGCAGACAATGGTTTTTTGCCACACTGTACAGCCAGGTATTGAAGTTCTTAATCTCGTACTGCGGCACTTTGTCTGCCAGCACCCCAAAAATATCCATCACCGCATCTTGTGCCGCTTCTTTCTGATTGAGATATTTCAGACACAAACCATATACCAACGGAATATATCGTCTGTACAATTCTCCCAGAAAAAGGGTGTCGCCACTTTCGGTAAAAGTGCGAAGCAAATTTTCTTCAGAATATTCCGATATTTTCTCTTTGGCTTTCAACTAGATATGAGTTGTATTATTTATTTAATTGCACAAAAGTAAAAAAAAATTACTGCTGTTTATGGAATTTAAATGGAAAATGTATCTAATGGCTATAAAGAATTTCCGGATTAAAGTTATTCATATAAAAAACTCAATGTCATGAAAACAAGAAACAACAAATTACTGACCATCGTCTGTACGATTTTCATTTTTACAGCCAA
>Ga0302285_10001617_pt1 | contig 12587 bp, 6 predicted proteins | sample III_Fen_E2_2_FD_200455 | JGI IMG/M metagenome (GOLD analysis project Ga0302285, IMG submission 200455) | Peat permafrost microbial communities from Stordalen Mire near Abisko, Sweden - III_Fen_E2_2 | ecosystem: Environmental > Terrestrial > Soil > Wetlands > Permafrost | place: Sweden: Abisko...
TGGAATTGGTAGATTATTTCATACTTTTTTCTAAAATGTTTGAAATTTGTGTTTTCTAACAGCAAGGGCTTGCAAGTGGGCAGATGAAATTTGTGAGAATGCTCCTTATGATCCGACAATCGAACTGATTGACAGGCTAAATTGCAGTCATGTAGCTCATGGAGATGACATGATTGTTGGGCCTGATGGATGTGATGCTTATGCTCCTTTCAAGCAATCTCATAGAATGATGTAAGGAAGAACAAAAGAAAGAAATATTTTATTAAAAATTGGTTTTTTAGTACATTTAAGAGAACAGAAGGCATCTCCACTACAGACATCGTTGGGAGATTATTGCTGATGACAAAGAGCTAACCGAATAATGAAATAGTGATTATTTTAAAATGGAGAGACTTTTTATTGAAATTAATCACTTTTGAATAGAAAAATATTAGGAAAATGAGTGGAGAGTAAGGATCAGGCTTAGCTGCAAGCAAAATCGAGACCATTTCTCCCAGCAAGAAGGAAGGCCCAAAAGAAGTCGATGAGACCATTGCATCCAAAGCTAAATTGCTCAACACAACAAAGCGCATCAGATAGTTTAGTTCTGGAAACAGAGAACCAAAAGATGGTGATAAGATTGTCTACATCGATGGTTCCTACGACATGCTGCACATTGGGCACATTGAAACTCTTAGAAAAGCTAGTGAACTTGGAGACTATCTGATAGTAGGCCTTCACGATGACGAAACTGTTAGCGAACAGAAAGGAAGCAATTATCCTATTCTAACTCTTTAAGAGAGAGTGCTGAATGTACTCGCAATGAAGGTAATTAATTATTATTTTTTGTAAATTTATAATTTTGGTTAAAATACTTTTTGTTAGTATGTTGATGACGTTGTCATTGGTGCGCCTTGGATTATCACTGAAGGCCTAATCAAGTAGTTCAATATTAGTATTGTAGTTGAAGGATCCATGACAAAACTAAAGGAAAATGTGCAGGTGAAGAAGGACATTGATCCTTATGCTGCTGCAAAACATCTCAACATTTACCAGCAAATCGAGTCTACAAACGACATGACCACTGATAAAATTGTTGAGAGGATCATCCAGAACAGGCTGAGGTAAATTATTAAAAGTTTTACTGACTCAATTTTGAATAGAAAGGGTTTAATATTATTATTTAATTTTCTTTCAAAGGTTCTTAGAAATCTACAATGTCAAGAACAAGAAACAAGACATTTACTACGAATAGAAAGACAACAAAATTCAAGAAGTCTGAACACGCACACACATTCACAAAACTAAGATAATCAAGGAAATATCGCTTTATCTCTATTTCAGATAAATATTCTGTGTTCTTTGTTTTAGTTGTCCTACTTATTTAATATTAATACTTCAAAGAGAGGGCTTTACGCTTTTATAAATAAGAAGTGAGTTATCTTGCTCGTAAAATGAGCGCTCGATCATATCTTCAATATCCATTTTTTTAAGCTTACCAGTAACAAACGCTGCAGAAATTCCAATTGCTACATGAGAGGCTCTTTTGCCTGAGATTTCAATCCCAATAACTTGTTAATCTTCTTCTGATATTGTGATTAAATATACAAGTCCATCATTGTCTTTGTAAGAAAGCTAAGTTAGATTATTGGTTGAAGCCTTTGTACGGAGCTTCACAATCTCAAACTCATTGTTTGGAGATTTTATTGTTCCAATCTCGCAAGTTTCATAAGTATTCCATGTCTGAGTTTGCAAGATATCGTTCACTTCTCTTTCACTAAAAGCGAATGCCGAGTCAAGAAGCTATTCAAGAAACAGAGGCTCAAAAAATCTCTAAGAAGAGACAGTAGGTGTTGAATTTGATTATATTTGAGATTGCATTTTTTTATTTGAGTTTATTATTTGTTAGTTGAAGAAATTAGATTACGCATCTTCGTAGAGGATTAAATATTGGACGCAAGAGACGTCGGAGATGTATAATAATAATTTAGAGAGATTTAGTGCGTCAAAATTAAAGTTATGAAACCAAATGATGAAACAATTACTTATTTCCTTTAGAAGAAAAGGAAGAATAGTCAAAATACTATTTTAACAACCCTATCTGTTGAGATTAGTTCATGTGTTTATTTTTGATTTTAAATATAAATTCTGATGTATTTCTAAAAATGTGAGATAAAAAAGGATCAATAGAGAATTCTTCTTAAAAAGACAGATTTCTAATTTGGTTTCAAAAAAAAATTAAACTATTTTATGTATCATTTAGCACATTCTTAATCAAGAGCTTCATTAAACCTACTTTCTTAGTATGTAAAGAGGGATAAGCTAGCTTTACCAATAATCTAAATAGCTAATTCATAAAGAAAAAAGTAATTCCGATGAATATGAGATACTTTTGAAACAAACTTTGTTTGTTAATTTTAAATTGTGTTCAAAATTATTCTTTCTTCATTTTCCTTCCATGAATTATTCTAATTATGTGGCAGAATATTACTTTTGATGATTTTTCAAAGTAACTAATTGGGATATCTTGATTGTTAAAAAATAACAAAAAGAAGGTTTCTTTAATCCAATAGGTATGCTCATCAAACAACATAGGATGATAAATCACAGTCTAATGTCTTTGGGAGAAGAAAATCTGCGTAAAATTAAGTTATTTGAAAAGTTTGTAATTTATCAAGAAATTTAGTGAATTATTTAAAGAAAAGTTTGCAAAATGATATGGAAATATAAATATAAATATTCCATCTGTAGAAAGAAATAATATTTAGATTCTATTCTTCTCTCTAAGGTATCTTTGGAATAATTCTGAATAACATATTCCATACATTTTCAAACTCACTACATCATATCATGCTAATAGTAGAATTCTTACAGTGATAAGATATGTAATTTTTTAAAAATTTTAGAGCTAACTAATTTATTAATAATTACTACTTAAACACCTTCAACTAGTCAAGAAGCATAAAGAGCAGCTGATGCTTCAAAAAACGTATTATTTCCTGAAGGGACTCTTGACACTATTTTTTGTCTTAAGATCCTATTTTTAATACAATTCAATTCTTGTTACATTGATGGGCTTGCCTCGTTTATTGCCTTTTAAATAGGCTTATCGAGTTCTGTGTGCTGTCGATAGAGCGAAGCTAGATTACTACCACTCCTCCTTTATGGTAATGTTGAAGCAAAGAAACTAGATTTAGATGTCTTTAAATGAACTGGAGTAGGAGGAAGTGTAAATGAGGGGGAAACACGTGCTGTAGGGGTAGAAGTAGAAACAGATCTATGGACATGATTAACCATTTAGAGATTAATAAATGGAGGCTTTAAGTTTCTTATTTTGGTAGAGGAAGGAGAGCGTTATGTTGGTGAGTTCTAAGTTCTTGTTGTAGCATTGATTTGAGTGTTCATGTCAGAAGAAAACGTTGGTTTATGTGAATAATGATCTGTAGTTGCAGGAGCGTAAAAATAAGTTTTCGAGGTTTTGTCAAAGCGAGGATAGAAATCAGGGCTTTAAGGAAGCATAAAATCTTGTTCATTGATGTGATTACGCAGCCGTTAATAACGATAATGGAACACGTTGGCATTTTTATTCCAATGTTCCTTTTCTTTGAATAAATAAATCAATGCGATTTCAAGAAAGTTTTGGAAAGTTTTCGTTTTACTTTCAGATTTTCTATGGATAATCTAGTCTAAATCGGAGGATTTCACAGACTCTGCGAACTTATCTAAATCTCGCTCCAACTAGGACTAGCAAAGAATAAGAGAATGTTAATTCAACTCATCCTCCATTGAGTAATAAATGAATAATAAACCTTAAACCTGTGCATTACAAATAATTGCTGATCTCTATCTTTATCTCGTTTTTTTTTTACTGAAGACTTATCTCTTTCTCTCAGTTTTTCCAAATAAAATAACACTCTTTTTATCTCCAAATAACACTGAGATTACTAACTCCTATGATCTAACTATTAAATTAAAGTTTGTTTGAAACTTTCCTTTCATTCTACTGAAAAGTTTAGTATCCTTTTGATTTTACGCTAGAAACTTACGATGTTACAAAATATGCAATTAAAGTAATGTACTTTTACTGTTTAAACAAGCACGTATTATGTATTCTAAAGATTTTATTGTTATCATTTCTGCTCAATAGGGATAGATTCACCTTGTTCTTCTTTGAGTTTGTTGATCTTCTTAAGGAAATCTTTATCTTGCATATTCTTCTCTAATAGACTCGAAATGCCTTTTTTGCTTGCTGCGTTCTTGAGATCATAAATTCACACAAAATTACAAGGTAATTCAGGGAAATATTAATGATTACCTCTGCATTCTATTTGGCACGATTTTCTTCATATTTCTTGCTGATAGTCTAGACAAGACTTTCTCCAAGTCCTTGCATAGTTGATTTCATCGTCTCAAGCCAAGTGGCATTCTCTCCTCCTTCGAAGATTGGCTAGAGTTGACTTCTCTAGAAAAGTCCCATCATGATTGGTTCATCATTCTTTTAAGCTTCCTTGTAGACGAGTGGATCAACTGGATCGTTTGTAGCCTAATAAATAATGAATACTAGAAAATAATTAGATTTGAAATGATAATTACTGCTGGTATTCTGGGTATTTCTTTAATCTTCTTTTCTGAGGACAACATTGCTTGGTTATTTTAGATCGGTGGGCATGTGTTTCTCAAGTATTCTACAAGAATTTCATAGATCACACTCTACAAGATTTTCATATTTCTTTAGCAAATAAATAAATTGATTTATGAGGGGGAAAATACAAATGTTTGTTTACAGTCTCGTATCAGCTGAATCTTTGATTTTATCACTAAAGTTCCAAGGACGGAATAATACTCTTAGGAGAAGAACTCGCCCAATGATAAACATGAGTAGAAGCATTAGTTGTTATCGACCATTCATGTCACTTTACAATTCATTAGAAGATCAAATAAATGAAAAAACGTTTATGATTAAAATTACTTCAGAGCACCAAAGTATGTGTATTTGAGACGATTGATTTCGAATTTAAAGAGGAACTGCTGAGGTGGGAAATTAAAATTTGAAGTCAGCATGCCGAAAATCTGAATAGGAATTGCTCCAATATCTGCTTCCTTACAGTTATCTGCCAACCCATCCAACAGAGCTTTAACTCTGGCCTATTTATAACAAAAAAATACTTAAAAACTGATTTACTTAGTTAACCTATTTTACCTTGATATTATCGATCCTTTTTCTCATCTCTTTGTCTGATAATTTCTTAGTGATATCCAGTGTAGCCTTAGTATCTGCAAGCTATTAAAAATGCGAACAGTTCAGAAATTAACTTAAATATCTTAAATCTTACAAGTTGAAGACCTCTGCTACAGACTTTTTGCACCCATTATTGGACGTACTTCAAAGAAAATCAAAGTTAACAAACATCACCAAAAGCGTATTTTACTTCAAATAAGAGAGCTATGTCTTCATTCATCTTCTTGTACTACTCCGTCTTCTTCTGCTGAATTTAGAATTTAACGGTATTGAAGTACATGATCGGGAACAATGCTCGCATGACCACAAGACGGAACCTTTTCTTTAATTTGGCTCTAGAAAAGTTAAGCAAAGTAGTAAGCACTCTTTATCCTGCAAAACAATTAAAAGGAATATCCTGCTTACATTCTCTCTGCTTTTGCTTTCTTAGCCTCTTCTTCTTCCCTTTTCTTCTTCTCTTCTTCAGTCTCGACAGGAGGTGGAGGAGGCAAATCAGGAACATCTTCTTCTTCATCGTCATCATCGTAATATTCACTGTCGTCGTAGTCTTCGCTATCATAATAATCGTCGTCAAAGTCTTCCTCTTCGTCGTCGTCATCGTCTGGTTCAGCGATGCTGTTCTTCTTGGTTTTTTTCTTCTTTGATTTCTTCTTCTTTTTCTTTTTCTCAACTTTCACAGGTTTGCCTTATCCTCTAAGCAATTCATTTTCCAGTGCAAGTTTTCTCATCAACATTGCCATTTTGACAGTCTCAACTTGGTGGATGAAACAGAATGTTAATTCATTTTGTCTGCCCAATTTATAATAATTTTACTTTTATGGCGATTGTCTTCTTTTGGTGCCATTTATGCTTACAGCAATAGCTACAAAGGCATCAACAGAGGGTTATTTAAATAATCATTAGGTGGCTAACGATAAGGATCGTAGTAAGGCTATGAGGGATTTGGTTAACCATAAGGAAAGTTAGGTCTAGGTTAATTATATTAATTAGGAGGTATCTTGCTGGTTTCATACTCATCTTGAAGTAGTTGCAGCTTTTGTTTCTACTCAAATTGGTTAAGTTTCTTTTTCAAACGCTTGTATTCATGTTTTTCTTGTTTATCTGTTTCTTTCTCAATCCCAGTTGAAATCGATTCCATCAACTAACCTTGCTTTATGAGCAGCTCTACTAAGGGATCTTGCTAAGGTGGAATGTTACTAATAGTAGATTTTTACTGAGGCATTGGGCTCTGTCTAGGATTGATCGAGACACTTTGGTTTTGCAAATAAGGTGATTTTGGTTCTATTTATTGAATAACTGGAGGAGGGTATTACACAGATGCGTTAGGGTTTAAAATCTAAGAAGAATTTCTCAAAAATACACTTTATGAAAGTGGCTGCTGTTGAGGTTACTATTGAGGTGGGAGATAACTATTTGTGTAAGAGTATTACTATTGTTATTGTGGTGGATATCCGCTTGGTTGAGAAATAGGATTATTTGTTCTTGAGGGCGGCTTATTAAAAGGAGCTAAACTGGTTCCTTTAAGCTGAGGATCTTCCCAAAACATCTCTCCAAATCCTCCAAACACTTCATTTCGATATCTCTGCTAAGGATGCAAAGCCTGCTAGCCATTCTTGTATCCTTACTAGTTTGGTTATCCATAGTTGAATTAAGCTCCACCTGGATTAAAAAATTATCCAACTCTTGCATTTCTCCCTTGGGTATTGTAGGATTGATCGCCGTAATACAGTCTAGTATTCGCTAGAGTATCATCAAAGGCATTCAACATCATTAGATTCTCTAAATCCTTTTCCCTATCGAAGCTAACAACAAAAGATCAAATTTGAGCACACAATGAAGAAAAGTTAATAAAATACGCCTTGCTATTCATCGACCCCGATCCAGCAGCTCCAACTATTCCTCCTTTTCCATCCTTCATCTTTTTAACTTCGTTCATCAGACTGTTGATTTTATTGTCTTGCATTTCGAGGAGCATTTGATTATGGTTGACTGCTTGCTAACATAAACATTTAGTTACAATCAACAAAGCAACAGTTGAAGTACCTGATTGTATGAGTTCACATTCGTCATTTGGTCGTTGATTTACATTAAATTTTACTCGAAATAATTCCTGTCTGCGGGTGGATATTATCCTGCCAAATTGAAATACAAATTAACTCAACATTTTCTTCATGAATGCTATCTATCGTTCATTACTCTGTTGAGGAATATATTAAGGTCCAGGAGGCATATTTTATTGCGCATTAGCATTATCACCTGCACCATACCCAGGAGGATCAACGAGAGGATTATAGCTGAAGTTCTAAGTGATCACTTGTTATCGCTGCAGAAAATGAAATGACCAATTAGTAAGATATATTTTGTAAAAAATCAATTATCCTAAGTCTACTCCATTATTTTTTGTGCTAGTCTACGACATCATCGTTGGTTGCCTTCTATCTCCCATTTGTCTTTATCTGCTTTGAGATAACGATATCTCTTAGGATTATCAGACTAAAATCGTATCCTTTTCTTTCTCTTTTCTGGACAATCAGACACTGGAAATACTGAAAATAATTAAGTATTATATTAATTAAGTACTGAATGATACTTTCGTTTCACAATACAAAAAAAAAAGAAGAATAGCTTTCTATTTCTGCATCCAGTACAAAATCAATTCTCCGTTGATGAAGTTCCACAAAATAATATCAGAATATCATTTATTCACAAAATAAACATTTTACTAATTCATATTTTAATTCTTATTAGCATGCTGCATGTCTGTCTTTTATTTTAATTTTCATTAAAACTCAAAAACAATATCACTGAAGACTAAACTTAGGATTCTCCTCTAAACTATTTTGGAGAGCGTGACTATCATCGATACTACTTGCTTTTTCTAATCTAAAAAACGGGAAAACAAACAAAAATTTTGTAATCTTTTCTTTCAAAAGTTTAAGCCTTACTCTCGTTCATATGTGAATCCATTGAAATCATTTTTCTTTGAGAATCTCGTTTGGCTGTTCTGTTCTGATGGAGTGTCGGTGCTTTCCATTTTTAAGAAATTCTGAAAAGAAAAACAAATAGATAATCACTCATCCATAGCACTCAACAGGCATATACCTAATCGATATTTTATAAATCAAGAGGGTTAGTTATTTTTGGGATAAAAGGTGGCTCTGACTTCATCTTTTCAAACATGCCCCAGTCAACTGTTGCAAAAAATGGATGTTCACGGATTTCAAGACTTCCCTAGGAACCACATCCTAGACGTAACGATCGCTTGTTAAGCCAAACAGAATTTAAGTCAGTTGGTGTTGATATTTTAAAAATATTTTGTACGTTTCTGGTAAGGAGTCCTCTGAGAAGAGATTAACATTCGATAGTGTATTTGTTTTTGATAATAACGTCTTCTGTTACGATACGAGACATCATTCTTTCTTTGTTTTTCTCATAAAATGGTGGTGCTCCATTCAGCATCTCATACAAAACAGCTCCCTTCAAATATTTCAAGCAGTTAATAATGAAATTGGATGTTAGTTGTTTTTACGAAACTCCACCAATCGCTAGTGGTGTTGTGTCCATTTTTTGTAATAATCTCAGGAGCCATGTACTCAGCAGTTCCGCAGAAAGAATATGTCAAAGTGTTTCCTAGATTAAAAATGATATTATCAAGTATGTTAGAGAAAGTTCAAAATTAACTTGTCGAAAGTCTCTTAGAAAGCCCGAAATCTGCAAGTTTAATATGTCCAGAAGCAGTCATAAGTATGTTTTCAGGCTTGAGATCTCGATAAACAATATTTTCCTTATGGAGTTTTTCCAATGCTAAGAAGATTTCGGCTGCGTAAAATTTGATTTTATTCTCAGGGAAGAAAGGGTTCTTCACCATATGGCCGAATATATCGCCTTTAAAAACAAGAATAAGTAACTACTTTATTTTAAAAAAAATGCAGTTTTTATTACCTCCTTAGCAGAACTCCATGACGATATATAACTTAGAAGGATTCTAGAATGCGTACATGAGCTGAACAATGAAGGGCGAATCTACATTTTCAAGAATGAAACGCTCTGTGCGAGTCTAAGAAATTTGAGTCTTGCTCTTGATTGAGTCTTTTTTCAGGATCTTCATGGCATATAACTCATCTATTGCATTAAGAAATGTATTAAAGAAAAAGAGAAGTACTTGCATTTTCAATGCTTACTATTCTCATTCTTCTGAACGAGAAACACTTTGCCGAAAGAGCCTGTTCCAATGCACTAAAGCAAATAATAACCAGCTATGAAACACAGTATTTCATTTGAAAAGAGTTATTTGAATAATTGGATACCAACCTTAATGAACTTAAAGTGTTCTAACGATATGTGCTCATGGGGATCGCGGATAGTAGATCCCTTTATGTCAATTTCTACAACTTCATTAGGTTTGATTTCCTCTTGTGGTTTCACACAAATATTTCCCATTTAAGACAGCTTTTAGCTGAGTGTATTCAATATTGTCTTATTTACTGCAGTAAATCAAAATTATTTCTGCTTTGCAGACTCCTTAGACTATGGCCTGAGAGCTGAGTTACTTCTCTCTTCCCTTTCAATTTGCAAGTTTGGTAGGATAGTGTTGAGTCGATTAATTTGTGTTAAGCAAAGAAATATCCAAACTAATAAATCAAATCTTCTTCTTTTCTTCTTTGTTGGCACAAATTAAGTCAAAATAGGCAAACAATCATCTTAAATTCTTTTTTTAATGAATAATATGCATTCTCACACTTAATTATTTATTAAAGCGTTTCCTTCTTTGACTTATTTATCTATCCTCTCGAGTATTTAGAATTCTTTTTAGCTAGAAGTTTATTGCCTTCTTAGCCCTTAGCCAAAAATGAAGATATCTTTTTTGAAAAGGTAAGTTCTATTTTTAGCAATGCTGAAAATATTTTGTTATTTTGATATTTGTGTAGTGTGTGTTCTTTTCATTCACTGTTTATTAACTTTTCTTTTATTGTCAATATTTTCATTTTTTTTATGACTGAGAAATAGAGATATTCTGCATTTAAGCAGATATATTAAAGTAGAGTAAGTTAGTGGATATGTTTACTTTCGAGTGAAGGTTGTTGTTGTTTAAATATGTCTTTTGAAGAAAAGAATTCGATGAAGCTGATTCATAGCAGCGAATGAAATTTTGAAAATGAATTAAGATGTTCGGGACAATTTAACTTATTGAAGTCTATGAGAATTTCTTTAGAAAGTTTTTGGAGAGGTAGTCGAGTTTCATAAAAAACATTCTCTCTTCTGCTTATTCTCATATCCTTATGTATTGCAGTGATTCAATGCAATATAGGGGATCTGTTGGTTCTCCGTTTTGCCATTATTCCACGATGAGGTACTAGAAATTAAAAACAGGAATTCTGGCAGCACAGAGAACCTTAATGGTTCACACAGAACTAAGCAAAATAAGGAGGATAATGTGAGGTTTTCATTATCCATGTCGTTTAAAAACAACTTTGCTTTTTATTAGGTGTGAACCAGATAAGTCGCGGAAATTTAAAGCAGTTTAATTATCTAAAAGGATTTGGCGGAATAATTAGGGGGAAGTCATAGAAGTTCTTGGTGATATTGGCTGTTAGAAATTAAGAGTAAAATTTATTACAGAATTTAAGATTTTTGTGGGAGAAATTATTAATGTTTGACTTACATTCAAAGATCTATTAGAAGAAGGTATTCAGAAATTCATAAAGGTATGAGGCAGCTGTTTAGTCTTCAAGATGAATGAGCCTCTGATAGTTAGCTTTAAGAAATACCTTTATTATTATAAAATCATAATTACTAATAAAAGCTAGTTTACTTTGAGAATAATTAGTTTTCTTATCTAGTATTGTGATATCTCTCTTACTTTCAGATGGAAACTTTCATCGTTTAGTAATAGCTAAAGCGTTTTGAGTGAAGACAACACTCTTAATTTTCCATGTTTTTTAAATGAAATCTCATCATACGAGTCACATGAGAATACTGAAACAATCAATAATCTCATTCATGCAGAAACTAATAGCAGCAGTTAGACTAATAAGCTAATTTCCTATCACGTGGGGAGGACTGCATATTTAATTAAGTTTAGTGATAAAGTTTTATTTTAAATTTGAATTTGTTTGTTGTTTTGAAAGATTATTTGTATGTATTTCTGTTGTGAAATGATTTAATTAATTAAAATTTATTGCCTTAATTTAAGAAAGAGAGAAATTGCGAGATTTCCCTGCACGAGCAAATGCAGAAAAATAAATGAAACTATATGAATGTATTTTTTTTTAAAAAACTGCCTTCTATTTTGTAATTGTCGAAAACTGATTGGACTGATCCAGATTTGAGCATGTATTGAGTTAAGAGTAGGTTTCTATCTGTAGAGCTTCAAGTCAAGCCTACGGAGATATACACTTGTCAATGTAAAGGGCATTGGGTGCTTCTAGGATATTCTGGGGAGGTTATCCTATTGGCTTGAAAAACTAAAATATTTCATTGACAACCTAAAAACTTCTCACGAAATAGTTAAAAACTTAGCTGATAGTTGTTCTAGAATAGATAAAAATTATCCACTCCCTACTCTGGCTATGGAGGAGCATTACGAAGATCTCCAGGTGGGCATGTTTCAGAGAAAAAGAGAGATATAAATGAGGTGGCTTGCAGAACTGAATGAGAGTGACTTTAAAGAGAGTTAAATGTACAGCAATCATTCTTAATGTTAAGCAAGACAATCTCATATTATACTGTCCTTCCTCTTATACATTGAATCTAATTCGTAACAGCGGTTCCTCGCAAAGCCAATATCTTTAATTTGTTTATTAATTATTATATTTTCCCTTTTTCTTCCTTTTTAAATATGTATTTTGGCTCCTTAAAACTATCATTTCAAACCCTGTAAAACACAGTGCGCATTCCCCAGAGTTAATAATATTCAATTCCATTTAATTCTTAAAACAACGCAATTTTTCTTAATTTTTATAGCACTCACATAAAAATCAAGAGATTTTATGCAATCTCCCCGATAGATGGCTTGAAATATTCCTTGTCATTTGGTTTTTCCTTTGTTGCCTTTTTCCTCCTGAAAAGCGGGTAGCTTGATATTATTCATGTCATCCAATTAAATATTGAATAGGTATTTTTTGACAAATCCAAAAGTCAATTCTTTGTCTTATGAAAGTACTGAAAACTGTACCTAGTGTAAATTAATACAAGGTTATTATTAAAAATAGCAGTAATAAGGTTGTATTATTTGAAGACAATAGCATTCTTTCTGGAGATATTTTTTAAATCTATTTTTGGATGATATCATTCAGGAAAACAATTTTATGTTCCAACCTGGGCTATTCAATTACTGTTTTTTAGATATCTGCCGATATTCTTAGTAATT
>Ga0302285_10001621_pt1 | contig 12581 bp, 8 predicted proteins | sample III_Fen_E2_2_FD_200455 | JGI IMG/M metagenome (GOLD analysis project Ga0302285, IMG submission 200455) | Peat permafrost microbial communities from Stordalen Mire near Abisko, Sweden - III_Fen_E2_2 | ecosystem: Environmental > Terrestrial > Soil > Wetlands > Permafrost | place: Sweden: Abisko...
TCCATTTTAGCTCAAAAATTGAGTGTATTCAATTTGATAGAATAAATGCTAGTTAATGTGAAATAAAGTATTTATCTTTGGCATGGGGTTTTAATTAAAATCAATAGTGCCTTTCTATCTATAAAGAGCAGCTATGCGAAACGCTGCTGGACATGTATTGGTGTTAGGAGTAAGTGTAAATAAATAAAAAGCAACCACTAAAACAAGAAATTATGAATAATCATATTTTAATTACAACAACTAATAGTATTGATAATCAAGAAATTGAACGCTATATTGAAATAATTTCTACTAATGTGGTAATTGGAACAAATTTTTTCTCTGACTTTGGGGCTTCGTTGACAGATTTGTTTGGTGGATTTTCGGGGACATATCAGAACAAGCTTCAAGAAATATATAATATCGCTATTGAGAATTTAAAGAAAAAAGCGAAACGTATAGGTGCCAATGCAATAATTGGATTGAAAATTGATTTTGATGAGATTTCAGGTAAAGGTAAATCAATGTTTATGATTTCAGCATTAGGTACTGCTGTTTATACTAGGAAACGAATAGATCATAAAGAATCAAGCATTAAAACAAACATTGCAGATAATGCGATTTCATTTATTGATTTGAACAACGAAGTAACCAAGTTACAAATAATTGATAAAACAAAAAGCAAAACTTTACCATCAATAGATGAATGGACTTATCTTTTGAATAATCCAATTGAAGAAATTACGGATGTATTATTAGATAATTATATTACTATTAATCCCCTTTACATTAATGACAAACCAGAACCTCAAAAGTTACTTTTTGAAAACTTTGCCACATATATACAAAATATGGACAAAAAATTCACTATCAATTTATTGTATGACAAAATTGAGGGTGAATCCAGTTTGATTCTAGACTTATTGAGAAAAAATAAACTTTTCAACACTGAAAAAATCAAACAATTAATCAAAAAAGGTAACTTATCAACTGCTATCGAGTGCCTAACTATTGACAAAGAAAGTTATGATGAGAGTGATGTAAATGAAATGAATGGTATAATAACTTTATTAGAAGAGCTCCCTGATTTGGGTCGAATCGAAATGTCTAAAGGTCTTTTATCCAAATCTACAGAAGTATTTATTTGTCCCAAAAGTCACAAAAACAATTTAACTGATATTTTCTGTCGACACCAAAACAGTGATTTTATATTGGATTGTCAATTAAACATCAAAGGTATAACAGAGAAACAAATTAAAGAGATAGAAGTGTTTAAACTAAAAATTATCACACTCGAAAAACTATTGAAAAGATAGATAAATCAAACCCTATTTCGTGTAGTCTCCAGATTACGTCTGGTTAGAAACAAGGCGCTATCCATCTTCCCGGATATGCTCATTATGTGCTAAAAGCTTCGGACTCTCACTGGGAACCAACGGTCAGCGTAGATAATTGTAATCCCAGTTCTTGTGTTCTTTGGATTTACTATCCATTAGCATATCCAGTTTTAGAGGAAAATTTATTTTAGCACAGTGATAACTGGAGACAACGCCGAACTGAGAACACTTAGATAAAAATTAATAGCAATAAAATATGAGAAAGACATTGACTATTTTTGTTTCAGTATTGACACTTATTAGTTGCGCAAATAATAAGTATAATAAACAAATGCCAACTGATTTTTCATTTAAGATTATCAATACAACTGATAGTTATGATTCAAAAACGGATATTTATATTCGACATTACGTAAAGAAAGATAGCGTTGTGAAAGTTGAAATAACTCAAAAAGAAAGAAATATCATTTACGAATTATTTAAGAGAAATGATTTTCTAAGTTTTCCAGACAATTTTGAATGTTCCAAATTCGGAACTTCTCACCTTCCTGCATTTGATACTACTATTGAAATAACCTATAAAGGGCTACATAAAAGAGTTACTAACTCTGATTTTTGCGATAGAAAAGTAAAGCAACTAAAATCGGATAGATTTGATGAGTTAAGTTCAGAGATAAGAAAAATCATTAATAACAAGCCTGAAATAAAAAACATGAAAGCTTGTGATATGATATTTATGTGACTTTGTTTGCCGTAATCTCCTGACTACGTTAGGTTAGAAACAAGGCAATGCCTTGTATGTTGGATTTGATATTAGAAGCCGGAGCTTTTATTTAAGCTGCGACATCCTCCAGAGCCCTATATGCCAAATGTAGGTTGCCGGATTACATACAACACGGTGAACAGGTAATCAAATAACACACTGAATACTAAATTTAAATATAAAGTAAATATGAAAACAAGACTAAATTTGATTGGTTTTTTGGCCATAACGCTCCTTATGGTTGGTTGTAATCTAAATGGGAAACGAAACAATTTCGATTATGGGCATACTGAGAATAACAAATATTTGAATTCATTCTTTGGATTAGAACTTATACTCCCAAATAATTGGATAGTTCAAACAAAGGAACAAACTGAGAAATTATCAAAAACGGGGAAAGACTTAGTGGCAGGAGATGATAAAAACTTAAAATCGATAATTAATGCCTCAGAAGTGAATACGGCAAATTTATTAGCAGTCTTTCAATATGAGGTTGGTGCAGCTGTTGATTATAATCCAAGTTTTATGTTAGTTGCTGAGAATTTAAAGAATGCACCTGGCATTAAAACGGGAAGTGATTATTTATTTCAAACCCGAAAATTACTTAAACAATCTCAAATACAATATAGTTATATTGATAATGATTTTAAAAAAGTTATAATAAATAACCAAGAATTTTATACAATGACTTGTTCAATCGATTACATGGGGTATAAAATTAACCAAGTATATTCTTCAACGATAAAAGACGGATTTTGTTTAAGTACTATCATATCGTTTATCAATGACGAACAAAAAAATAACTTGGAGAAAATTGTAAACTCTATTAGTTTTAAAAAATAACTTTTCTCTAGTTAGCATAGTCTCTAGAATACGTTGTGCTAAAAGGAAAGCTTCGCTTTCCATATTGAAAAGAATTTAATTAGATTTACAATGCAGAGTCTTGTAAATCTAACCTGACGTAGTCTGGAGACTACGCCGAACGTTGGTTTCACCTGCGGTTATTTACATTCAAGTCCGAAGGACTTGACAAAAAACATACTTGTTGAAATTGAATATGCTTATCTCGAACTCAAAATATTTATTTCTTATTCGAAATGGTTTATTTTGAGAAAACAAAAAAGGCTGACTCATTATCTCTGAGTCAGCCTTTTTTCTGTTATTAAAAACGTGTTTTATTTTGTAGGCTTCATTACCACTTCCATAATGTTGCCCTGAGCCACTAATTTTATTAAAGTAGATTGAATCGACTGTGGAGTGATAGATTCTACTGCATTTTTATAGTTGTCCACATAATTAATCTGATTGTGATAATAGCTTTCTACAGTGTTTAACCACCATCCGTTCTCTCTCAGATTTTCATTATAAGTCTTCAGCAGGTTTTGTTTTACCTTTTGAAGGTCTTCTGTTTTCGGACCATTCTTCACTATTTCATTCACCTCATCGTAAATCATTCCGATAAGTTTGGCTTGTTTGACCGGATCAGTATCAAACTGCATCAGCAGTGTCGCATTGTTTACCGGTTGATGGCTAATGCCTGCACGAACGCCTACACCGTAGGTTCCACCTTCTTTCTCGCGAATGGATTCGGTGTATCGTATATCCAGAATATCGCCAATGGCTCCTACCAGTGTGTTATTCACAATATTGTAAGGCATTGCCCCATTATACAGTACCAGATTGGTTGCTTTCGCAGTTTTCATTTCTTTTTCGAACGTGTTCGAAACTTTTCCCTGTGGTTTACGTATATTATTGTCCGTAAATTTCTCTAAAACCTTGGTTGTTTTCAAACCTCCCAGGTACGTACAAATAGCATTTCTCATTTTCACGTTGTTCGGATCAACATTTCCGGCGAAGATAAACGTAAAATCTGCCGGATTCGCAAATCGGTCTTTGAAAAATGCCAATGCTTTATCCTGATCTACCTTAGTGATAGTGTTCAGATTCATAATTACTGTACGTGGATTGTGGTTTGTAACCAGAGTATTTACAGTATCATTGAATGCTTTACGAGGATCGGTAGCACTATTTGCCAAGCTGGTACGATACATGTTTATTAATGCGCTAAAAGCATTGTCGTCCTTGCGGGGAGCGGTGTAGAATAAGTATACCAACTGCATCATGGTTTCAAAATCATTTACCGAGGATTTTCCTCCAAAGCCTTCTTCGTAATTGCTGATCTGAGGTTGTAAGCTAACTACTTTTCCTGTTAGTATCTTATTCAAATCGACTTGTGAATAGCTGCCTAATCCGTTGTTGCCAACAATGGTAGATGCTAATGTGGCTGAAGGCAGAAGCGAAATATCTTTTACTTTTGAAAGGCCTCCTTCGCTGTATGCACTCAGCAATATCTCATCCTGCTTAAAGGTAGTAGGTTTGAAAATTACTCGTATGCCATTGCTCAGTGTCCATTCTGTTGTACCAAGTTTTTGGTTTTGTCCTTTTTTAATTACTTTACCTGCAACAGGTGCTTTCTCCACTAACGGTTTATTAAGCGTTTCCTCTGCTTTAGCAGTTAGTTGAGCCTTGCCTGCTTCGGTAATTGCTGCTAGTACCTGATCGTTGTTTGGAACCTTCACAGTTGGTTTTTCGGGCGAGGTGATAGTTACAAGCAGGTTTTTCTCGGTTATATAAGATTTTGCAACCTGATTAATTACATTGGCGGTTAAGCTCGGCAAAATAGCCTGAATTGTTTGATACTCCCATTCTATGCCGGGTACAGGTTCGTTTTGTAAGAAATTCCGAACGTATTCACTTACTAAACTGTTGTTTTTCCGATGATCACGATCTTTGTAGGATGTTTCAAATTGCTTTAGCATATTGGTTTTGGCTCTTTCCAATTCAGCATTGGTAAATCCAAAACGCTTGATTTTTTCGGCTTCCAATAGCAGAGCATTTAATCCCTCTGCTTCTTTTCCTTCTTTAGGCACTGCCAGCATGGTAAATGCATCCTTGGATTTTACCAACTCACCGTAACCTGCCATAGCACCCACAAAAGGAGCATTAGCTTGCTGCGTGATTTCGTTAAAACGTTCTCCGATAATTGCCGAAATCAAATTGTCAACAATACCCTTAGCGTATCCCTGTACCGAAAGCTGAATTTCTGCAGGTAGTTTCTCGTGCTTGTATTCCAGGGTAATGCGGGTTACGTTAGCTTCTTTGTCCGAAACTAAAGCTACAATTGGTTTGTCATTGTCAGCAACAGTGGATATTGGCCGTTCTCCTGCATTTTCTTTTTTGGGTATTGAAGAGAATAAAGTTTTTATTTTAGCTTCAATTTTATCTACATCTATATCTCCAACAACTAAAATGGCTTGCAAATCAGGACGATACCATTTCTTGTAATAGTCTCTGATGACATCATATTTAAAGTGTTTAATCACGGCAGTATCACCAATACCGTCTCTTATTCCATATTGCGATCCGGGATATTTAATTTTGTTCGATTCTTTCCACATTCTGCGGTCTGCACCAAAACGTGTACGCCATTCTTCCATAATAACACCGCGTTCACTATCAATCTCTTTATCATCAAGGGTTAAATATCCCGACCAATCGTGCAAAACCAGTAATGCGCTATCAACCACTCCTTCCTGAATGGTTGGCACATCCGATAAGTTATAGACTGTTTCGTCTATGGCGGTATAAGCATTAATATTCTCTCCGAATTTCACACCGTGTTTTTCCAGAAAACTAATGATTCCTTTTCCGGGGAAGTTCTTGGTGCCGTTAAATGCCATGTGTTCAAGAAAATGCGCTAAACCGTTCTGATTATCATTTTCAAGAATAGAACCAACGTTCTGTGCAATGAAAAACTCTGCACGTTGTTTGGGCTCTGCATTGGCCCGAATGTAGTAAGTCAAACCATTTTCTAACTTTCCATAGCGTATTTTCGGATCAAGTGGGATGGGTTGTACCTGTTGAGCTTCGGCGTGTAGTGCCAAAATCAGCATCAAACTTAAGGAAAACAACCTTAGAAGATTTTTTTTCATAATTGAATTGTTTTTTGAATTGATGATAGTTTATTAGAGAATAATATTTGCAGTTAAATCGGTTACAAAGGAAAGTATAATTAGTGAAATAACAAAATCATTTTATTGTTTTTCGATAATTATTTATTAATCTACAGGATTTCACGCTTGTTTAGCCCTAAAAACAGGTATTTTTACCGACAGATTCGTGCAACTGGTCTTCAAAATAATGTACTTTTGTAATGTAAAACAAAACACGATGTCAGAAAAATTGTTTATCCCTGTAGGATCAGATAAAAAGAATGTATACGAGGCGTTGCTGCCACAACTATCAGCTTTGATAGAAGGTGAAACTGATTTTATTGCCAATTTGGCTAATATCACAGCAGTTTTAAAAGAATCGTTTGGTTGGTGGTGGGTTGGTTTCTATATTGTAAAAGACGATGTGTTGGTGCTTGGACCGTTTCAGGGAGCAATTGCCTGTACGCGCATACGTTTAGGAAAAGGTGTTTGTGGTACAACCTGGAAAGAAGAAAAAAGTCAATTTGTGCCGGATGTAAATTTGTTTCCGGGACATATTGCCTGTAGCAGTAGCTCTGTTTCCGAGATTGTAGTCCCTGTTTTTGACAAGCAGGATAAAGTAATTGCCGTGTTGGATGTTGATAGTGAACGCTACGATGTTCTGGACGAAACAGATGTTATTTATCTAGAAAAAATAGCAAAAATAATTACCGACTCACTTTAATGAAAAATTGTCATTCGACTAATGAATGACATTTTTTAGTTCTCAACCCAGAATTACTTTAGTGCTTCAATGTTTTCCTGATTTTGTATGCTCTTTGCTCCTGGGGAATATAAACCTTCAATTCTTGTAGCGTATCGTTCTTCTACTTTGCCACGCATTATTTTCATGGTGCTGTTTACCAATCCGTTTTGCTCGCTGAATGGCTCACCAATTATAGCTACAGCTGAAGGAAGCCATCGTTCGGGGAATAATCCTTCCATTTTTCCTCCTTTTTTGTATTCATTTAATTCTTTCTGAAGTTTATTCAGCGCTAATTCCTTTGCTTCATTGCTATCCCAGCTTAGTTGCGGTTTCTTTTCTTTTACATAACGTTTGAGTGCTTCTTTGTTGGGCACTATCAGCGCAGTTGTGTAGGGGTTTTGGTTATTGTAGAGTACCACCTGATCTATATATAGAGAATTATCGGCTATTGATTCTTCAATTCCCTCAGGACTATATTTTTCACCATCACTCGATATCAACAGACTTTTAAATCGTCCTACAACATATAAAAATCCGTCATTGTCCATATAACCCATATCGCCTGTATGCAACCATCCGTCTTTTATCGTTTCGGCAGTGGCTTTTTCATTTTTGAAGTATCCCGCCATCACATTCTCGCCTTTAATTACGATCTCTCCTTTTTCGTAATTTGGAAGTTGCTTTTCTTCAGAATCACAAATTTTCAGTTCCAACGGCTTCACCAGATAGCCCGATGATCCGAGTTTATGATGTTTCAGTCCGTTGGATGAAATAATCGGGGTTGCTTCGGACAAACCATATCCCTGAAACATGGGAATGCCTATTGCATAATAAAAACGCTGTAAGTCAATATCTAATAATGCACCTCCACCAATAAAGAAATCAAGATTTCCACCAAATGCTTCGCGCACTTTAGCAAAAAGTATTTTGTCGAACAGTAATATAAGCGGCTTCTTTAATATTTGTAATCCTTTGCCTTTGTTATATCCTTCTTTGTTGTAAGAATAGGATAGATTTAGTGCAAAGTTGAACAGTCGGTTTATCACAGTTCCCTGTGCGCGTATGTTTGCTTCAATGTTTTTCTTAAAACTTTTAGCAAGCGCAGGTACACTAAGCAGTATGTTGGGTTTTAGCTCTTTGATGTTTATGGGTATATTTTTCAATGTTTCCATACCGGTTTTTCCGCTCTGAACAGTTCCAACACTTGCACCTAACGCCATGAAACTGTAGAAGCCAGCCACGTGTGCAAAGCAATGATCTAGCGGCAGAATTAGAAGTGTTCGGGTAGAGGTGGAGATATCCATTAATGTTAGTGCTTGTTCCACATTGGCTGTGTAGTTCCGGTGAGTCAGCATAATTCCTTTCGGGTCGGCAGTGGTACCAGATGTATAACTTATATTTGCCAAATCATCAGGTTTTATTGCCTCAACTCTGCGTTTTACCGCTTCCGGCTGCGTTTTTAAAAGTTGTTTCCCATCTGCTATCAATTTGCTTATCGGGATTTCGAGCTCCTCATATTCTGTCTGGTCATCAAGTATGATTACTTTCTTTATTAGTGGAAGCGACTTTATTATGGCACGTATTTTCTTCAATTGTCCACCGGAAACTAAAATAAATTTTGCCTCAGAGTGAATAAGACGAAATATCAAATCATTACTTTCTTCTAGTTTTATCGATAAGGGTACATTTGCAGCGCCAGCATGTAATATCCCTAGCTCACCGATAATCCAGGCATTTCTACCTTCCGATAGTAGTGCCACTTTATCGAACATTTCAACTCCAAGCTCAATTAAACCAGCAGCCAGTTGTTGGGCTTGTTGTTGTGTTTCAAGGTAACTTGTCGGAGCAAACTCGGTTGTTTTTTTTTCCCACAAAAAAGGATTTTGCGCAAATCTTTCTACACTGTTGTTAAGTAAGTCTATGATTGTAGGTTTCATTTGTGTGTGATATTAAGTTTTGTGTTTTTACCATGATTTCTGCAACGACAGATGTTCGGTTTCCTCTTGCAAAGATACTAAATCAGTATTAAAGTAGAGCAGGAATAATTTCTATGGTATAGGAATACAAAAAAAGCCTGCGGTAAAGCAGGCTTTTTAAATATTGTGTAAATGAATTCTATTGCTTGTCAAAGAAGAAGTCGCATCGTCGGTTAGGACGGTATTTTATACGTGGTTCTATGATTTTACCTTTTCCGTTTACAATAATATGATCGGAAGGTATTTTCCATATTTTTACCAATTCAGCTTTTACTCTTTCTGCCCGTTTTTTACTCAGTGTTTCGTTATACGGATTTTTACCAAGGTAGTCACAATAGCCACGAACTTCTACATACAGACTTGGGTCGGCCTTCATTTTGAAAGCTATTTTACTGATAGTTTCAAGTGCATCATTGTCTAAATCAATTCTGTCAAAGTCAAAATATACTGTCGGTGTATCGTCAAAGCTTTCACCTCCTCCACCAGCACCAGCTCTACCATAGGATTTAGAGTTGTTTTCTGAGGATGAATTACTGCTATTTATGACAATGTTTTTCATAGGTTTACCCCAAAAGTCTACAGGAGTGTTTGGAGGTGTGTGAGGGTCATTGTCTCTCACATCGGGCACACCATCGCCGTCGGAGTCAGGACCATCATTTGATAGAAATCGGGCTATAGAATCAATTTTTCTTCCCTGATTATCTACTTTTTTATCTAATTTTTTCAGTTCCTTGTCTAATTTATTAATTCTGTCGGAGTTCAGGGTAGCCAAAGCCAACCCTTCATCAGGTGAGAATTCATTCATTCTAATATTTCGTAGATGGTCTTTTTTGATCGCATTTACTTTGTATCTAAGAAAGAGGCTTCCCATTATAATCCTGTCGTTGGTTACGCCCTGATAAGTTCTTACCCCTTCTAAATTATCTTTTGTATAGGTAATATACCTTACTTTTGCTCCAAGTCCCAGTGTCTTACTAATATTGTATTCAAGTGAAAAGCTCACAGGAATACAGCCTGCATTACCGTTTGGAGGGGTGATTGGTGCAACTGGGTTTGCTTGTGGTATAGGCTGCACATCGAAATTGTACGATGCAAAACCCAGACCGACTGATCCATTAACTGATAGTTTTGAATTATTTTGTGGAAAAAGCATGCGCGAGAAGTTTATCGTCATGCTCAGGGCAATGTTGTTCAGTTTAGTAGTGAATGTGTCCTGCGGACTGGAATAAATTCCTGTAAAAGGAAGTGATAAATAATCAAAGGATATTCCCCAAATAGGTGTCAGAGCATATTCTAAATTTACCCCTGCTGTGAAGTTATTACTGGTGGTAACAAATGCACTAGTTAATTTTTGAGCGGCATCTCCATCAAACTTATTTAACCCGACTTCAGGTGCTAATGACCATCGCGAAAAATTTTTATTTTCCGGATATGCCTTAACTGTTAATACAAGTAGAATTACAAATAATTGAAATCTTTTCATGTAGATTGGAAAGATTAAAACTCAGTGAATAATTTTGATGCTTTACTGAAGTTCCTAAATATGAGGGTCAAAGATAACAATATATTTTATTTAATAATGTTGATGTAATATTATGTAATATTACATTTTATTACAAATAACAGCAGTGTTTTAGTTAATTATTTGATATTATGATATTTAGCTGTTCTTGTGCTAAATAAAAATAACTCATAATTTATTGCATATTTATTTTATTTTCATTGTTTAATACAATAAAATATAGCAAAATGCAAGGTTAAGAACCCTATTTCACAGGAAAGGTATGGATTAATCAGGTGGAATTTTCTATAAAATAAGTGATTACTGTGACATTTCTACCTTCTTGGTAGCTTCCATATTTTTGTTACGGTAATCAACTCTTTCTACCACATTTTGGGCAAGAGCTCTAAATGATAAAGATAATATTGAGTTTTCATCAACCGAAATAGGTCGTCCGGCGTCACCTCCCTCGCGTATACTTTGCACTAAAGGTATTTGTCCCAGAAGCGGAACATTCAATTCCTCAGCAAGTCTTTTTCCTCCCTCTTTACCAAAAATGTAGTATTTATTCTCGGGCAATTCAGCAGGGGTAAACCAGGCCATATTCTCTACAATTCCAAGAACTGGTACATTTACCTTTTCGCCGGTAAACATGTTGACTCCTTTTCGGGCATCAGCCAGCGCTACTTCTTGTGGAGTGGTGACAACTATTGCACCCGAGATTCCCATGGTCTGCACCAATGTCAGGTGAATATCGCCTGTGCCGGGAGGCAAATCCATAACAAAGAAATCCAGTTCGCCCCAGTCAGCATCTGTGATTAACTGTTTCAGGGCATTACTCGAAACAGCACCACGCCACACCAGTGCCTGAGCCGGATCTACGAAAAAACCGATGGACAGAATTTTCACTCCGTATTTTTCTATGGGTGTAATAATATGTCGTCCTTCTGTTTCAACTACTTCCGGGTGTGCCGATTCTACTCCAAACATTTTGGGAATCGAAGGTCCGTGTATGTCTGCATCGAGTAATCCAACTTTATAGCCTAAAGCTGCCAGAGAGATAGCAAGATTGCATGAAATGGTCGATTTTCCTACACCTCCTTTACCCGATGAAACTGCAATAATATTCTTTACGTTGGGCAGAATGGAAATCGGCTTTGGTTTTGGAGCCTCTTTTGTGATAATTTCTATATTGCCTTTTATATCAATGTCCTGGCTAATGTATGTGAGGATAGCTTGTTCAGCTGCCTTTACAACCGATTTGGCAAATGGATCATTCGGCTTTTCGAAAAAAATTGAAAATATTACTTTGTTTCCTTGTATGTGGATGTTATCCTGAACCATGCCCGAAGAAACAATATCTTTTCCGGTCCCGGGATAACGGACGTGTACTAAAGCATCAAGAATTAACTGAGGGTGTAAAGTCATAATAATTTACGTGTTATTTATTACTGCACAATATTATTTATATAGCGAGTATGTCCTGTAACAAGTTTTCTGTTTGAAATGTTTAGAGTTTAATCAAATTCGGAGTTATACGTCCATGTTGTGCCTCTTACTTCTGCCAAAACTGCGATAAGCATCGTGCTCAATTTCAACATCAGGCTCTATTAACGTCTCTTTCTTTTCGAGTAAAAACTGGATGTACTTGATGGTCAGTCCCCGCTCAAGCCATTGTTGCTCGTAGTAGGTTTTTATTCCTAAAATGGGATCTTGCAAATTGGAGGAGTATAAGTCAGCATTAGAGAAAACCACCTGAAAATTATTAGCCTTCACCATTTCGCAGGTATAGCTGAACATAAAATTACTATCGGTTTTCAAATGAATAATTCCGTTAGGTTTTACAAATTGCTGGTATGATTTGATAAAATTAGTGGCTGTGAGCCGTTTTGTGACTTTTTTCATCTGTGGGTCGGGGAAAGTAAGCCAAATCTCACTGACTTCGTTTTCGGCAAAAAAATGATGAATCATCTCAATATTTGTGCGTAGAAATGCCACATTTGTCATTCCTTTTTCGTGTGATTCTTTAGCACCTGTCCAAAGTCTCGCTCCCTTAATATCAACACCTACAAAGTTTTTTTCGGGATACAGTTTTCCCAGACCAACTGTATATTCTCCTTTTCCACAACCCAATTCTAAAACAATGGGATGATTGTTTTTGAAAAACATTTCATTCCATTTTCCTTTCATGTCAAATTCAATTCCTTCGCGTATAGCATGTGATGAAACCTGAAATACGTGCGGAAATTCTTCCATATCGGCAAATTTCGCCAATTTATTTTTACCCA
>Ga0302285_10001624_pt1 | contig 12564 bp, 16 predicted proteins | sample III_Fen_E2_2_FD_200455 | JGI IMG/M metagenome (GOLD analysis project Ga0302285, IMG submission 200455) | Peat permafrost microbial communities from Stordalen Mire near Abisko, Sweden - III_Fen_E2_2 | ecosystem: Environmental > Terrestrial > Soil > Wetlands > Permafrost | place: Sweden: Abisko...
AAGATCTATTACTGCACACTGCTTCAAAGAGCTGAGACATCCGAGTAAAAAGATAATATAGTAGAAGAAATGTTGAAGACAGAAGCTGGAGAGAAAGTTTGGGACTAGCTGCAAAACGTTGAAAGAAAAAGTAAAGTTGAATACAATCAAGGTAACTTATAAGCCAAGTCCAGAAGTGGTCTCACATAAGAAAAGTTGATCAACAATGAAGAGCTTGAGTCGTATATCACAGCTAATAAAATCACTGATGAGGTTGAATTTGAACAAATGAGATTGTTTTTGAGAAATATGTTTAAAACTCTATTTTGTTCAGGAATTCAATAAAATCAGCAAGAAGATCCTCGATCTTGAGAGCCTTTCCTTCGAGTAAGGGAGTCACTTCATGAAGATCGACACATGCATCCTTCCAGAGAATTCTAAAAAGATCTCTTACAAGGGATATGAAGAAGTGTTCGTGCCTGCAACTCGTCATAAAAACGATGCAGTTTTAAAAGAAGTCAGTTCCATGCCAAATTGGGCGTAAAGAGCTTTCACACAGCAGAAAGTTACCAGACTCAACGCAATTCAATCGAAAGTCTATGATACTGTTTTTGAGAAACCAGAAAATGTGCTAGTTTGCGCTCCCACAGGAGCTGGTAAGACAAATGTAGCTCTTCTCGCAATGCTTCAAGTCATCGGGAGATATATGAACTCCAAAGGAGTGATTGACCTCTCTAAGTTTAAAATTGTCTACCTTGCTCCAATGAAGGCGCTAGTTGCTGAAATGGTTCTCACTTTCTCTAAGCGTCTTGAACGTAAATAAAAATAATAACAACTCTCCCATTAAGCCATTTTAACTTTAAATAATAATATCCTTATGTTTGTGTAGCCTACAATATCCAAGTGAGAGAGTTAACAGGTGATACCCAGTTGTCCAAAGAGCAAATCGATGCCACACAACTCATCATTGCTACCCCCGAGAAATGGGATATCATCACACGCAAGAGTGGAGATCGTACTTACACAGAGCTTGTGAAGCTACTTGTGATAGATGAGATCCATCTTCTTCATGACACAAGAGGGCCTGTGCTTGAAGCTTTAGTCGCTAGGACAATTCGCATGACAGAATAGACTTAAGTAAACCAAAAAGATTAATTCATTTATCTTTTTAAATTTGCTAAAAAATCTTTTTTTTTCTTCAGGAATTGGTGAGAATCTTAGGTCTTTCTGCAACTCTTCCAAACTACGCTGATGTTTCTAGTTTTATTCGTGTAAAGCCTAAGACTGGATTGTTCTATTTCAACTAGTCCTATCGTCCAGTACCACTGCAATAACTGTTCATTGGAATATCTGAAAAAAAAGCAGTCAAGAGGATGATGCTTATGAACGAGATTCTCTACGATAAAGTTGAAAAGCGAGCAGCTAAGAACGAACCTATGTTTATCTTTGTCCATTCGAGAAGAGAAACAGTCAAAACTGCTAATTTCCTCCGAGAAATGGCATACTCCAAGAATGAACTTTCAAAATTTTTACAGTAAAAAACAATAATTATTTTCTTATTTCAAAAATGCTGATGATTATCGTTTTTTAGAGAAGGATCCGACAGCGAGACAATCTTAGCTAAATCAGCTGAAAGAGTTCAAAACAAAGACCTTAAGGAAATGTTAGTCCAAGGATTTGCTATCCATCATGCTGGTTTAAGCAGAGACGATAGAGATATTGTGGAGAACCTATTCTTCGAGAAGGTCATTAAGGTTATGGTGAGCACTGCAACACTCGCTTGGGGTGTCAATATGCCAGCTGCTACAGTCATCATCAAAGGTACCTAGGTATACTCTCCTGATTAGGGAAAGTGGACTGAATTGTCTCCATAAGACATGCTGTAGATGATAGGTAGAGCTGGTCGTCCTGGATTTGATTAAAGAGGTGAGGGTATTGTGATTACTACTTACACTGAAATGAAATATTATTTGAGTCTTCTGAATTAATAACTACCAATTGAATCTCAATTCATCAGCTAACTTCCTGATTAGTTGAACGCAGAGGTTGTCTTAGGGACTGTATCCAACGTAAAAGAAGCTACTGATTGGCTAGGGTACACTTATTTGTATGTCAGAATGATGCGTAGTCCTGAGATTTATGGTATTTCTCCTGAAGACTTAGAAAACGATAGATTGTTAGTTAAAAGACGAGCTAATCTTGTGCACTCTGCAGCAACACTCCTTGATAAATATGGATTGTTAAAATACGACAGAAAGACTGGAGTGATGCAGCCAACAGCTCTTGGTAAGATTTCCTCTCACTACTACGTGAAATATCCCTCCATGGAGATCTACAACAAGCACTTAAAACCAAACATGGGAATTATCGAACTTCTTAAGGTATTCTCACTCTCTAATGAGTTTAAATACATCACAATTAGAGAAGAAGAGAAGGGGGAACTAGCTAAACTCATGGAATCTGTTCCCGTACCTGTGAAAGGTTCACTGGAAGAACCATCAGCGAAGATCAACGTACTCTTACAGGTAATGATAAAAATAATTAAATTTAAATTGTTTTCTCCAAATTTATCTAAATAACTAAATCCTTTGCTTATCCAAAACAGGCCTACATTGGAAGGCTCAAAATGGAAGGATACGCTTTGAACGCAGACATGGTATACGTCACACAAAGTGCAGGCAGAATAATCCGTGCAATCTTTGAAATCTGCTTAAAACGTGGATGGGCTAGTGTAGCAGAATCTGCACTCACAATCTGCAAAATGATTGACAAGAGAATGTGGAGCTGCATGACACCGATTAGATAGTTTAAATAATCTAACAACAAAAGCTTCAAGAAGATCCCTGAGGAAATATTTAGAAGAATTGAAAAAGTAGAATAGCTTAACTTCGATAGATTATACTAGATGGACTCATAGTAACTCAGCGATTTAGTCAAAGTCAACATCGGATAGATCCTCCAAAAGAGAATCCACTTGATCCCTCATTTAGAGCTAGACATTCGTACATCCCCTATCACGAGAGGTTGTCTTTAGATTAATATTTCGATTCTAAGAGCTGATTTCATATGGGAGGATTCATTCCATGGTGAATCAGAGCCGTTTTGGTTGTTCGTAACTGACTGCGATGGGGAAGACCTGCTGTACCATGAATATTTCACAATTAAAAAGAAATTCTGCTAAAACAAAAAAGACAAAGCTGATTAGGAATAAACCAGCCCTTATGTATTCTCTTTCATTGTGAGTTTGTTCGAGAATCTTCATCCTATCTACTACATTAAGATCATCTCCGACAGATGGTTGCAGTCTGAAATGGTAGAGCCCCTTCCATTCAAGAATCTGATTCTCCCTGAATAATTCAGTGCACCTACAAAGCTACTAGAGTTCTAGTTGGTACCGACTTCTTAAATCTAGTTTCCAGAGGGAGAGAAAGTCCTCAAAGAAATGGGTAAAACTTAATCATATTTAACAAGAAAGAAACTAATACAATAAATGAAAAATGCTTAATTTTTTTGTATTTGTTTGACTGCCTAGGTGTGACAACTTTCAATTAGATTCAGACTCAAGTTCTGAATTAGTTCTATAATCAATCTGAGAATATCTTCCTAGGAGCTCCAACTGGGTCTGGTAAGACAGCTTGTGTTGTTCTCGCAATGCTCAGAATATTCCAGTAGGCTTATGAGAATAAGAAGATTGTGTATGTTGCCCCATTCGAATCCATCTGCCAAAACATGTACAGAGTGTTGAGGAAAGCTCTGAAGCATGTCGGAAGAAAGGTTGCTATGCTGACAGGGCAATTCAAAACTGACAGCTAAATCCTGCAGAAATACGATGTGATTATATCAACTCCTGAGAACTGGGATGTGAACACACGTCGCTGGAAAGACAGAAAGGCTATTGCGAGCAAGAACATAAAGCTGTTCATTGCTGATGAATTGCATCTTCTCAACGAGGGCAATTCAACATATGAAGTTATCGTTTCTCGTATGAGACAATTCTCGTCTTTGCTGGCTTCGAAATAAGACACTAAATCGGACTCCAAGAAGGATGTTTCGAATAACTTCTAAATCATCGGTTTGGCTACTTCAGTTGCCGATTATCGAGTAATATTTTGCTGGCCTTGAATGTGTCTAATAATGCTTTAATTATTAGGAAATGGCATCTTGGATTGGTGCATCACCGAGCAACACATTCAACTTCCATCCTAATGTCAGACCATACCCTGTAGATATTCATATCACAGGTTTTGAGTAGCATCACCGTCGTTCAAGGCTAATTGCTATGTAGCGTCACATGTACCAAGGTAAGAGTTGAATGATGTGTGATAACTTCAAAAAGCTATGAGATTTTAAATTAACCGTTTCATGTATGTTTGATAGGTTTGAAATAATTCCTGAAAGGAAGTGATTAGCAAGGAGTGATATTCGTATCCGACCGCAAATAAGCTAAGCTAACAGCAATAGATTTGCAGACTCTCGCTGCAGGTGACAATAACCCCACGAAGTTCTTGAAGGTTCCTTGGGAAAAAATTTCTGAAATTGCAAGTTCCCTTGAAGAAATGCAGCTGTCACAATCTCTTAAGTACGGAATTGGATTCATCTATGAAGGAATGCTAGATCGAGATAGAGAAGCAGTCGAAGAACTGTACCATGCTGGTGCTATTTAAGTTCTTATTTCGACATACAAGCTCTGCTGGGAATTGAATCTGTATTCTCAAGTGGTAATTATTCTAGACAACCAGCGCTACGATGGAAGAGAAAGAAGATACATTGACTACACCATTCCTGATATGCTCCAAATGATCTGTAAAACTTAGATTCATTAACTATATGTATTCTAAATTCAATTCCTATTTTATAGCATATGCCAAAAATTCTTCCGAAAAGGCAACTAATTCCTAAGCAGGAGGATCTGCAAAGTGCCTTGTGTTCTGCCACACTCCAAAGAAAGAATATTACAAGAAATTCCTCTTCGAGCCATTCCCTGTGGAGTCATTATTGTATCTCAATATCACAAATCACATATGCGGTGAAATATTTGCCAAAAATATCACTTCTATAGATGCTTGCATTGATTGGAGCACTTGGACTTTCATGTATCGTCGGCTATCATAAAATCCTAATTTCTATGAGCTAACTGAAGTCTCAGGAAGAGCAATTAACGACTACTTATGTGATCTATTCGAGCAAGCAGTCGAAGAGCTCAAGGATTTCAAGTGTATCCAGCAAGAAGAAGACAGTAACGATTTAACTCTTCTCAATCTTGGTCAGATCGCAGGGCACTACTACATCGACGTCTAAACTATCTCAGTGTTCAATAAAAACGCTAAAGCAGGTAGGATTTGGACTAATTCTTTTGTAAAAGTATCTCAAAACTAATCACTTTATGTCAAATTTTAAAATACAGATATGAAGATAAAACACTTGATTGATGTGATCACAACTGCTCTGGAGTTTGAAGGTATCCCTATCCGTCATGCTGAGGATAAAATCCTGAAAGCCTTATGCGAATAGGTTACATATCCTTTCGAGATAGATAACTACAGTGACCCAAATATCAAGGCAAACCTTCTTCTCCAAGCTTATTTTTCAAGGAAACATCTCTCTCCTGATTTTTCATATGATCAAAAACTTGCTCTGGAGCATGCCGTTAATCTCGTCCATGCGATGATTGATGTGATATCTTCAAACGGATGGCCAACTTAAGCCATCCGCACAATGAAACTCTCTCAAATGATAGTTTAGGCTCTCTGGCAGGATAGCTCTCCTCTTCTTTAGTTACCTTATTTTGACTAAGCTACTGTTAAAAAGTTATCAGCTTTGGGTGTGAAAGACATTGCTGATTTCCAAAACATGGAAGATAACGATAGAGAGTCTATTCTGTCTTCTTTCTCTTCTGAGCAAATCGAGGAGATCGCTAATGCTACCAACAGATATCCTTCCATTAATATTTCGAATACAGTGGAAAATGGAAAAGATATTCGTGAAGGGGAGAAAGTTACAGTGAACATTCAACTGGAAAGAGATGGAGAGGATTACACTGATTTTGTCACTGCACCATACTATCCGAAGGTACAATATGACTTTCATTTTAGAAAAAAAGAATCAAAGAAGGGATCTTCTTTATTATTATTTTATAATTAATCCACAATTTCTAATTCTTTGTAATTTCAACTTCACATAGCAAAAAGAAGAACTCTGGTGGATCGTTATTGCCGACACCAAAAGCAACGTCTTGCACAGCATTAGGAAACTAGGATTCAAGTAGAAAGCTGATGTTAGTCTTGAATTTGAAGCTCCTTCAGCTGGAAAATACGATCTCAAAATCTTCCTAATATGCGATTCTTACATCGGATGCGATTAGGTAATTATTATTAGAAATTATCAACCAAAACTAAGTTAAATTTTTAATCTGTTTTTGAAATATTTTTCACAGCAAGTATCTTTCTCAATCAACGTAATCTCTGAGAAGCCTGAAATCGAAGAATGAGCAGATATGTGATGCACACCCAAAATTTACCCAAAAGAACCAAAAAAAATCATTCCAAAGGAGATTTTTATATGTTTTTTTTTTCTTATTTGAGAGTTATCTACTTTTTGTTATGACTTTTTCAAATAAATCTTAACACACACACAGATTCCAACACAAAACTAGCAAACAATTATTTAGAAATGAGGGTTTATTTCTCCTTCATTTTCTTGACAATATTTGCACAACCACAATAAAGCAAAGGATGAACTATGCAATATTTGTAATGGACGAGAGCAATGTAGAAGCGATTCTGAGAATATGAGCCTGACCCTTATTGCTGATATATGCAATAGAGCAGAATCTGCCAACGATTTAGAGAGTACCGAAGACAGTCGCTGTAACAGGGAAATGCAAACCTGCGATGAGAAGAAGGATCACTGATACAGAGAGGGTTTCAAGGAAATTTTGGTGAATTCTCTAGGCTTTGTTGAAAATCAACCAATCGCCGTAAGCAAGTCTCTGAGAGTACACTCCTGCACCCATATCAGGGTATCCACCTTCTTTGATTTCCTCAGTGGTAGCATCCTAGAAAAGGGAGGTTAAAGCATCAATTAATATGTTTGCTAAAGTGTTGTTACCTTATGGATCTTTCCGAATTCTTTGGAGAGGAATTCCTAGGTGAAGACTTTCTTGCGATAATATCCAACGATAATGAATCCAAAGAGATAGCACTGAATCAGAAGGAAACTTGCTGCTAGCAGTACCCAACCATATTCAGGAGTAAGTTGAAGGATGGCTTCTTCAATAGGTGAAGAGCCTTTAGGCTTAACAACTGGCATCTTTTTGTTATTTTTTATGTTATCGAATAATTCAGAATGTTTGTATTGTTTAATATATTACTCAAATATTTGCTTGTATCTTGATTTATATTAATACTCAAAGATCTTCTATTAATTTTATTGCGTCAAATAAATCAGAAACTAAATTTTATTTGCAAAAAAAGAAAGAATCTATTTGATATTCTTAGAAATCGTCTAGGATATTTTATGAGGTTACGGATATTTTTATTTAGCCAGCATAATTATTCTAGACTCTTAATAATAGTTGGAGGATTTAGACATTAATTTGATATTATTGTTAAATTAATCTTTATTAAAGCATATTGGGATAGATGTCCTATTAGATGATGAAGCACTGGATTATTCTTATTCCCCTTGCTATGCTTGCTTTTCAGATGATCAGTATCAAAAATAGCACTAATTTTTGGGAGAGATTTGCTTTCTTCAAAATATTTAAAAAAATATGGAATAATATTGCACACAAACCATTAAAATCATGATTGTTTTGTTTAAGACATAAGAGAACCAAAGTAGAGAGATTCAATGGCAGAGATAATCAAGAGCTAAAATGATAAAAGAGAATACAAAGCATTGAAATTAGATAATGAGTTGACTGTGCTATTAATATCTGATCCAGGTTGGCTCTTATGCTTTTTGAAATCGAATGGCTTGCTCAATGGTTGGTTTTATTTACAAAATAGATACAGATAAATCAGGTGTAGCTATGAATGTGTTTGTAGGCAGCTTGAAAGATCCTGTAGATGTAATTATATATTTCCCTTTTTTTTTTAGGGGTATCAAATTTTTTATTGTGTATCATTGTCTCGAACAGAGAGAAGGAATGGCGCATTATTTAGAGCATATGCTCTTCTTAGGAACAGAGAAATATCCTAATTAATCTGAATACATGGATTATCTCTCAAAGAATTCAGGATCTTTCAATGCATACACTGATCTGATGGAAACAAACTATTTCTTCGAAGTTGCGAACCATGCATTCGATGGTGGACTTGACAGATTTGCGTAGTTCTTTACAGCTCCTTTGTTCACTGAGAGTTGTGCGTTCAGAGAAATGAACGCTGTAAATAGCGAGCATTTGTTGTATTTCTAGCAAGATATCTGGAGAGAGTTTTAATTGCTGAGACATTCTGCAAAAAAAGGAAATCCTCTGAATAAGGTAACATATTGAATTGGAATATCTCATTTCTAAAAATGAATCCTTAGTTTGGAGTAGGCTCATTAGAAACATTGAATCACCCAAATATTCGAGAAGATCTCATCAAATTCTTCAATAAGTAGAAACTAATTATCATTCCAGTTAATGATCTAAATTCTTTTTAGAGATAGAAGTTCATTTTGATTATTTGATGATTATTTAGGTATTACAGCAGCAATTAAATGAAAATGGTGATCTACAGTAATGAGAGCATTGATCATCTTCAAAAAATTGTAGAAGAAAAGTTTTCTCCTATAAAAAACAAAAACATTCCAGCTCCGAAATATAACGAAATGCCTTTTGATGAGGAGAATCAAAGCTAATCTTGGAAAGTCGTCCCAATCAAAGATAATGATTAAGTAAATTTACTTGATTTACTGAACTCAAATTATTGTTTTAAATTCTTTATCTTTTTCTTCCCTAAAAGCTCACATTTCTGTGGACATTAGACCATACATTACCTTACTACAAAAGCAACCCTGCAAAATATATTGCCCATATATTAGGTCATGAAGGAGAAAACTCTTTGCTTTCGTTCTTGAAAGCAGAGGGACTGGCACTTGAGTTATCATCTTATCATAATGACTACATGAACTTATTCACTCTTTTTGAGATTAAGATTAAGCTGACTCAGAAAGGTCTCGATAATCCAAATCATGTAAAACCTAATTTTTTTTGGATTATTTCAATTTATTTTTCTGTGAATGTAAGGTCGTGAATGCTGTCTTTGCAAGCTTACAAATGTTACGGGAGTTTGGTGTGAATGAGAGGATCTTCACTGAGATTCAAACAGTCAATAAACTCAAATTTGACAATCAAGATAAATAGAAAATTATGGACTATGTGCTTTCCCTGGCTTCTCGAATGCAGTATTACAATCTCGAAGATGTCTTAATCTAACCCTATCTCTTTGAGTCATTTAATGCTGACCTTATTCAAAAATACATATCATAATTTTAAACTTCAAACCTCCGTATTTATCTTTAATCGAAGTCCCTCTAAGCAATCTGCAATGAAGTTGAGCCAATATATGGCACAAGTTACAGTTACCATAAACTCAACGAAGATATTCTCTCTAAATTTAGTTCTCCGGATCTTTCTTTTTCAACTTCTATCAAAAAGATTGCCCTCCCTCCTCCAAACGAATTCATCCCAAAATCAATGGAAATTATGGCATCGAAAAATGACAAAACTTTGCCGGAGCTTCCCATAGAGATTTCTGAAGGCGTATGGTTTAAACAAGATAACATTTTCTTCACATCAAAAGCATAAGTCTCACTCTTCCTCTATTACTTTGAGTAAATAAAAAATAATTATTTTCTTCAAATTTACTTTTAATTTTTTAACAAAAAACCCCTATATAAACAGCTAGAATTTGACTGGAAACACCATTAATGTCTTGCACATAAAGCTATGGGAGAAATTATTCCTGCATTCCATAAGCGAAGTTGTTTATATGGCTTCATAGGCATATTTGGAATTGAAAATATCTATTACACCTGTTCATATTAAATTTTAATTCAAAGGATTTAGTGATTCTCTCGGAAACTTTGTGCTTCAAATTCTCAAAAAATTAGTTGAATTCGATCCTCTGACTAATCAAGAACTCTTTAATAATGTTTACGAAGAAGTCTCAAAGGAAACTGAGAACTTCTTCAAAAATCCTCCTTACTAACAGATTCGAACTTACATTGACTTTCTAGTCCGTACAGGCTTCCATTCTCCTTAAGCGAAAGCACAAGCCATAAAAGTAGTGACATTTGAGAGTTTCCAGCTTTTTTTCCAGAAGTAATGGCTTAATAATCTGCTAGAAGAATGGCTGATTGTCGGTAACATAAAGAAAGAATCAGCTCTTGATCTTTATTCAAAATCTCAGATAATTCTCGCAAAACTAGCTGCGAATTAGATTGAGAAATACCAAATAAATCAACTCCGTGGGTATTAGTTCCCTCTGCACAAGACTATTTTCTGGCAGCAATCTCTTCCAGCTGGAGACGAAAATTCAACGTGTAAAAAACCATTTTCTTTTTTTATAAATGAGCTTTCAATCCCTTCTAAATCACATTTTGAATTCATTTTATTCTATTCAACAGGCACGAAATTATACTAGCATAATGGAGAGTGCACAATTCGAATCCACAATCTACTTGAAATTCTCCAAACATTCTTGAAAATTCCTGCTTTTACTCAGCTCCGCACAGTGGAGCAACTAGGATATATTGTTTTCACTACTGTCAGCACTCGCAGTGGAGTTGGAGCTCTTGCATTCATAATTTAATCAGCCATCAAACCTCCTTTAGAAGTATCTGCTCGTATCCGTCACTTCGTCGTTTCAATGGAAGAAAAAGTCACAGGGTTATCTGAAGAAGCATTTTAGACTCTTTTGAGTGGTTTGAAAAATACATTAAAAGAGAAGGACATAGACATATTCGCAGAAACAACTCGTTATGAAGAAGCTATCGACGCACAGTATATCTTCGATAAAAGTAAAAAGATAGTTTTTCTCTTATTTTGTAATTATTTTCTTAATTATAAATCACATGTGATATTGATTATCTAGAAAATCAAAGAATTAAAGATCTTGATCTCATCAGCCTTCAGGAGTTTATCAAGTTTACATCTGATTTACTCTATCACTAAACTCGCAGCTTAGAGTTTTATCTCGTCGCGGACAACCACAAGTAACAATAAGATAAACTTGTTGAGTAAATTCAAGCTGAAAATGACAGTTATATTTAAGCTCAAAACATAGAAGCAATCTTATCGAGATTGCCTCTCTACCCTAATTTCTACTCCAAAAAATGATCTTTCTTTGCCTTTGAATTTTGGTTGCATGTTTGATTTATCCAAAAGAATAAACTCATAATATCTTATTGAGATTAAATACCAATTTTACAAAGAATCAAAAGAAAGTAAGGGTTGAAATATAAAAATGAGCGATTCTTTTGAAAGAACAAAACTAAACATACTATTTCTCTCATTCTAACAATTCTCAACTTGTAACATCAAGATCTTATCTGTCTGATGGGCTGCTACTGCTTTCATCTTCCTCATGGTCAAGATTTTGATTATTTCGATTTTGCTGGAAGTTAGAAGAATCACAATTTGGATTATTTGCTCCTCCCCCTTGCTCAATTTCCATTTATTCAAGGCTAAAACTGTATTTCGGTCTTTGTTTGCGAGGCTCATTATTAAAAATTTCAATTTTTAGAATCGAATCACTTATTTTTATTTCAGTGCCATCTTCGATTTCCTTTGGATCACTCTCGTTTCTGATTTCATTTCTCTCTCGATAATCGTTAAGAGATATCCAAGTACCATTTGCACTCTCTCTAACCATGTCTCCGTCTTTAAGTTACCAGTTTCCATTCCTATTTGCAAAAGAAGATCAATAAAATCATGTTAAAAGAGTTATTTCAAAGTTAATCTCTCTCATTTTCTGTAAATTTGATAATCTTTTACGCATAATAGATTCTCGATTATTTTCTGGATATTGTATTGATGTTTATTTAAATCGTGCATTCCTATGATCTGCCTATTTTGAACCCTTAATCCACAGCTTGTTGATTCCAAAGAAACAAATGGAACGAAACCGTTGTAGAAGTCAATTTCAGCTTAACATATGGCCTAAAGCTCTTCCTGCTGTTTATCAATTAAGTCACATTATTTTGCCCATCACTTTCAGGTAAATTCGCGAGCGCATCGAGTTTCTATTACTCTTCTTCAGAAAGTCCATGAATGGATGTATTATTTCTCTTTTCTCGCAACAAGAACTCAAGGAAATCTTGATCTTCTAGAATTATATTATTTTCTTCAACTGATACCTCAGAAGCCGTTTAAGGATGGCTATGCACGACATCAAGTATTTAGAATTATGTCTCAGCTCCAATCAAAAATATTTAACCTTTTTCGATGATTTAAGATTTTTCATATCTAATTTTGATAAACGTACCCTACGCGCTACCTAGATCTACAATATAAAACGCACATTTCGGTCTTACCATCGACCAGAGAATGCGCAGAACTACATCAGGAATGATTAGCTTATTCTTCTTTACAGC
>Ga0302285_10001625_pt1 | contig 12563 bp, 13 predicted proteins | sample III_Fen_E2_2_FD_200455 | JGI IMG/M metagenome (GOLD analysis project Ga0302285, IMG submission 200455) | Peat permafrost microbial communities from Stordalen Mire near Abisko, Sweden - III_Fen_E2_2 | ecosystem: Environmental > Terrestrial > Soil > Wetlands > Permafrost | place: Sweden: Abisko...
AATAGGTCGAAGCCTTTTTCCGCCAGCCAAAACGCTGTAACGCATGGATTCGAAAATCTCCTCCGGGTATTGGATAGGAAGAAATTTGTCTAAATTTTCGTCTATTAGTTTAATGTAGTTTTTCATTTTTTTGCTCGCAAATTTTGAAATAAAAGTTATCGCGTTTTGCGTCGTTGCGAGGCTTTAGCCGAAGCAATCCAAGATAAATAAATTTAGTATTTTGGATTGCCACGTCGCTCACGCTCCTCGCAATGACGCAAGGCTTGTTTGCCTTTTGCTATTAAATTGTATCACAAAATCTGCACTTAAAGATTTATTTTGGCAATTTGGTTTTAATTATTAAATTACTGGTATTTGTCCAGTAACATATTTAATTGCAAGTAGTAAAATAAATCATGTAAAATAAAAGAGAAAAATATGGAAGAAGAAAAATACAAAAAATTATCTGAAATTACTTATCAACTTTCAAGTATGACATTTATTTTAAATGGATATTGTGAGAACTTTGAACAAGAGGTACCTGAAATTGCTAATTTAACTGCATTTGTAGAAATATTGCAGAGAACAAGTGAAAAGTTATATGATTTGTTATAGTTGTAGGGTGGGATTACTATCCCACCGTCTTTCTTGAGGTGTTCCGCCATTTGAAACAAACGTTTTCATTCGAAAGCCTTTGTTTCAAATGGCGGTTTATATCAAGTTGCGGAAGAGTATTGAGTTTTCTCTTTTCTTTTTTGGAAAAAAGAAACAAAAAACTTTTGAGGCGAGGCTTTATTCTTCGGTGTCTTTATCCATGTCTTTATAAATTTGCTGTTTTAAAGTGTTTCTGGCGGCCTGTCTTTTTCTCGTGCTGATTTTTGCCACCTGTTTGTTTAAATCTTGTTTTTGCGAGGTTTCTTTTTTTGTACCCTCGTTTTTCAATTTTTCTTTAAAATCTTGAGCCTCATTGACAAAAGAAAGGTAACTTTGATATCTGGAAATATCTATTTCATCAATATTTTTTAAAACCGCACAACCTTCTTCTTCAATATGCAAACAATCTGTAAATTTACATTTGTTTTTGTATTTTTTAATCTCGTCAAACAATTCGTCTACTTGATTTGGCAGTAAAAAGTCGAATTTCAAATTGCTGAATCCGGGAGTGTCTATTATTCTAATCGGTTTTCTATGCTTTTTTCCAGCTTGAGTTAACCCCTCACCCCGACCCTCTCCCGCAAGGGGGGAGGGAGCATTGACTTCGATTTCAATAATCTCGCAATGTCTTGTTGTATGTACCCCACGGTTGGTTTTTTCACTGACTTGTTTGGTTCTTATGTTAGACCCCGGAGCAATAGCATTGATTAAGCTTGATTTCCCAACCCCTGAGCTTCCGCAAAAAACCGTTGTTTTGTTTTTTAAAATCCCAACAAAATCTTCCAACCCCAAATTTTCCAGAGCTGAAGTAAAGATAATTTCAAACCCCAAAGGTTCGTAAATTTCAAATACTTTTTCAATGATACTGTCGTCTTCAGACAAATCGTTTTTGTTAAAACACAGTTTTGTCTTGATTTTATGATATTTGGCAAAGCTGATGTATCTGTTTAGCTGTTCAAAATTCAAATCAGGCTCTTTTATGGAAGAAATTATAACCACCTGTTCCACATTTGCAACGCTCGGGCGGGTAAGGAAGTTCTTTCTCGGCAGAATTTTTTCAATCACCCCCGTGTTTCTGACAGAATTTATTTCTCCGCATTCGACAAAATCTCCCACAAAAATTTTAGTTTTTTGTTTTTTTAAAACTTCTCTAACTTTACATTCGGTAAGTTTTGAGTTGTCTGCAAATTTTACATAATAAAAGTCAGAATGTATTTTTAAAATTTGTCCTTGCACGTTATCCTCAAGTATTTTTAATCACGTTTAATAATAAACCACATTATAATAACAGGCAATAATTGTTAAGAAATTGATAATTAATAATTTTTAAAAATTTTGAAAAAGGGCTTGTTTATGGTATTATCAAATAAATCAATTTGGAATAATTAGTTAGACAATAGGAGTAAATAATGATCTCAGTAAATGATTTAAAAACGGGACTAACACTGGAAATAGACCATAACCTATGGTCTGTAGTGGAATTCCTGCACGTTAAACCGGGTAAAGGTGCTGCGTTCGTCAGAACAAAACTTAAAAACGTTACTTCCGGCCAAGTTGTAGAAAAAACATTTAGAGCTGGTGAAAAAGTTATGAAAGCGATGCTTGACAGACGTGATATGCAATATTTATACAAAGAAGGTTCTGATTATGTTATGATGGACGGTCAAAATTATGAACAAATTTCTTTAACAGAAGCACAAATCGGCGATGGGATTAAATATTTAAAAGAAAATATGAATCTTTCAATTTTGTTATACGAAGGAAAAGTTATTGGCGTGGATATGCCAATGCAAGTTGAGTTGGAAGTAGTTGACACCCCTCCTTCTGACAAAGGAAACACATCAGCAGGTGGAACAAAACGTGCCGTCACTGAAACAGGTGCCGTTGTTAACGTTCCTTTCTTCGTCGTAAACGGAGACAGAATCAGGGTAGACACTCGTACTAATGATTATTTGGATAGATGTTAAATAGGTGTGCAGTGAGTTGTGAACGGAATGGTAGAAAAGTAGGTTGGGTTTACTAACCCAACAACATAAAATGAGGAAAAGACATGAAATTTGAATTGGATTATCTACAAGATTTAGTAAATTTATTAGAAAAAAGTTCTTTAACAGAAATATCTTTAGAAGATGGGGAAAAGGCCATTGTTCTTAAAAAAGAAAAAGAATACGTTACAGGTTTACCATCAGGCACGGTATCTCAGGTAGTTGCAAATGTTCCGGCAGGGTCTGCTGAAGCTTTTGTTTGTACCCCTATTGAGAAAAAAGGTAAGCCGGTTACTTCTCCAATGGTAGGTACTTTCTACAAAGCTCCGTCTCCAGAATCAAATCCTTTTGTGGAAGTGGGTTCTACTATTTCTGAAGGTCAAGTTGTTTGTATCATAGAAGCAATGAAATTGATGAATCAAATCGAATCAGAAGTTTCAGGTAAAGTTGTAGAAATCTGTGTTGAAGACGGCCAACCGATTGAATTCGGACAAGTTTTGATGTACGTGGAGTAGTAAACAAGTAAAAAGCAAAGAGCAAAAAGCGAAAAGTTTTGAGAATATGAATTCGACAACATTTTACTTTTTACATTTTGCCTTTTGCTTAAATAAAGGTATAAAAATGTTCAAAAAAGTATTAATAGCTAATCGTGGCGAAATAGCGGTAAGAATAATAAGAGCTTGTAGAGAGTTGGGAATTCCAACTGTGGCTGTATATTCGCAAGCGGATGCTCAGTCTTTGCATGTTAGTTTGGCAACCGAGGCTTATTGTATAGGGCCTGCACCGAGTGCGAAAAGTTATTTGAGTATTCCTGCAATAATTTCAACGGCACTTTTGTGTGGAGCGGATGCAATTCACCCCGGATATGGTTTTATGGCAGAAAGAGCGGATTTTGTTGATATTTGCACCCAACACGGGATAAAGTTCATCGGACCATCTTCTGAAGCGATGAGAAAAATGGGCGACAAAGCTACTGCCAGAAAAACAATGACAGAACACAATGTACCTGTAACACCGGGAACAGGTTTGGTAAAAGACGTTGATGAAGTCAGAGAGTTTGCGAAAAAAGTCGGATATCCTATTATAATTAAAGCAACAGCAGGTGGCGGCGGAAAAGGGATGAGAATTGTCCGCAAAGATTCTGAGCTTGAAAATATGATGACTATGTGCCAACAAGAAGCTAAAAATGGCTTTGGCAATCCTGATGTTTATATCGAAAAATATTTGGAAAATCCTCGTCATATCGAAGTTCAAATTTTAGGCGACAGCTTTGGAAACGTAGCTCATTTGGGCGAAAGAGACTGCTCAATTCAACGTCGTCACCAAAAATTAATTGAAGAAGCTCCGTCTCCTGCAATTAACGAAGAAACCAGAAAAGAAATGGGTGCTGCTGCTGTTAGAGCGGCAAAATCCATCAATTACGAAGGTGCCGGAACTATAGAATTTTTGCTTGACAGTGACGGAAAATGGTATTTTATGGAGATGAACACCAGAATTCAAGTTGAACACTGCGTTTCAGAAATGATTTCTAATATTGATATAGTAAGAGAGCAGATAAAAGTTGCGGCAGGCGAACCGTTAGATTTCACTCAAGAAGATGTCCTTTTAAGAGGACACGCAATTGAGTGCAGAATTAATGCTGAAAATCCTGCAAAAGATTTTATGCCTTGTCCGGGTAAAATTGACGGATACGTCACTCCTGGTGGATTTGGTGTCAGAGTGGATTCGCATTCTTATCCTGGATATTCTATCCCGCCTTATTACGATTCTATGATTGGAAAATTGATTTGTTGGGGCAGGGACAGAGAAGAAGCTCGAAGAAGAATGTATCGTGCCTTGAAAGAATATGTTGTTACCGGAATTGAAACGACCATCCCTTTTCATCAGGAAATTATTGAAGATGAAGTGTTTAGGTCTGGAAATTTCAATACAGGATTTATTGAAGATTATTACGAAAGAATGGGCGATGTGTAATAAAGCCCAATGGTAAAAGTCTTTTCGGTTCCTTTTCTTCAGAAAAGGAATAAAGGTAATACAAAATACTTTCGCATTTTGCCTTAACCGCCTTTTGAATTGAAGGATTTTGAAAAAATCGTTTGACTCAAAAGGTGGAAAACTTTACTATTGTTGGTGGGGTAGGAACCTCACCCTACTCATTATTGCTCTAAATGCAAGTGTTTCTTAATTGTGCTGACCTCTTCTTTTATTGTTTTAATGTTATAAATTAAATCTTTAATAGCTTCGGTTAAATCAAATTCGATTGAACCTAAAATATCTACGTCCATAAGATTTTTAATCCTTTTTTGTTTCATGTTGCCCTCCTTTTGTTAATAATTGTATAACTTTTGTATTGTTTTGTCAACTTATGGATAACAAAATAATACAAATTTGGCAAATATAATTAAAAAACATATTATTTAATTATGATAAATATAAAAGAAGAGATACAAATTTTATTGTTAAAAAATGGTCTTTCCATGAGAAAATTAATTCAAAAAATGGAAGAGGCCGGATATAATATTTGTTCTGTTGGCGGATTTTCAAAAATGTTAAAAACAAGGTCTATAAAATTTGATAAAGTTCAAGAAATTTTGGATTTTTTGGGTTATAAAATTAGTATTACTAAAAAATAGCCTGTAGGGTGCAGTCACTACTGCACCAAAATTAGCAAAGCAAGTAGAGCGGACAAAAATGTTTTAAAGTATAGTTTTATTAAATATCCTTTGCCCATGCGGAAATTGTCGAGGTGTTCCGCCAGTTGATTCAAACGATTTTCCCTTCTCACTATTGGGGCTTTATTTGTGGCCTCGGGTTATTTCTTCATGCCGTGAGGCCATTTTCTACGGCTCATTCTTTGCCTTGAAAAGAAGGCAAAATCCTTCAACTCAACTGGCGGTTAGAGTCGTTTTTGAAAATTTATTGTATTATTTTTATTCCTTTTCTGAAGAAAAGGAACCGAAAAGACTTTTCACACAGGGCTTCTAGTAAAAATACTAAATTGATTGCAAAGTAGGGTGCGTCACACGCACCGCCGTCTTAAACTCCTGCCGGCAAATAAGATTGCGGATAACTATAATCTTCTTTAAATCCAACGTGTCTGTACATTTTTAGTGCCTGATAATTGTTTGTTTCTGTACAGGTATTTACTTCTAAAAGATCCTTTTTACCTGATTTTGTCCATTCTAAAAGAGTTTCAACGGATTTTTTAAGCATATGCTTTGATAACCCTTTGCCTTGATGTTCTTTTTGGATTGCAACGATAGGGATATTGGCTATTTTTCCACCGGTAATGTTTGTAAAACAAAATCCAACAGGTTTTCCTTCAAACAAAAGCACACTTACCGCTTCAGGTAAGAACTCGCCGTAAATACCTTGAACTATTTTTTCTAAAATATCTCTTGTTCCTTCAACAGATTTAAACCTAGGATCAAAAAGTGCATCAGAAGTATTTTCAAATGCTGCTTGAACTATAGTGACGGCTTCTTCCATCATTTCATTTGACCAATTTACTATTTCATATTCGGGTGCTTTTTCAGATAATTTCATATTGTTTAAAATACTCTCAGAATTTGTGTTTTGCATCATAAATCTCAAAACCGCAAGTCCGACAAATTTGAAGCCATAATGTGCGATATCGCCTGTAAAATCTCCTTGAGAACCAAGCATTGGATAACAAACGGTTTTTTCGAGGCGTTCCTCTTTGGTTTCTTCTAAAAATTTTTCTAATAAAATCTTGCGTTTTTCAATCAGGTCTTCATCTCCCAGGCAGTGGATTATGTTAAGCTCAATGGCTTCCGAAATAGATGATGTGTAGACTAAAAAGGCAGTTGGAATTTGGTTTTCCAATAAAACGATGCATTTTATTAGTTTCTTTTCGATAGCACCGATAAAGTCTTCATAACATAAAGGTTCTAGCTCAAATTTATATTCATTTAAAGCTGCAACTCTAAAATCACTATATACCCCTGCAAAAATTTTGTGCAAGTTTTTTGTAAGTTGTTGTGCTTCATAAATTGTGTTTGATGTCATTGAGTACCTCTATATTTTTTGTGTGGCTTTTTTGGGTTATAAGGTGAATGGTTTTTCGGATGAATAGTAAATAGTGAATAGAAGATATCCGTTTACCGTTTACAGTTCGCCGTTTCCTTATACATATGGTGCATTTTTTCTTTTTTGGTTTTAACATATCTTTGGTTATAACGATTCACTTCAGCTTCTAAATTAATCATTTCGTGGATTTTTAGCCCGTAGCCTTTGAGTCCGACAATTTTTTTAGGATTATTTGTAATCAGATTAAAGTTATTATACCCTAAATCTAAAATAATTTGAGCTCCGACGCCGTAATCTCTCAAATCCGGTTCAAATCCGAGCGAAATATTTGCTTCGATTGTGTCCTGGCCTTTTTCTTGCAAATAGTAAGCTTTAATCTTGTTGATAAGCCCAATCCCACGTCCTTCGTGGTCTCTAAGGTAGACGATTGCACCTTTACCATACTCATCAATCATTTTCATTGCTGTGTGAAGCTGTGAATTGCAATCGCATTTTAGACTGTGGAAAACGTCTCCAGTCAGGCATTCGCTATGCATACGAATCAGGGGAATTTTATCTGAGTCATCATTTTTAACTAGAGCAACGTGTTCTTGACCGGTTAAATTGTTTAAGTAGCCGTATACTTTAAAATCTCCAAATTGCGTAGGCAAAGTCGCTTGGGCTTCTCTAGTTACAAATCTTTCTGTTTTTAATCTATAGGCAATTAATTGAGCTACTGTTACAAATTTTATTCCGTGCTTTTGTGCAAATTTTCTTAATTCGTCTCTTCTAGCCATTGTTCCGTCATCGTTTAGGATTTCGCACATAACTCCGGCAGGACTGTGTCCCGCAAGTCTTGCCAAATCAACACTTGCTTCCGTGTGGCCTGTTCTTTTGAGTACTCCGCCTGCTTTTGCAACACATGGAAAAATATGTCCTGGGCGTCTTAAATCATTTGGTCTTGCGTTTTTGTCTATGGCTATTTGAATGGTTTTTGCTCTGTCGAATGCTGAAATCCCTGTTGTTACGCCAAATTTTGCAGCACCGTCAATGCTTTGAGTGAAAGCTGTTTGGGCACTTTCTGTATTTTTTTGAACCATTTGGGTCAATTCAAGTGCTTTTGCAGTTTCTTCTGTGATGGCTAGACAAATAAGCCCACGGCATTCTTGTGCCATAAAATTTATTAATTCAGGGGTTATGGTTTCAGCTGAGCAAATCAAATCCCCTTCGTTTTCACGATCTTCGTCATCAGCTACCAATACAGGTTTCCCTGACTTAAAACTTTCTATTGCTTCTTCGATGGTATCAAAAAATTCTTCTTCATTCATCTTAAAAAAATCCGTTCTCTTCCAAAAAATTTTCGCTTATTTTTGTACTTGTGTTTATCACATTATTGCCCGTTGATAAAATTTTTTCAACATATTTTGCCAAAATATCAACTTCGATATTTACATAATCTCCTACTGTGAGAGTTTTTAAATTCGTGTTTTCAAAGGTATGAGGGATTATTGCAACTTCAAACTTGTCTGAAACAATTATGGCAACTGTTAAGCTGATTCCGTTTATGCAAACCGAACCTTTGTTTACAATGTATGTTTCCAAGTGGTTGTCTACTTTAAAAGTTAGGGTATAAAAGTCGACATCTTTTTCTATTTTTAAAAATTTTGCTCTGCCGTCTATGTGTCCTGTTACCATATGGCCACCAAGTCTTGTTGAAAGGGTCAATGCTCTTTCAAGATTGACTTTTTCTCCAATTTTTATGTTGGAAAAAGTTGTTACGTTCAAAGTTTCACTTGAAATTTGGGCAGAAAAACAATGCTCTTTTAATTCAATAACCGTTTGGCAAACCCCGTTTATGGAAATACTGTCTCCGATTTTTGTGTCCTCTAGGACTTTTTGGCATTCAACAACTATCAAGGCATTGTTTTTACCTTGCTTAAATTCTTTTACGACACCGATTTCTTCGATAATTCCTGTGAACATATCGCTACTTTACCATGAGGGCAAGAAAAATTCAAATTTGGGAAATAAATATGTTAATCAAATCTTTTAAAAATGTTTTTTCTATGGCTGTCTGCACTACCCGTTTTATATAAATTCAAATCTTCACTGAGTTTATTCAAAAAATTCTTTGTTTTATCAGTTTCTTTAAAAGTTTTCAAACCATCCGCATAGCTTTGATAGTAAACTTCAGAGAAAACAGCTTTTTCTCCGCCAGCCTGTTTGAATTTGTTGTAAAAATCAGTCAAATATTCATACTTTTGGTTTAAATCTTCGACGCCAACAGTACGGTCTAATGGATGAGCAATTCCTACAATTGCATTATCTTGATTTTTAATGGAACCAAAAACATCTTTAATTGTAGGCAGATAGTGGTATTTTGGATTAAAAGTCACTTTGTATTGTTCCAAATTATTTTTTATATTGTCGTTAAAATTGTTATATTTTTCTAAATTTGGTGTGGTTTTGATAAGTTCTTCAATTTCCGGTTTTTGCATATCCAGTTTTTGTGACAAAAACATAGAAATCGTTTCAAGACCGCCTCTCGACTTATTGTTTTTGTCAACTTGATAATAAAAATCTTTCATCTCTTTCATACATTCATCAGCTTTTATAGGTAAATTCTTTTGTTTCATTTTTTCAATCAGCTCAGGGTTTTTTAAAACAACTTCTTTTAAAATAATTTTAGTATTAATGTAGCTTTTTACATAATTGAATATGCCAATAAGATTTTTTCTAACCGGATTGTAGAAATCCGCTACTTCATCCAGTGATAAAAGGTCGTTTTTGGTATTAAAGCTTTTCTGATAAGTTTTATTAGCTTGGTTTACAATTTTTGATGCGATTTTGTGCTTAGATTGTTTTGTGTCATCAACAAACTTGCTGAAAGTCTTTTCGTTCGGGTCTATCCCGTAAGCTAATATGTGATTGTCCGTAGGTGTTTTCATAAAATTTGTGGCAATATTATTAAAGGTTGTAAATTCAATTCCCAGAACCACCCTAAGGTTTTTATATTTAAGAGGGTCTTTGGAAATAATTTCAATCGCTTCTTTTGTGCTTTCGGTAGTGTCATGATCCGTTATCGCCACGGTAAAAGGCTCTTTTTTGAAGGCAGGGTTTTTTTGAACGACCTCATCTGCATAAGCAGCAGCTTTGTCTAAAAGTTCTTGTGCAGATAAAAATCCGTCTGAGGCAAGAGTATGCATGTGTAAATTTGCCCTAATGGTTTTATTTTTGATGTTTTTATCGTCAATTCCAACAGAATAAAATTCTTCATTCTCGTTGTAATTTTTCATTATGGATTTTAATTCGGATGATCCGACAATAGAGCGAATTTTGTAGTAATCATCAGGATTTTTGCCTGCGTTTGCCATGAGGGTTTTGCGGTAGGCAATATCCTCAGGAAAAGCTTCCATATCTTTTTTTAATGCCTGAATCTGATTTGAGTAAGTCTTCGGAGTCCCTAAAAATGGTTGAAAAACACCTTTTGGGTATGGCGAAGTTACCAGCGAATTAGTCAAAGAACCTTCCAAGGGGATATTTTTTACATTGGGGGTCTTTTGAGGCTGATAAAGATTCTTTTTAATTGGATTTTGTGAAATTGACAATATCATACTAACCTTATAACATCTAAAGATTAAAACTTGCTAAAATGTAAAGATTTTTTAAAATCAATAATTTTGTTGTAAGAACTTTCAATATTTTCTCTCAAAACTTCGTCATATTTAGCCATTTTTGCCAAGTTTTCTATTATTTCAATGGTCTCATCGTTAGAATTTCTATATAAAAGAATGTTCACGCCAGCCTTTATGGCTTGAATTGATTGAGCAGTGAGCGGTGAGCAGTGAACTGAATCTTCATTTTGCTTTTTGTATTTTGCTTTTTGCCCTATCGCTCCCATTATCATATCATCTGTGATTATAAGCCCTTTGTAATTGAGTTTTTTTCTCAAATAATTTAATACGTTTGTACTTAGGGAGGAAGGAATTTCTTCTCTGTCAAATGCAGTGCAGTGAAGATGTGCAACCATAATCATCGGTGTTTGAACCTTTTTAAAAGGTTTTATGTGGGATTTTTCCATTTCCTCGAGGCTTAAATCTATTTTGGGCAAAGAAACATGGCTATCTATACTGGTATCGCCGTGGCCGGGAAAATGTTTTCCGCAGGGAATAATTCCGTTTTCAAGGTAGGTTTTAGCCACAATTTGGCCGAATTTAATCACTTTGTCAGGGGTGTTTGAAAAAGCACGCTCACCTATAATCGGGTTATCGGGGTTTGTATTTACATCAAGACAGGGTGCAAAATTAAGGTTAAATCCCAAATCTTTTAATTCAAGAGCGATTTGTGTTGTTTGTGTTTTTAGAAAATCTTTCCCTTTTTCGGCGGCGAATTTCGCACTCAGGTATTTTTTACCTCCGTGGATGTTTTCAGTCCGCTCTACTCGGCCACCTTCTTGGTCTATTGAAAGGAACGGTGGGATTTTTGATTCTTTTTTTATATTTTTAATCAAATCTTTAATTTGAGGTGCAGTTTTAATGTTTTGAGTAAAAAAGATTACCCCACCAAGTCCTTCTTGAAGTGCATTCTTAAGGTTTGGGTTGTTTTTTAATTCTGTCCCTTCCAGGCCAAGAATAAACATTTGATAAATTTTGTTTTTGATAGTATTTTTCATAAACAAATCATACATTTAACTGAGGCGAAAAAACAAGGGGTTGTGTATTATTATTAGATAAATATAAAAATTTATTGAGATGGGGAAGTTTATGAAAAAAATATTAGTTTTAATTATCGCTCTGATTTTAGTTACTTTGGCATTCAGCATTGATTCTGTTGAAGCGAAAAAAGCCGGGAAAGGTAAAGGGCTTAGTCCTGATGACATGACTACAATGGGAACCACCATTGATGGCTTGACCAAGAAAATGTATGCAAACGCTCTTTTTTCTCCTGACGACAACGAAAATTTAATTGATGTTAAAATAAAACTCGACAATCAGATGCTTATGGCTTCTGACCCTGCATTGGCACCTTTGTACTACAAGATTGGGGTGCTTTATAAAACAAGAGAAATGAAGGATGAATCGATAGAGTGTTTCCAAACGGTTTTGGAAAACTTTGCAGATACTGCACTTGCACCAAAAGCGGCAGCACAATTAAAGACATTGGGAGTCGTTGTGGCAGCACCGAAGAAGGATGCGGCAGCAGGAGGAGAGTAGCGAGTAACCAAGCTAAGAAGAGAATTATAGAGAGAAATTTATTGGCGGAGATGTAATGTTTCCGCCAATTATTTGTCTCAAATTAAGCATCTTTTTTTGATAAATTTAACAACTTATATTAAAGTAGAGTGTGGATGTACATTTAGCTTTGTTTTTTAAATATAATAAAACGCACATAAAAAGGCGTTGAACAAAATGAAGGTGCGTAGGACGCACCCTACTCTTACTGCACCAAAATTAGAAAAGTAGGGTGTGGATGTACGTTTGGCTTTGTTTTTAGATAAAATAGAACGCATTTCCGCACCGACATTATACATTGCTTTATGATAGTGCGTTTGGCCGATGAAATAAGCAAAACCCATTATTTAAAACATTAACGCACCCTACATTAGCCGTAGCCCGAGTGATAGCGAGGATATAAAAACGTTGATGCAACAAAATTTTTGTCGGGCTAGTAAGCCCGACCTACTTTCTCGATTTATGTATTTTCACCTTTTACTTTTCACTCGTTAAACCATTGAATTTTCAGCCACGAAGGTTCTATATTGAAGTGCTTGGGCTATATGGGATTGGCCAATTTCTTTTGCTTCATCCAAGTCCGCAATGGTTCTTGCCAGTTTTAATATTCTGTCATAGCTTCTTCCTGACAAATTGAATTTTATAATGGCGGATTTTAGCATATTTTTCGAATCTTCATCAATCG
>Ga0302285_10001631_pt1 | contig 12543 bp, 9 predicted proteins | sample III_Fen_E2_2_FD_200455 | JGI IMG/M metagenome (GOLD analysis project Ga0302285, IMG submission 200455) | Peat permafrost microbial communities from Stordalen Mire near Abisko, Sweden - III_Fen_E2_2 | ecosystem: Environmental > Terrestrial > Soil > Wetlands > Permafrost | place: Sweden: Abisko...
ACTTTGACTCACGAGCAAAAGCTCTATCTTGATGCACAGGGTGATAAGGGACGAACTTCCATTTTTATGATTACACCCACTTTTAGTTTCGACTTGTCACCCACACTTGGTTTAGTGCTGGAGCAACGGAGTTTTATTCGCACCTCCAACTATGTATATTTTCCAATTGTGCGATATGTCACGTTCGATGCCAAGGTGGCATTGAAATATAAATTTTAAAGTAATATTGAATTAGAATTCACTTCAACAACACTTTTATGCAAAAAATCTTAGGTATCTCTTTTTTGTTATTTCTCCTTATTGGATGCACCTCTTCCGGTAAGTCGACTGCTGTCGCAGAGCAAGCAAAACCTGTAGCAGTTCCTCAATTTGATTCCGATTCATCGTACCTCTATGTCAAAAATCAGGTGGAGTACGGGTCACGTGTGCCCAATTCAAAAGCTCATCAGCTTTGTGCCGAATATCTGGTGAAGGAAATGGCACGATTCGGGGCAAAAGTCACACAACAGAAGGCCGATCTTAAAGCCTTTGATGGGAACATCTTGCATTCTACAAATATTATTGCTGCTTTCAAACCGGAGGCAAAATCACGTATTTTATTTTGCGCCCATTGGGATTGTCGCCCGTTTAGCGACCAGGATGCCGATCCGGCAAATCATCACAAACCGGTAATGGGTGCCAACGATGCTGCCAGTGGAGTGGGAGTGCTGATGGAGGTAGCCCGTCAATTGGGTAAACAGTCACCCGAAGTGGGTGTTGACCTTATTTTTCTCGATTCGGAAGACTACGGCACCCCTGAATTTTACAAGGGTCCTCAAAATGAAGATTCGTGGTGTCTGGGTACGCAATATTGGGCAAAAAATCCTCATGTGCCAGGCTATCACGCGCGTTTTGGGGTGCTCCTCGACATGGTGGGTGCTCCCGGTGCTACTTTTTACAAGGAGCAAGAGTCTCTCGATTTTGCTTCTGGCATTGTGGATAAGGTTTGGAATAAAGCCCGTGAGTATGGTTTTTCGTCCTACTTTGTGGAAGCCACAGGCGGTTCAATTACCGACGACCATATCTATATCAATAAAATAGCAGGTATCCCCTGCATTGATATTATTCAGTTCGACCCGCAGAGCAAAACCGGATTTGGAACTTACTGGCATACCACTCACGATACAATGGACAATGTGGATAGAAAGACACTGATGGTAGTAGGACAGACATTACTTGGAGTAATCTATAGCGAGAAATAACTATGTAATCACTTTAGTTCTGGATAAGAGAATGAGCAATTACCCGGATGAGCCTCAGCGAAGGGAAATAAAACTCAATTCTTCTCGGCAGACCATCTGCGGAGAAGAACAAGACTCAGTTCTGCCTTGCAGACCGCCTGCTAAGGAAAACCAAACTCAGTTCTGCTCTGCAGATCGCCTGCAGAAAAGAACAAGTGTCAGTTCTGACTTGCAGGCCACCTGCTGAAAAATCCTCTTCATTATTCCGAACAGAGATTTCATAGAATAACAAACGCCGGAACGACTATTTCGTTCCGGCGTTTTTGTTTGAAGTAAAATGAATGAATTTACTTGGTGGTTTTGTCAAAAGCCTCTTTGTCAGCTTGGGTTTCGTCGCCTAAATAGTTCCATTTAATACCATCGGCATACTCTGCAAATACTTTTTGCATTTCGGGCAAAGTTACTGCATTGATTTTATCTAAGAAAGTTACTTCGTTTTTCCAGCTGCCTTTTATTTCGGCAATACCCAACGAAAGTGCATTCGACGATGTCGATTCATTCTTCATAAAATATGAGGTGGCAAATTTGCTTTTAGCATCGCGCAGGTCTGTTTCTGTAAAGCCTCCATTGCGTAAGCGTTTTACTTCGTCGGTCATTACTGTCACGGCATCTTTCGGTTTTGTGGTAGTCACATACATCGCAGAGAATGGCAGAAATCCCGCCGATACATAGGAGTAAGGAGCATACGAAAGATTACGTTTGGTGCGTACTTCCTGAAAAAGTTTTTCGCTCAAAATGCTTATTCCTAAACGATATGCACTGAATTCAGGTGAAGCGGCCGAGGGTGAGCCTAAATAGCCGGTAATGTAGTTCGTAGCTAATTTTCGGTTTTCAATATTGATGCTATTGACCGAAATTTTTGTGGAGGTAGGTGTATCAACTTTGGCGATAGTAGCCGAAGGCAATTTTGCAAAAGCCGCCTCAACTTTTTGCTTTACCTCTTCTTTTGTAAGATTACCTACAACAACCAATAATAGACGGTTGACATTCAGTAATTTGCTATAATATTCCTTTACATCGGCTTGCTTAAAAGCACCAATAGTCTCGGGTGTTCCTTCCGGACGAATCGCATAACGTGTGCCCTTGAACGTATTACCCATCGACATGCGTGTTAGTGCGTTATCAGGGTTGCTTTCCTGACTTTTAAGGTTGGAAACTAACTTCTGTTGCAACAAGCCAAGCTCCTTTTCTTCAAAAACAGGGTGATTGATTGCTTCGGCAAACAAATCCCATCCTTCGTTGAAATAAGGTTTTACGCAAGTCATATTGATATAGCCAAAATCGTAACTTGATGTGCCGCCGATATTGATACCGAATTTATCGGCTTTGTCTTTGTACGCATCTTTGTTGTATTTTTCAGTACCGCATTCTGAGGCTGCACTCAATGCTAACGCTTCGATGCCTTGTTGTTTCTCGTCGTAGTTTGCGGTTCCTCCTTTGAAGAAAAGAACGGTACATACTGTCTGTTTAGTAGAAGGCTTAAATATTACTTTCAGGCCATTGACAGTCATTTCGGTGACAGTTCCCTGAGCTTGTAATGCACTGCCACACAAGGTCAGCGCTATGATGGATAAAAATAGTTTTATTTTCATTGTAAATATGTATTTTAGAATAAAGAACCAAGACAAGCTGGAGATAATCATTATTTTGTTTCTCCTATTTATATCTCTGTTTGAGGTAATTGATTGTTTTACAGTTAGAATACCTTTTGTTGTTTAGTGTTTTCAAAGTCCCCCTTCGGGGAATTGGAGGGCTACTCTTTCCAGAACGAATCAGGATTGAGTTGCTCTTTTTGAGCCGAATTAATCAGTAAACCTGCGCTATAGTTTTTGCCTTTGATGTATTTGCGCACATAGGCTTGAAGATCCGCTTTGGTTATTTTCTTTACATTAGCGACATAGTTGTAAAGATAATCAAGGTCGGCGGTACACCAATTATAAGCAAGATTGTGCGACAAATTTGAGGTCACATCAAACTCCTGAAGGTTTTGAATTTCCAACTGACGTTTGGCGTTTGCCAACTGTTCGTCGGTGATGTAATCGTCAGCATCCCATTGTGCAATTTGGGCTTTCATGGCCTGAGCACAAGCGGCTACATTTGCAGGATTTGGGACTACAATCACATTTATCGGGCCGGTATGTCCCAATGTTTGATAATTTACGCTGGCTTGCAGTGCAATGCCTTTGTCCACCAATTCTTTCTGAAATTTATTGGAGTTTTGCGATAAGATGAATGAAAATACATCGGCAGCATAAGTGGATGTGCGATCATTACGGGTGTCTGGCCCGAGCCAGCCAAGCATAAACATCGGCACGCGGGCAATTTTCGATTCTACCACAAAATAGTTGGTCTTTGTCAATGGACTGAATTCGGGAATCGGCCATTTTTTGAAAGGATCGAAGTCCGAAGCTTTCCACGAACTGAAAATTTGTTTTACTTTGGCAAATACTTCTTCATGATTCACATCGCCCGAAATAATCAGCATAGAATTGTTAGGCCAATAGTATTTGTCTTTGATGGCTTGCATTTTTTCCGGTGTAGCTGTGTTGATAATCTGGTGATCACCAATCACGTTTTTTCGGCTAAACAAGTCACCCCATAGCGAATGGTTCATTGCCATAAACAACGGGAAATAAGGATTTGACTCATTGCGTTGAAACTCACCGTCAACCACTACGTTTTCTTTTTTCATCTCTTCGGCTAAAAAGAGAGGGAAACGAATGGCAGAGTTCATGAATTCCAACCCTTTGATCCAGTTGGTTTTAGGTAGCGTAAAGAAATAGTTTACACGTTCTTCGGAAGTGGTGCCGTTAAAGACAACTCCAAGCTCACGCACCTTTGCCATAAATGATTCCTGACTTGGGTAATCTTTATTGGCTTTAAAAAACATGTGTTCGTATAAGTGGCTCAATCCGTTGAATTCGGGCGATTCGGTGTACGAACCGTTTTTGGTAGTGATTTCAACTGTAGCCAAAGGTACGCTCTTATCTTCAACCACCATAACTTCTAATCCGTTAGCAAGTTTTGTGTTGAAAAAATTAGCGGGTTTTTGGGCAAATGCCGGCAAAAACATTGTTGCCAGACACAAGGAAAGAATAATCTTCTTCATCATGAAAAATTAATTTAATGGTGTATTGTAATGATAATCAGCTAATAATAGAGTTGCTTGCGGTTTGGGTCGTATTGAACATACCATCTGACCCAATCAACTATAATATTATAATGCGGCACAAATGTAGCTATTTATATTTAATTTTGTTCTAAACAATTTTTAAAAAGGTAAGTGAATTATACCTGATAGTCAACAAAACGGTTGAGCATTGGAATGCTTATTCGAAAATCAGTTCAAAAAATGGCTTGCTTAAGATTTAGCGCACACACCTTTGCTACAAATGGTAATGCATAAACTTCATAGGCACGATGCCTTGCCCTTTCGGCTATTTCTCTACACTCTTTGTCATGAGAAAGACACCATTCAATTTGTTCTGATACATTAGAAAGATCATTAGCGATAGGAACATAATGAACCCAAGGTTCAAAAAAAGGAGTGAAAAAAGTTTCCCAAACTGACTCCATTTCCAACAATACGGAGCCACTAAGCATTTTCCAGGCAAAAGCATCCCACGTGCGAGCTTCACCATCAATGTCAATTAAATACTTGTATGTGAGTTGTTTCTTGAGATTAATTGATTGATTTAAGAAAATATCAATCGGTAAGGATGAATTGGCCGCAATTGCTGCTAATTGTTGTCGAGGTACCAAATCAGGCGGGACTTGATGAGATGAAGCATTCTGATAGTAACTCAATAGAGATCCATGTCCGCCACCTGCAAAAACAGCCCGATTTATTTTTGTATTCCATGAGATGGAATATCGTTCAACTTCACGAAATAAATCACGATAATAATTGCGTGCAAGAAAATGAGCTTCCGGTAAAACAACCCCACTGGGATCTCCTTTGTGAGCAGCAAAACAAGCAATCCATTCCCGATTATTGAACATTTTCGGTATTTCGCCGGCAGTTGCCCCTAACCAGCGAGGAATGTTTTCTAACGAAGGAGAATCAACCCATCGATAATCTGTTGAAAATTTGTTGAGTTCACGCCAACCATCATCCCAACAAAAGGCAAACCAAAAATCATTTCTTTCCAACTTGGGTAATATCCACTTACGTAAGAAATATAAAAGAGGAGATACACGAGATGGGAATGCCCAGTTGTATCTGTCGTGATTAGGTGCAATAATCCATTGATTATTGGCCGATTGCCAACCAACTATTGCTACGTTATCGGGTAATGTGCGCACTTCGGCATGAAAGATTTCCTGAAATTGCGCTATAGAACAGAGTGCATAAGCATCTTTTTTCTCTTCTGAAAAGGGTTTGGAAACAGCACTTAATGCTTTGTGGAATTTGAAATTTACAGACTTGATAAATGATGTAAATCTGTCTTTATTATGGGGAAATATTTCAAAGAGATAATTTGGCCGCATACCTACAACTTTTTGTTAACGCATAAATAATGCAAATTTGAATACAATATAAAGTAATAGAGATTATTGCAATTCTTTTTCAAAATAGCTTATTGTTTTTTTTAGCCCATCTTCTAATTGCACATTTGGTTGCCAACCATTCAGTATTTGGGTTGCTTTACTAATATCAGGCTGACGTTGACGGGGGTCGTCTGCCGGCAAAGCTTCAAAAATTAATTTCGATTTCGACCCGGTTAAATCTATTATTTTAGAAGCTAATTCCAACATACTGAACTCATTCGGATTGCCAATATTAACCGGACCAATAATTGAATCATGAGTACCCATCATTCGAATCATGCCTTCTATTAAATCATCCACATACTGAAAACTGCGGGTTTGCGATCCATCACCAAACATGGTGATATCCTGACCTTGCAAAGCCTGTACTATAAAATTTGACACAACTCTACCATCATGCTGGTTCATGCGGGGTCCGTAGGTGTTAAAAATACGGATAATTTTTATTCGTACTTCATTTTGGCGATGATAATCCATAAATAAGGTTTCAGCACACCGCTTTCCTTCATCATAACACGACCGAATGCCAATTGGATTTACATTCCCCCAGTATTCTTCTACTTGCGGATGAATATTGGGGTCGCCATATACTTCACTGGTAGAGGCTTGTAGTACTTTAGCCTTTATCCTTTTGGCTAGGCCGAGCATATTTATAGCTCCCATAACGGATGTTTTTACCGTTTTAATAGGGTTATACTGGTAATGTACCGGAGATGCAGGACAAGCAAGATTGTATATCTCGTCCACCTCAGCTAAATAAGGAGTAATTACATCATGTCTTACAAATTCAAAATTCTTGTTGGATAGCAAATGCTCAATGTTCTTCCGTCTACCTGTAAAGAAATTATCTAAACATATTACTTCATTTCCTTCATTTATAAGTCTATCGCATAAATGCGAACCAATAAAACCAGCACCACCGGTTACTAATATTCTACTCATAATTATTTTAATAGTCTAATAAACAAAGTAGTAGGTAGCGCATTTTTGCTGCACCTACTTCTTTGCAATAAATAAGTTGATTAATCAAGCTTTTATTTAGCAGTTTGTATTCTAACTCTTGAAGGATAGTCGTGAATGTGTTTTTTCCAGAAGGGTGAGTGCGATTGTGTGTACCACCCATGGCAACCGATTGGGAGGCGGTTGTTGGCATATTTGTAGGCTAATTGAGGTCTTACATCAAATGAGAATTCAAGGGCTTCCTTCCATGCAGGAACCCTGAAATCTTTGTGGCGCCGTGCTATATCCACTCCCCAAAATACATCTTCGTGAAAGCGGGATCCTTTTCGTGAAAGGTAATGAGCGATGCGCTCTTTTTCGAGTGAGGTGATGCGGATAAATGATTCAACTTTTCGGAGTGAAAAACCGCCATTACCTACGTGATAGTAGTTGTGCGCGCCGGTTTTGATGTTCGACATCCGACAGAAAAAATTCATCAGTTTAAGTCCATATTTGTAGCGTGCTTGTTCGTATTTCTGGGCAGGAATCCAGGGAGCACCTATATAGTCGTAGCCACGGGAACACCATTCTAACAATTCGTCTTCAAAAATATAAGCATCAAGCTGATAGATAAGCATATATTCGTAATTAGTAAATGCTTCGTAAAATAAATTGCTTAACATCAGGTGGTTGTAGCCTGCAATGCCATTGAAAAACAGATCCGGAAAACGAATAATCTTCGCCGATATCTGACGCGAAATTATTTGATCCAAATCTAACGATTCGGGAGCAACAATAATGATTGGATAGTTGCTCAAAACCGAAAAACACTTGTCTAATGCCACTTTCTCATATTGAGTAAGTGTCGGTTTGTAGATGGGAATTACTATGGCAACTTTTTTCTTCACGATGGATGAAATAAATTATTGATTATTCAACGGTCATTCGCATTGTCTTTTTTTATTCCTGAAATCAGGTTAGATAAATTACCCCTTAGGGCTGATTAGTTTGCTTTATTGGGGTGAAATATTTTTTTGAATTTCTTTCGCAGCTTATTATATAACGTTTTTTCAAGATGCGTATTGCGTACCGCAAGCTTATGGTACTCAATTTCGAGTATTCCAATTTTATTTTGCAAAATTGTTTCTGTCTTTCGTGTCCAACCTTGTGCTATTATTAATTGCAATCGCGCTCTCATTTTTTCGCCAATATGTGCGAACGAGAGATTGTCGGTTATATCTTGAAATCCTTGTTGGGCAACCTTATTTGCCATTTCGGGATTGTGTCTAACCAACAGCATTTGTTTTGCGGCTTCATCAATATCGGGGTCAGCCCACATATTTCCTTTTGTATAACAAGGATTTATGTCGCTAACTGCTATCATTTTATAGGGCACTAAAAAGCTATTGCCGCTATGCATAAAGTCTCTGTTTCCTGAATAATCGGTTGCAATTACAGGTTTTCCTGCTGCCATGGCCTCTGCCATTGTCAACCCAAAACCCTCTCCGCGATGCAATGAAACTAATACGTTGCTTACTTTTATCAACCCGTCTATGTGGCTTCGCTCGTACCTCTTGTTGATTAGCAGAATGTTAACAAATCCAACTATCCTATTTTTCAATCGGGCTAACTGATCCGGAAACATTTCACTGTTATTTGCTTTCAGTACCAAAAGTACCGATGAGTCGTCTTTCCCGAATGCTTTTTCAAATGCATCGATGATGCCAAAAATATTTTTTCGTTCAATGGAACTTAAGAAATCAAACAATGACAGCAAAATAAATTTTCCTACAGGCAATTGCAATATGTTCCGATCAATCGTCGATTGATTTTGTGTGATCGGATGCGGAAATGCCAATACCGGCACCGGCGATTTTGCCGCGATAGCTTCTACACAAAAAGTGCTGGGTGTCCAAACCTCATCAAAATAATCAAAAAACCGCTGATACATATCAGGATATCGATCCAATTCCCACGCCCAAAATGCAATATTATATCTACCCTTTAGTAATTCACTTCCATTCAATCGTGTAAATTCATCCAGCATATCGGGATTAATCTGAATTATATTAATTGAATATTTTGGCGATGTTTCAATGTTGGAAATTAGTGTATCTTCCGCATGATGAGGAGTTTTTGCATTAAAATTAAGGGTACAAACCGGAATCCCGGCAGCTTCCAATGCTTTAATTGTCATCCGGACACCCTGACCCAGACCAAATTCTCCTTTTACAAAACCAATAACATTTACACCCTCTATATTCATTCTTAGATTACTCTCCAAAACATTTTGAAACAATAAAACAATTTGCGAAACTTATTCCTTTTTTTGAAAAAGAGCAGTGGTTCGCGGTATTTCAGAAACAACCTTACTTTTTTAAATCGTTTCCTGAATGTAATATCGTGAAACGTATCGGCCAATTCTTCAATAATCCTTTTTTCTTCAATAAACTGATTGTCAAGTGAATTGGCAAAAGCAGTTATTCTATTGAACGGTTCAATATACGGATCGGCTATCTTTTTCCCACCTGTTCCGATCCCTCCAAGTGCGTTGTTTGTGTGTTGGCGATAGCCTACCAGCGCTTCATCCACAAATGCAATTGAGCCATATTTTCCTGCAAAAAAGGCCATCCAATAGTCGTGTGGCACATCCAGACTGAAGGGTATAGCTTGTTGCACCAGCTCCTTCCGCACAATCATCGTATGTCCCGAGATACCATTGAACAAGGCTAAATTTAAACAGCTATAGCATTCGCCCAATTTTCTGAAATCGGATATTTTTTTGCCAAGTTTCCGGTTTCCTTCGTCAATATATTCAGTATCAGAATACACCATCAACCGATTACCTATTGTTGTCATCAACTTTTCCACCTTTTTCGGATACCAAATATCGTCCTGATCGGCAAGGGCAATAAAAGGCGAAGTTGCTAAAGTGAGCGCCTTTTCAAAGTTCTTGATGTAGCCTAAATTGCTCGTATTTTGAACAATCCTGATGCGTGAATCTTGTTTCTGATATTGCTCCAAAACAGCGATTGTATTGTCAGTTGAACCATCGTCCACGCACACAATTTCCGCGATATTCGGGTAGCTCTGGGTAAAGATGCTCTCTAATTGTTGACCAATATACGTTGCTCCGTTGTAAGTGCACATGGCGACCGAAACCGCCGGATTTAAATCATTATGGCTATCCATTCAACTTTCTTTTATAGTATCTCTTTATATACCTCCATCAGCTTTTGAGCCACTTTTTCATCTGTAAACTCATCGGCATGTTGTAGCCCTTTTGCAATCATTCTGGCTTGTAATTGATTGTCGGACAAAACAGTATGGATGGTGTCAGCCAGTTCTTCCGCATTGTTAGGATCAATATAGCAAGCAGCCTGGCCGCCTGTTTCTTCAAAGCAGCTTCCACGCGAGGTGATGACCGGCGTACCGGTGCATAGTGCTTCTAAAATTGGTAATCCAAATCCTTCAAATATAGACGGATAAACCATGCAAGTCGCTGCATGATAAATGGCGGGCAAATCGGCCGAAGAAATGTTGTTAAGTACAACTATTTGTTTTTCAAGCGAATATTCAGAGATTTTTTTTTGAAGTTCTTGTAAATAATTTGTCGGGTTGCCAATTATTACCAATGGCACATCTAAATTGCCGCAATGTAAGGCTTCGAGAATGATTTCCTGATTCTTACGTCGCTCAATTGCTCCTACTGTAAGAAGGAATTGTTGCGGTAAATTATGTTTTTTCCTTACGGCATCAATTTCTTGTGGCGAAACAGTATTCCGAAAAATATTGTTGCAGCCCTGATATACTACGTCAATCTTCTGTATATCAGCACCAAAGAACTCAATAATATCGCGTTTTGTTTGTTCGCTGATTGCGATAATACGGTCAGCTACTTCGCAGCTATAACGGTTTTTACGGGTGAAAATAGCACGGTAGAAGGGGTCGTACAATTCGGGATAACGCACAAATATGGCATCGTGCATGGTCACCACCGATTTTATGCCGGTTTTGCCGATTCCAATCGGTAATTCCTGACTCAGTCCGTGGTAAATATCTGTTTTTTTATCTTTTATATCTTTACAAATGCTCAAACTACGCCAATAAGCAGGAAATTTCTTGTCCCAAAAGGTATGCGGTAACAGCGTTTGAGTGTTTGACGTATCAGGTGAAAATAGGTTGTGTGGTTGTTTGGGCGTAAATAAAAGATATTGATTGTCAGGGTAATAGTGACTCATCAGCCGAATCACATCGCGGCTGAAGTTGCCTAAACCTCTGCGATTGCAGAAAGCGCGTTTTGCATCATAACCGATAATCATTTCTTGAAATATTTATTGATAAAAGGCATTTGATTCAATGGAAAATCGCGTCGGGTCAGGTAATATAAGAATACAGCCAGCAGCGCTGTACGGAAAATCAGGTTAATAGGGAGGTTGTGGAAATTAATAAACGTGGATAACAGGTATAATACAATGGTGAGTAAGGTGTACTTGCCAATGGTTTTAAGGTCGTAATTCACCGGCATAAATTTTTGCCCGAAAAAGTACGAAAGAATCATCACAATAAAATACCCTCCAAATGCCGACCATGCTGAGCCCCAATAACTGAACAACGGGACAAAAATAATATTACCGACAAAAATGAAGAGCGTTCCAATTGTTGAAAACCATGCCCCGTATTTGTTTTTATCAGTGAGTTTATACCAAATAGAGAGATTGAAGAAAATGCCTTGAAAAATAAATGAAAACAATATAACGGGAACTACATTTAACCCAATCCGATAACTTTTTGGAAGGAAATATTGTATCAAATCCATATAGAGCTCTATTCCCAGAAAAAGAATCAGCGAAAAGATCACGAAAAACTTCATGGCATCGGCGTAAGTTTGCAAGCTGTTTTTATCTTTGTTTTTGGCAAAAACAAAAGGCTCGTATGCATATCGAAACGCTTGTGTAAACATCATAATCACCATTGCAATTTTTGATACAGCTCCATAAATCCCTAAATCGGCTTTTCCTTGCTCTCCAAGTTGGAGGAATGGGAAAAGTATTTTGTCTAAATTCTGATTGGCAATGCCTGCAATTCCGAGAAAAAGAAGCGGATAAGAGTATTTGAAAATTTGTTTCAGTAATTGTGCATCAAGTTCAAATTTAGCGGCAAACATATATTTTGCCAGAATAAGCGTTTGAATGGTGGTGGCTATTAGGTTGGAAATGAAGATGTAACCCACTCCATAGTGAGGATCATAAAACCACGAAATAGTATCCGGTGCCACTTTCATCAGCCACGGACAAAGCACAAGTAAGAAAAGGTTGAGAATAATATTGAGAGTGATATACAAGAACTTCATTGAGGCAAACGCGATGGGGCGTTTAATAAACCTCAAATAAGCAAACGGGATAGAAGCAAACGCATCCATTGCCACTGTAAGCCCCAATAACCAAATAAATTCAGCGTGATTGGCATATCCTAATACGTTGGCAATGTTGCGATTAAATATAATAAGTAAAATGGCAAAGACGACAGAAGTAAATCCGATCGAGATGAGAGAGTTACCATACACTTTATCAGCCTTTTCCACATCTTTGTTTGCAAAGCGGAAATAGCCGGTTTCCATTCCGTAAGTCAGTACCACCAGCAAAAGCGCTGTCCAAGCATACAGATTGGTAACAATGCCATAATCTGCCTGTTTTTCAAGCGTATAAGTGTAAAGTGGCACTAACAGCCAGTTTAGAAATTTGCCTAAAATGCTGCTAACTCCGTAAATGGC
>Ga0302285_10001634_pt1 | contig 12525 bp, 9 predicted proteins | sample III_Fen_E2_2_FD_200455 | JGI IMG/M metagenome (GOLD analysis project Ga0302285, IMG submission 200455) | Peat permafrost microbial communities from Stordalen Mire near Abisko, Sweden - III_Fen_E2_2 | ecosystem: Environmental > Terrestrial > Soil > Wetlands > Permafrost | place: Sweden: Abisko...
CCAATATGCTGCTTACAGGAGTTTTGAGCTCATGCGAAATGTTTTGCGTAAGATGCCTTTTAAGTTCGTTTTCGTGCTCTTGAACAGTGATGTCGTTTATGGATATTTCGAAAGTATCATCTTGAAAAACAATGCACTGAACCGCAAAAACCCGGCCTCCTTTTTCAACCGTCAGACGTTTTCGGTTCAGCTGATTATTCAACAGGCTTTTATCAATAAACTCATTTAATTCGGCAAATTCTGGCAATGAAAATATCTGGTCGGATGTTTCACATTGTTGATCGGAAATTATATTTGTGTATTGAATGAAGTGCGAATTGGCAAGCGTTTCTTTTTTCTCCGATGAGAAAATTCCAAGTCCCTCCTGCGAAATCTGAAGGTGTTTAATGAGCTTTTCCCGTTCATTATTTACTTCTACTTTGGTCTGCAACTGGAGTTTATATAGTTTCACTATATTTTTACTAATCTCACCCAGTTCATCATTCGGGAACTCAATATCGGTGTCCAGAAACTCTTCCTTTTCAGCTTTCTGGGTAAATATGCGTAATCTGTCGATAGATCTGGTGAAGTTTCGGGAAATAAGATAGAGTGCAAGTACGGCAAAGATTAATACCAACCCCATAAAGTACAGGAAGAAGGTATTGGCTTTGAGCATACTCACCAGGCTGACGTTGTAGGGCAAAGCACTGCGGACATAGCTTGCAGGGAATTTGTGAACCAGATAATAATAATCTTTTCCGGTGGAGACGGAGTGACGTATTGCTTTTCCGTTCTCAGCATAAGAGGACATTTCTATTTCAGGGCGGTTCAGGTGGTTGCCCAGCTTTGTGCCTTTTTTGACAGAGGAATCGAAGATAACGACACCTGTAGTATCAATTACGGTTACGCGCAGCGCGGTGTCGGGGAATAGATGAACGTATTCTTCCAGCATTTCCCAGTTTGGTTTTTGCTCTTTGATAAACCGGTAGATGGTGAAATTGTAAGTGCTGAGTTGTTGGTCAAGCTGCTCGGTGCGGAACTCTTTTTCGCGCTCGTACTGAAAGAAACAGATAATGGCCAGCATCAAAAAAAAGATGCTGAAAAAGTAGAGGAAAAGGCGGCGGTTTAAAGTCATAGAAATTGTTTAATTGTTGAACTGTTTACTGATAACAGTTCACTGATAACTGATTTTTACTCCTCGAAACAATATCCATATCCCAATCGGGTCACAATATTTTTTCCGTATGGACCAATTTTTTTGCGCAGCCGGGTAATGTTTACATCGATTGTGCGGTCGAGTACAATGACTTCATCGCTCCATACTCTGGACAACATTTCATCGCGTGAAAAAACACGGTTTTTATTTCCCAGGAAGAGCTTCAGTATTTCAAATTCCTTTTTGGTGAATGGGACTTCAACTCCCTCGAGCATCACTTTTTTGTTTTCCAATGACATTTCAAGTCTTTCGTAACTCAGAACCAATGCCGGAGCGGCTTCAACTTTATTGGTGTCTGCCCTACGGATAACGGCTTTTACACGTGCAAGCACTTCGCGTATAGAAAACGGCTTGGAGATATAGTCGTCAGCACCTATGTTAAATCCGGTAAGTCTGTCTGTTTCGGAGTCTTTTGCAGTAAGAAAAATGATTGGGATGCTTGCCAGCTTAGGGTTTTCCCTGAGTATACGAGCCATTTTGAACCCAGAAACTTCTCCCATCATTACATCAAGCAAAAGTAAATTATAGATACTAATGTCTTTTTTTAGTGCTTCTTCAGCCGAATAGGCTACATCTACCAGATAACCTTCTGTTTCCAGATTAAATTGAAGAATTTCACACAAGTCTTCTTCGTCGTCTACTACCAAAATACGATAAGGATTCATACTTTTTTTGTATTAATATTATGTTACAAAGAAACTAATTGTATATTTCGGAGCTGTGTAATAACTGTTACAAAAGTATTACAAAATTTTAAATCTAGCGTAATTACTTTAAAATAAATGCAAAGCGGCAAATCAATTGTTGATTTACCGCTTTGGAAAGACAGATGATAAATCTGTTTAGTGTGACTTATTTATTAAATACTGAATGGGTGAATAAATGCGTTCCACTAAGCTTCGATTTTCAGTAATTATTTCCGCAGTACCCGTCAATTCTCCGGTAAATTTGAGCTCCTTATTAACCGTTGTATGCAGCCCTTTCGGAAATTCAACTTCAACTGAATAATAATCATTATTGGAGACAAGAGATATATTTATAATCTTGGCTTGCAACAAACCAAACTCCAAATAGGGATAATTAGTAGCTCTTATATTAACCTTCTGTCCGATATTAATCTTTCCGGAACCGGAAGCCGGAATCTTTATCTTTCCAATCAATTGACCCGGTTTTCGTGAAACAATAGCAAACACCTTATCACCGGAGGTAATAAATTGATTTCGTTTCCAGAAGGTATTAAAAGTAACAACTCCCGATTGCGGAGCTATCAATAAATAGCTTTGTTGCCAAGTTTCAATAGCAGCTATTAATTCCCGTTGGGATGATTTGAGTTCGGAAAACAATTGGTGCTTTTCCTGTAAATATTGTAATGATAGTTTATTTACAGACTCTTTCATTTGAGATGATTCAACTTTTTCCAACGACATGGAAGTTTGAAGTTGTTGTATTTCCTGTTGTTTGTTTAAATAAGTTTGTTCAGCGGTTTCCATGTCGGACGTCGAAATCACCTTTTGCCCATATAACAATTTATCTCTTTCATAAGCTGATTTCGAAAGGATCAATTCCCTTTTCTTCATCTCAAACTGTTTCTGAAGATTACCTGAATAAGCATTTCTATTGACAATTTGTTTTTGTAATGAATTTTTTTCCTGCGTTGTAAGATTCAAAGTCAAAAAGTTATCATAATTCATAGATGCTTTTGTGAATGCAGAAAAACTTGTTTGTAAGGCTCCTAACTCAAAAGATTTTAGGAGGAGTTCTTTGGGAATATAAAAACCGGAGTCGGAAATCTGAACTGTTGCAAGTAGTTTACTCATAAATAAAACATCAGTTGTTGATGCTGAATTATCAATAACGGCCAACACACTTCCTTGCTGTACTAGTTGTTTATCTTTACAGAACAGTTCTTTTATTTTTCCGGTAGATTTGGCAATAAGCCATACCGGCGGATTTTCAGTAGTAATAACCACATCGCCGGATACCATATCGGGATACCGGAAAAAGAAACTACCGACAAACAATATGATTATTACTCCACAAATGACAGATATGCCATATCTGATAAGTGCATGTGGTGGGCGGGATAATATTTCCTGTACTTCCTCACTACGTAATTCTATTTTATCCGATTCTTCCATTTCTTTAATTATCATATTATCACATCATCATATCATAATTCCAACTGATTCTTCACCAACCAATAATACGCACCCTGTTTTTTCGTGAGTTCCTGATGTGTACCGATTTCTACAATTTCACCTTTTTCCAATACCACTATCTGATCTGCATTTTTTACCGTACTGAGCCGGTGAGCAATAACGACCGATGTTCGTCCTTCAAAAAAACGCTGAAGATTATCCATAATAACGCGCTCATTATTTGTATCTAGTGCATTGGTAGCTTCATCTAAAAATACAAAAGCAGGATTCTTGTATATAGCTCGTGCTATCAACATTCGTTGTTTTTGTCCCTGACTCAATCCATGTCCTTGACTACCAATCTTTGTATTATATCCTAACGGCAATGTTTCAATAAACTCACGGATATTGGCAGTTATCACTGCATTCAGCAACCGTTCTTTATCAATGACCTCCACACCCGGTGCTATATTTTTAGCAATACTGTCCGAAAAAATAAAACCGTCCTGCATCACAACACCGCATTGTTTGCGCCACTCGCGTATGCTGTAATTCTTCATATTGTTTTCGCCCAGCAGAATATCTCCTTTTTGAAGTGGATAAAAACCTAACAGCAATTTTATTAATGTTGTTTTTCCACTCCCGCTGGTACCTACTATGGCTGTTTGTTTTCCTGCTGGAATAGTCAGATTAATGTTTTTAATAACCGGCTCACCTATGGAAGTGGCATCGTAACCAAAAGTAGCATTCTGTAAAATAATATCTTTCCCATTGGGGATTTCCCGTATACGGCTTTCATCTTTTGCTTCTTCATCGTCTTTATCATGTACCTCGCTTAAACGTTCCAAACTCAGTCGAGCATCCTGTGTTTCACGTGAGAATGATATAAGTTGATCAATCGGACTATTCAGTTGACCAATTATATATTGCACAGACATCATCATGCCAAGCGTCATTTGTCCATCAATAACCAACTTAGCCACCAACGCAGTAATAATTATATTTTTGGTCTGGTTTATTAGTACACCTCCCGAATCCTGATATTGCGAAAGAGCCATTCCTTTTATTCGGAGTCGAAACAGTTTAGCTTGAATCCGCTCCCACTCCCACCGTTTCTGTTGTTCGCATCCGTTCAGCTTTATTTCCTGCATACCGGTGACTAATTGAATCACGTTGCTTTGGTTGGCCGAATTCTGAGCAAAGCTTTTATGATCTAATTCAGCCCGGCGTTTCATAAAAAGCCAAACCCAACCGAAGTACAGCACACTTCCGATAAAAAAAATGGAAAAAATACTGAAACTATACATAAACAGCACGATGCTAAAAATGAATAAATTAAAGACAGAAAACAAAATGCTCAAGCTGGAATTGGTCAGATAATTCTGAATGCGGGTATGATCATTGATGCGCTGCAGTATATCGCCCACCATCTTGGTGTCAAAATACCCCATAGGTAACCGCATCATTTTTATCAAAAAATCTGATATCAGGGCAATATTAATCCGTGTGCCTAAATGCAGCAATATCCAACCTCGGATAAACCCAACGGCCGAACTACTAAAGGTAAGGACTAATTGGGCTATCAATACAAGGTAAACATATCCGATATTCTGCGCCGAAATACCAAAATCAACAATTGATTGGGTAAGGAATGGTAGGATCAACTGTAACAGACTTCCGAAAAGTAATCCCATAAACAATTGAAGAATCAATGTTTTATAAGGCCGGAGGTAAGAAAAAAGAAATGTAAAACCTTTCCGGTTTATCTTTTCATCCTCCTGTTCGTAAAATTTTGGCGACGGTTCGAGAAGTAAAGCTACACCGACTTCATTTTCCCCATTTTTAGTGCTTAACCAACAACGGCAAAATTCTTCTCGTGTATATTGTAATTTTCCGGCAGCAGGATCAGCTATATAAATTGATACTTTGTCTCGCTTCTCTTTAATATCATACACCACTATAAAATGCTTTTGATTCCAATGAACGATACAAGGTAGAGGAGCAGTTATCAATTCTTCAAAACTTACTTTTACCCCTGTCGTTCTGAATCCTATATTTTCAGCGGCTTCGCTAATTCCAAGCATCGATGTACCTTCTCTTGTAATCAGGGATTTCTCACGTAAACCTTCCAATGAAAACACTCGTCCATAATAAGCCGCCACCATGCGCAAGCAGGTGGGACCGCAATCCATGGCATCATGTTGGTGGTAATGTGGAAAACTCATTTAGGTAATTTTGATAATATTCTTGATGGAGTAAAATATAATGTATCTGGAATGGGATTGAATTTTGTTTGTTTTTTACACGCAACTTTAAATCTCATTAAATTATAAAACATTGCTTCAAAAATATCTTTATAATAAATCTTTCCATTAGTCCAACTTATTTTACCCGGAAGTCCTTCCAATACAATGAAATCAAAGAATAATTTTAGTTTTCCTTCAAGTTCAGCTTTTTTTATTACATGCATGATACTTTCAGTCATATGAGGGAAATCAAGAATTGACTTTCCGTTGGATATTGGTATAAATAAAAAACTGCATTCATCAAAACCACAATAAGGCGAAGAACTAAACACCCATTTATAGTCTTTACTCTGTTTAAATAATGCATTTATATATTCATTATTTCGGAACAAGCAAAATGTACCGCTAATAAAATCGTGTCTGCTATTGACGATATCGTATGTGTTAAGAATTTCATCAGTAATAAAGGCTCGAATATCTCCGTAAATAATATCAATATCTCCCATACCCCAAAAATCATAGTTTTCAATTAGCTCAGGAAGAAGATAGCCGTAAGCTGGCTTAAGATCGCATAGCTTATAGGGGAATTCCAGATTTACGGGAAATCCTAATCTCTCTGAAAAATCTGTTCTTAATTCATCGAATGGTTTATGGATAATCTTTACATTATCCGGTTTGTCAGGAATTAATTCCTGATTGTCAGTTACAATGATAAAATCTACAGTGGGATTATATTTACATGAACGAATAAAATAAGAGAAATACCAAGGGTACGGACCGTACCAACAAGTAATAATTGCAATTGTCTTTTCCATTTTTGTTTTTTTGATTATTATGTGTGATGTTTTTTTATTATCGTCTTGATTATACTCCCGCTTCACAGACTATTTGAGAAATACTCTATTGTTTTAAGAAGCCCGTTTTCTAAATCAACCTTAGGTTCCCACTTATCCAGTTTTTCATAAGCAACTTTGATAATCGGTTTCCTTCGTGTCGGATCATCTTGGCCTAATGGCATAAATACGAGGTTTGATTTTGAATTAGTCAGATTTATAATTTTCTCAGCCAACTCAAGCATCGTGTTGGAGGTAATGGGGAAAACTCATTTAGGTAATCTTGCTAATATTCTTGATGGAGTAAAATACAATGTGTCTGGAATGGGATTGAATTTTGTTTGTTTTTTACACGCAACTTTAAATTTAATTAGATTGTAAAACATTGCTTCAAAAATATCTTTATAATAAATCTTACCATTCGTCCAACTTATTTTACCCGGAAGTCCTTCCAATACAATAAAATCAAAAAATGCTTTTAGTTTCCCTTCAATCTCAGCTTTTTTTATTACATGCATTATACTTTCGGGACTATCTGGAAAATCAAAAATTGACATTTCTTTGGATATTGGTATAAATAAAAAACTACATTCATCGAAACCACCATAAACTGAAGTGCTAAATATTGATTTATAGTCTTTACTCTGTTTAAATAATGTATTTATATATTCATTATTTCTGAATAAGCAAAATGTACCACTAATAAAATCGTGTCTGCTATTGACTATATCGTATGTATTAAGAATTTCATCTGTCATAAAGGCTCGAATATCTCCGTAGACTATATCGAGATCTCCCATGCCCCAAAAATCATATTTTTCAACTATATCAGGGAAAAGATAACCATAAGCCGGCTTAAAATCACACAACTTGTATGGAAATTCCAAATTTACAGGAAATTCTAATCTCTCTGAAAAATCTGCTCTTAATTCATCAAATGGTTTATGGATAATCTTTACATTATTCGGTTTGTCTGGGATTAATTCCTGATTGTCAGTTACAATGATAAAATCTACAGTGGGATTATATTCACATGAACGAATAAAATAAGAGAAATACCAAGGGTACGGACCGTACCAACATGTAATAATTGCGATTGTCTTTTCCATTTTTGTTTTTTTGATTATTATGTGTGATGTTTTTTTATTATCGTCTTGATTAGACTCTCGCTTCACAGACTATTTGCAAAATACTCTATTGTTTTCAGAAGCCCGTTTTCTAAATCAACCTTAGGTTCCCACTTATCCAGTTTATCATAAGCTACTTTGATAATCGGTTTCCTTCGTATCGGATCATCTTGGCCTAATGGCATAAATACGAGTTTTGATTTAGAATTAGTCAGATTTATAATTTTCTCAGCCAGCTCAAGCATTGTAAATTCACATGGGTTCCCAATATTTACCGGTCCTATAAACTTATCATCTGTATTCATCATACGAACCATTGCTTCAATCAAATCATCTATGTACTGAAAACTACGAGTTTGTGTTCCATCTCCATAAATAGTTATATCTTCATTTTTCAAAGCTTGCACTATAAAATTTGAAACAACACGACCATCGTGGGGATTCATTTTTGGGCCATAGGTATTAAAAATACGTATGATTTTCACTCTTACATTGTTTTGTCGATGATAATCCATGAAAAGTGTTTCAGCAGCTCGCTTTCCTTCGTCGTAACATGACCGGATACCAATGGTGTTTACATTTCCCCAATACGATTCAGGTTGCGGATGAACCAGAGGGTCTCCATACACTTCACTGGTAGAAGTTTGAAGTATTTTAGCTTTTGTGCGTTTAGCCAGTCCCAGCATATTCAATGCTCCATAGATAGAGGTTTTCATTGTCTTTATAGGATTGTGCTGATAATAGGGTGGAGATGCAGGGCAAGCCAAATTGTATATCTCATCTACTTCTGCATAATAGGGAGTGGTTACATCATGCCTCACTAATTCAAAATTACAGTTATCAAGTAAGTGTCTTACATTACTTTTACTACCGGTAAAATAATTATCTAAACAAATAACGTCATTCCCATCATTCAACAAACGTTCACAAAGATGCGAACCAATAAATCCGGCTCCTCCTGTAACTAAAACTTTTTTATTTGCCATAATTAATCTTTTAAAAAGGTCTGCCAATACTTTCGTAGTGATAGCCCAGATTTTTCATTTCCTGAATTGCAAATACATTTCGCCCATCAAAAATGACTTTCTTTTTGATTTTCTGCCCCATTAGGTCAAAATCTGGAGTTCTAAACTCGTTCCATTCAGTTGCAATTATTAAAGCATCTGCGTTAGCTAAAGTTTGGTATTGCCCTTCAGCAAAATGGATACTATCTCCAAAAATCTGTTTTACATTTTCCATGGCTTCAGGATCGTATGCAGATATAGTCGCACCTTCTGCAAGTAATGCAGCAATAAGATTTAGAGCAGGTGATTCACGAATATCATCGGTATTCGGTTTAAATGCTAATCCCCATATCGCGAAATGTTTTTCGTTTAAATTATCATCAAAGAACTTCAATATTTTACTAAACAAATGCAATTTCTGAGTTCGATTGACATGTTCTACCGATTTTAGAATTCTAAAATCATAGTTAACATCTTGAGATGACTTAATTAATGCTTGTACGTCTTTTGGAAAACAGCTTCCTCCATAACCAATACCCGGAAATAAAAATCTTTTTCCTACTCTTTCATCGCTCCCAATTCCACGACGAACCATATCCACGTCTGCACCAAGTCTTTCACACAATTGCGCAATTTCATTCATAAAGGAGATTTTAGTCGCCAGAAATGAATTGGCGGCATATTTCGTCAATTCAGCGCTCTTTTCATCCATAAAGATTATGGGATTTCCCTGACGCACATAAGGTGCGTACAAATCGCTCATAATTTTTTTAGCGTGTACAGATCTAGTTCCGATAACAACCCGATCAGGTTTCATAAAATCATCAACAGCAACTCCTTCTCTCAAAAATTCAGGATTACTCACAACATCAAACTCACCTTTATAATTTTTTGATATTGCCATTCTGACTTTTTCGGCAGTGCCCACAGGGACAGTACTCTTATTTACTACAACTATATAATTCGTTATTAATTTACCTAACTCTTCAGCTACTCCCAGTACGTATTTAAGATCAGCTGATCCATCTTCGCCTGGCGGTGTAGGTAAAGCTAGAAACACAATTTTTGCATCGGAGATTCCTTCTGATAATTGGGTGGTAAACTTCAATCTTCCTTCCTTTAAATTTCTCAGAAATAGTTTTTCTAAACTGGGCTCAAATATTGTGATTTCTCCAGTAGATAATTTTGATATTTTATTTGAACATATATCTATACAAGTTACCTGATTTCCTGTTTCAGCAAAACAGGTTCCTGATACCAGACCCACATATCCGGTTCCTACAATAGCAATTTTCATGATTTAAAGTACCTTTTAGAATCAATTTATTCTATCTTTTCCCAACTCTTTCCACTTGCATCTAATCTATTACACGTATCGGCTAAGTGATCGTAAACCAAAGCTTAACGTCTAAACATGATAAAGTTAAGAAACTTCTAACAAACTATAAACTTTTACTTAAGAGCTCTTCCAATGTTTCCAGAGAAATGTTTTTAGCAATTATTTTCCCAGTACTATCAATTAAAAAATTAGTTGGGAAAACATTAATGGATAACCTATGCGTATCTTTTCCATTCATATCCCAATATTGCTGCCAACTAAGTTTTTCGTTGACGATAATATCTTCCCATTCTTTTTTGTCTGTATCTCTATCTTTAGATATTCCCACTATTTCAAATCCTTTATTGCTATACTGGCTGTATAATTCTTTCAATGTATTGAACTGTGCCCTACATGGTGCGCATCCACTAAACCAAAAATCAACTAAAGTCAATTTGTTTTTGAGGAAAATAGTAGATGAAAATTTTTCATTGGTGCGACTGACACATTGTAAAGTCGGAAATGGATTACCTACCGAAAGTTGTTTGCCATTTATAAGCTTCTTGTTTAAAACCCTGCCTGCATATCCATTCTTTAGTTCATCCGAAAAGCAATTATATATTGAATCGAAGATAGGCTCATAACCCCAACTCATATTTATAATAAGTTTCCAAAAAGCAATTTTAGACGTTGGATTTTTTTCACTATATCGCAATAGTAATTGATCGCCTTCTGCATAGAGAATATCATTTTCTTTATCCTGAATTTGTTTTATTTCTTTTGGCAATTGATAATGATTAAGCTTATACAAACTATCATATTTTTGGTTGAGTATGTCACTCTTTATATTTAGTTGTTTAAAAAAGCTAGCGTAACGTGGATATTCGTTAGTCATCGTATTATTTTCAATAGCAGGCATTTTTCGCGTCAAAGCTGTGTTTATTGCAATGGTTTGTATCCCCTTTTCTATAATAAAATCCGATGACACATAGTGGTGACCGAACGTTATAAATACAAATTGAGGTTCAGGGATGTACCCTGAAATAGAAAATCTTTTATTTTTTACCTTGGTCTCTAGCTCTTTTGCTTTATTGGGTATATAATCGGAATAAAAATTGAGAGATACAGTTCCCGTATCCGCATTTATTACACCATCTATTTTAAAGTAAAATTGTTTCTCAGTTTTCTTCAATTGCTTATGATTTGTTCCAAAAGAACTAGACACAATTAAAAACGACATTAGAAATAAAACATAGCACTTTTTCATATTTTAAACATTTAATTATTTATTCAATTGAAAGATATTATTTGAGAAAAATAGGGGTAAATCGTAAAAAACAAATTTACCCCTATTGTCTTAGTGATTATTTAATGGACGTGTTATACAGTGCCCTTTATTACTTGCATCACTACAATAATCAGAGGATGAACAACAAGGGACTTTTAATGCTCCACAAGCATCATTTGTACATTCACCGGTTCCAGCCATAACCTTTCTCATTTCAGCTCTGCTGAGTTTTCCTTGAATGTTTGCAAGGCTCATTTTTAAAATTTTCATATTCATTGTTATTTTAAAGTTATGATATAACAGTTGCAAGTTACATCGATTTTTTGTTTATTCAATGGCAACTATAAGCACCGTGCACTGAACTTATCACTGATTAATGGACATTTGATACATAAGAAACCTTCGATATAATAACAATTACTAAACATAAAAACTCATAATTATTTCGCTAACAATTGAGGCATTATTTGCTTTAGGAATGACCCCGGCATACCTGATAAAACAATGATTCCATTTTTATCTATTAAAACGGAATATGGAATTCCTTCAAAACAGTATGCCTCTTTTATACCGGATTTACCTGCATTTAAATCCAATAATTCTATCCATTTAGATTGAGATGCCTTAATCGCGTTATGCCATGCAAGTTTATTTGCGTCTATTGAAATATTAATTACCTCTAACCCCTTTGATTTATACACTTCGTATATTTCTTTCAGAATGGGCTGTTCGGCCAGGCATGGGGCACACCACGATGCCCAAAAATGTAACAATGTACATTTGCTTTTACCGATATAATCAGAGAGTCTGACTTCTTTTCCTCCTGTATCATAAAATGCAAAGTCGGTATATTTCTTACCTGCGAGCTCTTGCATTTTTTTATTGCGTTCAATATCCTTTTGTTGTTCGTCTTTGAACCAATTATAAAATTGCATAATACGTGCATCTGCTTTTAGCTTCTCCCCACTTTTGTCATATAAGGCAAAGAAATTATCGCTGTTTATTCTTAAACAGTTGGCTCGAAATAGTATAACTCCCAGTAAATTATTGCTATTTTCAACAATAAAAGTGTTTTCCAAGTTGACTAACTTTGTCCTTAAGTTCCTACAAGTATTATTGCGTTCAATGCTGGAAATGCTATCCAACCCTGTTCTGTTTTTTTCGTACTCCAGACTATCTCCAATTAGGTTCATTTTTTCAGAGTATCGTTGATAAATATCATTCAATGGTGTTCCTGATATTTTTGACCGTTTATCTAGAAATACATTAATTTCACCAGACTCTAACATTAGTTTAGCCGATCGCACTATTTCGGGATGATTTCCGCAAGTTATTACTGCCAGACCTGCTGTATCAATTTCTCCTTGAAAACGAAA
>Ga0302285_10001635_pt1 | contig 12521 bp, 8 predicted proteins | sample III_Fen_E2_2_FD_200455 | JGI IMG/M metagenome (GOLD analysis project Ga0302285, IMG submission 200455) | Peat permafrost microbial communities from Stordalen Mire near Abisko, Sweden - III_Fen_E2_2 | ecosystem: Environmental > Terrestrial > Soil > Wetlands > Permafrost | place: Sweden: Abisko...
CGTAATCTTAAGAAAAAGCTACATTTTTAAGTAGAAATCAATCATTTCCTTCACTGAACAGAGCTATTTTAAAATAGTATCTCTTTGTAATGGTTAGTTAGCTCTTCAAAACAAAAAAACTAGTTGATCAACCTTCTCAATGGTAGGACAAAAACAGCCTTTTCTTGATTTTATCTTTTCCCCCTTATGAATGACAATAATCTTTTGAAATAATACTCTTTTTTTTGAACCATTTTGAATCTTCATGTTAAAACTTTCATACCTCCTTACTTCTGCACACAAAGTGCCTGATGTATTATGTTCTATTGAAATCAAAAAAGTGTAATTAAATTTCCCATAGTTTAATTGATCATCTTTCTTCTTTTCTATTATGATTTTAATCAAAGATTCTCTCTTTTCTCTCAAAGCAATGAAAAGATGCTTTTGCTTCCAATAATCAAGCTTTCTATTATTTAATATGTGGAACATTGGTTTTAGTATTGAGTAATAGTTTCTCATAATTGATAACAAAGTGAAAATAATATGTCTAAGGTAGCCTTCTTTAAATGTAAATAGCTATTATTCATAGCATCCTGTTGCTATTTTATTACCTAAATTAAAGTGATTGCCTTTTTTTTAATAAATAACCTCCAATTTTGATGAATTTGGGAGTATTATTTTACTCTTTTGTTTGATAATATCCCATTTGATTTGTTAATTCTTCTTATAAAAGTCTTCAAATTCGAGAAATTTAGATATATTGTTGAATGATTTGAAAAGGGTAAAATACAATATGAATATGATGTAATATCTTATAAACAATGATAGTGTAAGGAAGGGAAATAAATTAAGTTTTCTTTGCATGGTAGATATCAAAGAGTCTTCACTTTTGTGAGTGAAATGGTTTTTTAATTTATTTCGATAATGTATGAGAGGTTTTTGAAATAGCACCGTTAAATGGTAGGCTGTGTTTTCATTGGACGTTAATTGATGTCTCCATGCTGATGCTGGAGGCATGGCTAAGAGAAGAAATAGAAGATGATGAGTTTTTCGAGTGATTGATGACAATGTTTCTTGTAGCTTGTGTGCGAAGTCCCAGAATTTCCTCAGCAATATTTACGTGTTGTTTTTCAAGTTATTGATAGTCTTCTTCGTCAGATTCGTACAAATCCACAGAGAGGTCTTGTGTTTCCATTAAAGAAAAGATGTTTGATAGAGCCATTTTTGAAGTATTATTGTATTTAAGTTCTTATTTTGCGAGATTATTTGTTTCTTGATTTAATTATTTTCAGATGAAGCTTGGCAATCTGCCCCCAATTAAAGTCCGCTTCAGATGAATCAAGCCAAGCCCTTTTTCAATTTATTAACTGATTAAAAGGCTTTTAATAATTTTCCTCTTCCCCTCCACTTCTACTCCTTTGTTTCTTTCAAAAAAATAAATTATCAAGTGTAACACATCATTCCAATATTAAACTATCTTGGCTGATTAAATGACTGAATAATTGTCCAGTTAATGAGCGTCAGCTTCCGTTACTGGTTGGACTCTATTCTTAAATTACTAGCAATAAAAATTAATTCTTCTAGGGAGATTTCACTGATTATTTCTATATTAAGTCAATATCCTATTGAGAAAAATGAGCAGCTTTTAGTTGGTAGAATATTATTACCTCTTGATTACGGTAATCAAAATTTTTTATATGTTATGAGTTTGAGAAGCTTGAATTGTGATTAAGTTATTTACAGACTTTTTAGGAGTATTTTTCAAATGAGCAAAATTAAGCTTATTTGAAGAAAATATACTAATTATTTGGGGTGTTTATTGGAAAGAAAGCTTGAAAGAATGGATAGTGCTTGTTCAAGCCATTTCAAATTCGATTAATAGATTGAATTGCTTCTAGATATTCGAGACAATATTTGAAATGAAGAAAACGAGCACATTTTATATTATAGAATATCATTTTGGTGGCTATTTGGTTGATTAAGACAAGGAGACGAAGAAAAATAGGAATGCAAAAAAACTTAGGTTTTTATTATTATTAAACCCAAATAACGACTTTCAAATAAGGTATTTAGTCTTAGTTATTCATCCCCATAAGCTTTTTGCATAACTTCAAACTATTACACTCTTTTATTCTCATAAAAATAAATACGAATATGAAGATATTTTAGAACATAATCTTGGAAGCAATCTAAAATCAGTAGCTGTAATTCCTTTATTATGAAACAAGTAAGGAAATGGATATCTTTTGTTGATTTGGTTGTAGCCAATAGAGAAGGAAGTTGATTAAAGCAAAGATATTTTGAGAAGTTACTAAATTATATTTAGTGATTGCTTCTTGAAATGCGTTTAATTAAGAAAATATCACTTATATTTTCTGACAGCACCCCTTTTGATAAATAATATTGCATTTCAAATATGAAAGATGGCCTTTATTTATAAATAACTATGCTATCCTTAGCTTTTGACTTGGATTAGTTAGAGATATTACTCATTTTTATCTGTTTTTATTTGAATTATTCAAGAAAGCCTTTCATAAAAGAAATATCAGAATAAGCAATCATAATAAGATATTTTTGAAGGATAAAAAATGATACTCCCAAAAAGAGAGTGCATAAGCTAAATAAATAAAAATAAATACATATTTGTATGTGTGTGTTTTCCCTAACAATTATGAGAAAATATGGCTGATACTGGAAGCAATCCAATTCTAAGCTGTTTTAAAGGGAAATACTTACTTGCTGTTAATATTTTGATTAATTAACTTATGTAATTGGATTTTTGTCAATTTTGAATAAAATAACAAGACAAGTTTTCAATTGATGCGGTGAATGAAACTTGAATATTGATAAGTAATTTATGTGTGTTTTGTTTCTTGACATTTCTAATTTATTTTTGAAGCTAATCAATTTCTTTATTCAAGGAGTAAATGCAAATACATACATTTTTACTATAAAAGTATTAGACTTAACAGTCTATGAAGTAAAATATTCATGAAAAAATGCAGATGCTTGAAGATTTCATTAAGGAAAGTGAAGTTTGTAGGTAGCATACAAGTCAGTGTATGTCCTAAAGAATGCGAAACTGAGACTGCCAGCAAGCAGAAGAGAAATAAAGATTCCCATAAACTAGTGCTGTCTTAAACTCAAAAGTGCAAACAAATAATAAGTCCCACCTACGTATGGATGCAAGAAGGCTAAAGAGAGATATGGACAGAAGAACAATAGCGTAGGAACAGATAAGTAAGTCAAACCTTTAAAGGTTCCAAGTAAAAGCTGTTAGTGGTTCATTTTCTTGAGTTGATGATCGCAAAATGCTTTTTTAAGAGCAAAAAATTGTTTAATTGTGTCTGTTTAATCATTCTTTTAGAGAAGAATTTCTCTATTCTTCTCAGTTTCTTGGCTATAATATCTGAGAGCACGAGCGCGATCTGAAATAGACTCAGACTTCAAAATGCCCTTCTTTGTAGAAACAGGGAGCTCAGATCCTGTCGATTCAAGCATCCTGCGCTCTGCTGTGAGTAACAGTTTTAGCACTCTTCTGCTTTGTTTTAGGCTGAGTCTGTCGAGGCTGAGAGCTAAAGGTTGAAGGAACTAAACAAGCACACCGACACTTTCTATTGAGTCTAAGTTGTTCTTGAAGGTAAGATAGTCTTGCTTGGAGGGTTTCCTTTCATTGGATTGTTATGAAGAAGTGTATTATCGAAGAAATGCAGTTTTATCAGAATGTATCCTGTGGAGGTAAGACTTAGGATCATTGACGTGAGTGAGTCTTGAGAAGTTTTATTAAAGGGGTGAGGAGATTAAGTATTTGAAAGTTGCTGAAGCTGTTCTGCTTATTCCAAGGCAGCGTCCGGCTACGAAGTTGATCATCTTTAGTTTTTCAGTTTGTAAAAAGGTTTTTAATTAGTTTTTTCTTTCTTTCTTTCAAAAATTATTATTATGTTAGCTTCCTAAGCAACTAGTAGCTATGACCTAGCTACTTCTCCCTCTCTCTGCTCTGAAATTTAAGTGCGTACTAGAATGTTCTTTGTTTTGGTTGTGCATATGCAAGACTCAATCATCCAACTGACACTATGCATTTGCTTGTAGTATTGACAATATGCTTCGGTATTTATAAAATAGACAAAATTTTAAAATCTACTTTAATTCTCTTTGCTTCTTCTAATATTCCATTCTTATTCAATTTTTTTGATGAAAGAAGATAGTTTGAGTTAGACACTTTATGATCATTTACTTATTCTTTTTTTGTTTTTTTCCACAAAGCATTTACACCTATTAGCATTCCTAATGCAATTGGGGGAATGATAAACGGAACCTTACTAAATACTCTTGACGACTTAATATTCATAATTTGATTAAAGCAATTCAAAGTCTTCAGATACTCCATCAAACTTTCAGAGATCAAGATATTTGGGACAGAAATTGATTGAGAAAGAATAAACATGCAATTTCTAACTAAATTGCTTTAATTTTACTAACATAAGTAGCCATCATGGATGAAGATTCAAACACTAAAATAGAAGAAGAAACCTTCTGAATAGCTTTTCTATCATCTGTACAATAATAAACTAAAGGATACACATCATAGCTCCATGAAAAGTACTAACAAATAGAAAATATCTTCTCCAAATCCTTTGGAGGGCAAGATATTTCCAGAAGAAGGTTTCATAAAAAATGGATTTTTCAGTATTTAAAAAGAAACAGACGGTGATTCTAAACTCTATAGCCTTCACACCTATCGATTCAAGGCTAATTGTTCACCTCCAAAGGCTGTTTGCATTATCATGCATGGCATGAATTGGCACTCCAATCTGCTGGCACATATTGCAGATCACTTTTCATCATAAGGGATTGAAGTCTGTGCTTATGATTTCAAAGGGTTTGGTAAAAGCGAAGGGCTTTAAGGATATCTTCCATCATTTGAACCTCATCTCGATGATGCTCAGTTCTTTGTTGATAATATTAAGTCAATTTATGGTTAGCAGATTCCACTTTTCTTATGTGGTTTTTCTCTAGGAGGGCTCACAGCTTTTCACCTTGGTCTCTCTAACCCTACAGAATATAAGGGCATAATATTCTTTGCTCCAGCGCTTAAAGATCACCCTCATTATCAGCGTTATCCTAAGATCTTAGGCCGCATTATTGCCCGTGTATTCCCAAGATTGAGGGTAACTCGCCCGAAAGGTGCTCGAAGTGCTTCTTAGAGGAATAGTGTAATTGATGAATTCTTTTCTATGGACGAGCTGTATTACAAATAAGGATTACGAGCTGGAACGCTTAGGACAATTTGTGAGACTATGATGGATGCTGAAGTTCTTTACAAAGAGTTTCAAGTGCCTTTCCTTCTGTTTCAAGGGGGTAAGGATAGACTTGTAGATCCAGAAATTGCTGATAGAATGCTTGAATAATCTCCATCGTTGGATAAAGAAATTGTATTTAATCCTGAAATGTGGCATGGAATTCCCCTGGAGCCTGAGATTGATGAATATATGAAACATGCAGCAACTTGGATTTTGCATCGCTCTTGAAAATTGAAATTCTTAGAAATAATAATAGCGTAAACATATTTTTATGTGATTGCTGTTTATGTATTTGTTTTTAGTTCCATTCATAATAATCTGACTGAAGATTAACTTTTTTGGAAAGTACAATATCCAAGCTAAGAAATAGTTTAAATTGTTTATAAGTTTAATGAAAGAGATTTGTTGAAATGGCTTTATGTTCTCCTCAATATGTAAGATGGATGGCTATTACCTGAAGCACAAGTAATATCTTTCACAATTTAGCCCTTAAGTATTTTCTTTTATTTCCTGGCAGCACCTCTTTTGAATGAGAAATAACAATGTTGGTGAGTCAATTAAGTTTCATGTCTATCAGTATTGTATGGAATATTTTAGAATTTTGTGATAATCTGATTGAAAAAGAATAAAAAGAAATAAGAGATTTAAGCTAAGAAAGACACATATCAAAATGGAAAAAAAGAATATCTCAGACAATTTCAGATGCATAATCTGCTAACGACTTGCAAGTGAACCATATGTCATGAGCTGCTGTGACACTGTAGTGTGTCAAGATTGTAAAGCTAGTTGCTTATCAGGTACTTGCGCATCATGTGGAAATAACAATTATCAGATTCTCACAAATTCGTTTGTAAGAAAATTAGCAAACTAAGCTGCCTTAACTTGCATCAACGGATGTGGATTTTCTGGAAATATTCAGGAAATGAAGAAGCATGAAATCGAGTGTAAAAGGGGATAACATAAATGCAAATTATGCAACTTTAGTTCTGCAAAAGATGAATTTCTTTGTCACATTAATTCAAACCACACCGAAATAATGATTCGATAGTTTGATAGCTAAGTTTAAGTCAATAAACCAGCTGACGTTGTATGGGATCCAACTTTACAGCTCATGAATTCAGCTAATGTTCTCTCGAAAAAAGGAGCAACATCTAAGTATTATTGCGGCAAAGATTTAGGTTTTAAATGCGGCTGCTGTAATGGATGTGGCCCTACAAATGGAGACAATTGCCTTCCCTGCATGATTTTAGATGTTAAATCTCGCAATTTACCAAAAGGATATCTAGTCAATAAATTTGGAGCAACATCTATTTTTAAGAATAATTGTTTCTAATGTGGATGCAACATAAGTGGGAAGACATATTGCGATTATAAATAACAATGTTCAGGCTGCCAAGCTTTGAATAGAAATTAAAATAATTACAGAGCAGCATTTTAGTGAGGAGATGATGCTCAGAAAATAGAATCAACAGCTTGATATGCATGATAATTATCTCCTCTCTATTTGATCGTAGATATGTTGTTTTGGCAAAATAAATATCTTTGCCTTCTTTAATTTGCATATTTCTACATTATCTCTTGCTAATGATATCTAACACTTTATTAAAAAATCTAGTTATCTGCTTTAAGTTGTTTGGGTATATTTTAACATATTTTAGAAACAACTTTTGAAGCACAAGATACGCTGACAAAATATCACGAAAAGAAAAAAAGATAATACATGATCATCCCATCATTCATCCATAGTGTTTCATTCTTCCAAAATCAACACAAACATTCTCAACATCTAATACGTATTCCAAAACTAAATTAATATCTTAAGAAGCATGATTTTTATCCCTTTCTAACTCTAAATCCAAATACACACTCACATGAGACACATAGTTTTTCATGCATCTTTTTCATCTTCAATTTCCATTTTTCTCTTTTTATCTTTGTTGTTGTTGTTGTGGAATTTCTTTTTGAGAGGAATTCTATCAACTTTAGAAACTCCGTCGACGAAGGAAGTCTTAAAGAGGACATTGGCGTTCTAAAATAAAAATAATTAGCTAAATAATTACAGACATTAATAATTCTTACCTGGTACATTCCATCTTTAAGAGAGATCAACATAAATTGAGAGTTTTGGAATCTCTAAGCAATCATAAAACCTGAAAGACAAAAATTAGTTTTACAAAATATTCTTTCCTTTTTTTGACATCTTACCAATATTCTCTGTATGAGAAAGATCCAGTGCGGAATCTACTTCATCTAAGATATAGAATGGTGCTGGCTTGTACTTGAGAAGAGCAAGAACAAATGACAAAGCGAGTAAAGATCTTTGTCCTAGAAATAACAATAATAATAACTTTTACTGCTATTAACTAAATAAATCAATATTTACCTCCAGATAATTCAGACAATGAGTTCTTCCACACACTATTGAATGCAACTCCAAGCTCAAGTCCAGCAGAGACATCTTCTCCTTCGGGTGGTTATATTCTAGCAGCTGCTCCTGGAAGGAGATCTGAGAAGATTTATCCAAATGTTTAGTTAACCTGAAGATAACATTTCTCAAGAGTTTCTTTCTTCTTTTTGTCTAATTCGTCCATATTCTTGAAGAGAAGGATTTTATCGTTCTCAAGAATTTGACGCTTTTCATTAAGTTGAATGTAGTCCTTTTCTACCTTCTCGCTCATCGCTTCTACCTTGAAATTAACCTATTTTTGTCTAATTTGTTGCTCTTGCACTGTGTTGTGGAAGCGTCTCTTCATCTCATTGACATTGAATTTAGAGAAATCATAATCTTCGCTTCCTGCTTATCCGAATTGGTCTTTGTCGTTTCTGATAAACTAACAAAAATCAAATGCAGTTTAATAAATAGAAGATGAGGTTAATTATTATTCTACTTCATTTTCTTTTTCGAGGTTATTGAGATAAAGACGGAGATCTGACACTTCTGATTCCACTTTCTTATTTGAATCTTCGATCTTTTTGACTTCCGTTTCAACTTCTTCCTTGCGTTATTTAAGATTGGCTTCTTTCTCCTGCAATTCTACTTTCCTTCCCTAGAGTTGCTAGATTTGATGCTCAATTCTCTCTTTCTCGTCCTATCGATAAATCAATTATTTTTTAGAATTTTCTTACATTTTTATTCATTTTACCTTTAGCTTGACTAGCTCTTTTTTCTTGAACACAAGTTCTGAGTCATTCTTCTCTAATCTTCCTTTAAGTTCTTCAATATTCTTCGATTCTTTCTCAATTCTATCACGAGATTTTATCAAATCCTTCTTGTTATGTTCAATATTGACTTCGCAATCTGCTATGTGCTTTCTAAGATTTTACACTTCCTTGTCGCACTCTTCAATTTCAGATTTCAGCTTCACAATTTTCTTCTTCCAAATATCTTTGTGGTCTTTAGTTTTAGATAAGGTAGTTCTCTCAAGATTGAGTTCTTCAATCTAAGCAGAAGCCTTGGTTTCTTGCTCTTTAACACGACCAAGCATTTCTATATCATCTTCTATTTCTCTTTCTAATTTGTCTTGCTAATCTTGCACTCCTCTTCCTGACATATTCCTAGACTGTTCAGCAAGCTTCTCAAACTTGAACTTCTTCGATTGAAGATCTTCTCTAAGTCCATTAAAGTAATTTTCTTCTTTCTTTAGCTTTGAGATTACTTCTTAGAGCTGTCCTCGAGTGAAAATGAGTTCTTAGAGTTCTTCTTGAATTTAGTTGAAAGTAGCATATCTTGCTAAAGTTAGATTTCTACTGTCTTGATAACCACCTTGAAGTGTACCTTGTGGATCTAGAATATCTCCTTCAAGAGTGACACATTTCATTCTCATGCGGACATTACGATGGAAAGCAATGGCTTTAGCCACATTGGAATTAGAGCAGACAATGAAATTGCCGAAGACAAACAGCATACTTTTCTCTAAGTATCTATCATATTTTATAAGTTCATATGCAGGTGCAGCCCATCCACCAACTTCTTTAGCAACTCTTCTAGCTTCCTCGACAACTTAATCATCCATAGCACGTCCAACAATTTTGTTATTTGGAATGAATCTCACATTAAAAGAAAAACTGTTCTTTTTAAGCATTAGCTTAGATGTTTGCTCATCTTCAGTCACTATATTTAGGAGCTTGCCACCTTAAACAAAAAGAAATGAGAAGAAACACTAAAAAAATTTTTGAAGTTACCTGCTCCTGCTTCAAGAGCTTCGAAGTAATCTGGCGATTAACTCTTGAAAAGAGTAACAATTCTACCTTTAACTTTTGATCTATCAAAATTAGGTTCGGGGTCTCTGAACTATTAAAAAAAATCATTTTCATTTTGAATAATCGAATATTTATCTTACTTAAAGTCTGAATATCCAGTTTCCATTTTGGTTGAAGACACTCTCAAGCTTATGATTGAGTGACATTATTTGCTAATCTAAGTTGGAACGCTCTGTCTCACGTGTTCTCAATTCGTTAGGATTGAATGAACTAGCTACAAAAGATTCAAGAAAAAGAATTAGATTATCTGTAATTAATAAATATCATAATATTTACCATCAATTTCTTCTTCGATTGATCTGATTTCTTTTTCTAAGATGTCAATCTTCTTGCTGAGTTGTTCTCTGTCTCTCAGTGCATTTTCAAGATTATCTTTCTGATTTTTGATGATGTTTTATTTTTATTTAATTGAATATTCTAGCTTAGCGATATCATTTCTAAGGTTTCTTTGCTTATTCTTTGCAAGGTTAATTTACTCCTCTACTTATTCTTTGGCAGCCTCAACATTCCCAGTGTCATTCTTCGACAGACGATTAACTTCATTAAGGTTTTCTTTCTTTTGTTCGTACTCCGCTTCTAGATCTTGAAGTTGTTGCTTGGAGAATTCATAATCTTTTTCAAACTTTGAAATATTCTCTTCACACAATTTCGCTTTGTTTTCCTGTCTCTTCTGCTCCTAGATAGCCTGTGTCTAGTGCTTCTTAATAATGTCTCTCTCCTTTTCTTAATTAGAAACCCCTTGTTCTAATTTCTTAAATGCTTCTTCTATCCCCGACAGCTTTTAGTCTTTTTCTGCATCTTATTTTCTCCCAAATCTTTTCATCTCTTCATTAACTGTTTGATATTCATTGACTATCCTTGCAAGTTCTCCTTATGCTTGTTACAATATCTTTGATTTCCCTTCGATTTCTCTGACTCTTTCACGCAGAAGAGTATTCTTATTAAAATATTCAAACGCTTTAAGTTTCCTATCCATTTTATTAATCTCCAACTCACTGCTTTTCCAGATAAGGTATTGTTCTTTTTCTTCTTTTAGCTTTCTCATCTTAGGCTGAATATCAGTGTCAATCAGATCATTGATCTCTTTTACCTTGTAATTAAATCAAGATTCAGAATAAATTGTTAATGAATTTGAAATATTGTTACCTTTTCTTCTTTCTTTTTGATGATTTTTTCACTTTCTCTCTTTTTCTCATTGTAAAGAGCAGTGCCTGCAGTTTCTTCGAGCATCGAAATAAGCTCTTGAGGTTTAAGATTAATGATTTTAGTGATTCTTCCTTAAGCCACTAAAAAGTGAGGGTTATCAATGTTCAGCTAAACGCTTCTGAACATGTTCTTCACCTTATTCAAGTTCTCCTTAGTTCCGTTGACAAAGTATTTGCTTTTTTCTTATTAAACCTTAAAAACAAACAATACTATTCAGACAATGATCTAACTTGCATTATCTTTCTATCATTTTACCTAACGAGTAACAGAAATAGAATCAGATGTTTCATATCCCAATGGAGACTATTCTTTATTTGAATTATCAAATATGACAGTAACTTCAGCCTTTGTGATTCCCGCATGACCTTGCTTGTAGACAAGTTCTTGCACTTTTTTGACTCTCAACTTTAAATAACAAATCAGTGAGCTAATTGTTTCCTCTTATTCATCATTCTTACCAGTTCCCAGTCTTTATTAAGACCAAGTACAAAAAGGATGGCATCAAGAATGTTCGATTTACCAGAACCATTAAAACCAGTTATTGCATTGAATTGAGTATCAAATCCCTTGATAACTGTTCTGGTTGCATAGCTCTTGAAACCCTCAAGAATTATCTCCTTTATGTACATTGTATCTATTTGATTTTGCTAGAAAGTGTTTGCACTAAATGAAGGAAAGTATAAAATGAATCAGGACTACTTAGTAAGAATGCGAATCTTAATGTGTTTTCCCGCTCTTTTATGATCTAATTATTGAATTCTTCAGTAATTTAGATAATTATCCATCAAAAAAATCACCCCAAACAAATCGTATTCAGAGCGCTCTTGTAATTATTTTAAAAGAAAGTTTGGTTAAAAACCTTATTTCGAATAATTACATTAATAACTATTATTTTAGTTTAGTAGAGGGGTGGTATTTTTTCAGCTTAACTCGAGTGGCAATTAACTGGTAAATATATTTATTTCAGTAGAAAATTAAGGGCTTGTGAAAAAAGAATGTAAAAAGAACCAACTGATTAGAAATAAAAATCAATAAATTTTAAAATAGTTTGTGCAAAAAGTTGTATGGAAAGCTAAACTTACTAGCATTAATGTAATAATAAAAAAAGATTTAATAATTGTTGTTTATTCAAAATCATAAAACAAGCATTCAGTTTTGAACATGCAATTATGAATATTGCATAAGAATCATTCCTCAATTCTTTCTCCAAGTATTAGTAGTGTTTGATGAGCTGCTATTGGTATTGCTATTTCCTTTATAGCCTTCTCCTGGAGGTTTGCTATTGAGGAACCGATTTGTTGAGTAAGGACCTGTGCTATTGTTTGGGTTTCCAGGAGTAGAACTAGGATTTTATGCGGCTGGTTTATTGCTAGAATACATTTAAGGCCTGGATTGATTAGAGAATTGGGGTGCTCCGCCAATGTTTCTCTTGATAACATCGTTAGGATTACCAACTGCAGATTATCCAAAGGGAGGATTGCTAGGTTGATCTCCGAATTTTTTAGTGTTCGAGAATTTAAAGGGAACATTTTCAGCAGGTTTTGCAATAGCTGGCTTGACGGTAGTTGTGCGCCAGGCATTGTCTGTTTCGACTTCTCTAACAGCAGCGAGATTATTTGTGTTTCTAGTCATCTTTTCTGATTCGCCAGTAGCAAAACCAGAATTAAAACCACGAGTATTCGATGGTTCACTCTTGACGATTTCTCCACTTCTCCACGGGGCGTCATCTGCAGGAGCCTTAGTTTTGTCTGAATCTAAAAAAGGTTTTAATTATTT
>Ga0302285_10001637_pt1 | contig 12520 bp, 7 predicted proteins | sample III_Fen_E2_2_FD_200455 | JGI IMG/M metagenome (GOLD analysis project Ga0302285, IMG submission 200455) | Peat permafrost microbial communities from Stordalen Mire near Abisko, Sweden - III_Fen_E2_2 | ecosystem: Environmental > Terrestrial > Soil > Wetlands > Permafrost | place: Sweden: Abisko...
GTCGATGGACTCGGTCTTATTATGGCTACTCATTTATTCTTTTTTTTCTTTTTTCAGATTATTTCAAACAAGTGAATATTATCTCATTCTTATTAATAAATAATCTGAAAAAAGAAAAAGAAAAGAAAAAGAAAAATAATAAATGAGTTGTCATAATAAGACCGAGTCCACCGACAGCTACGTTGGGGTTTTCATGAAGGTTATTTCCTTCCATTCCTTGAAGGTGTGAGAGAGCTTAAAGGTCTTTGATCTTGTTGATCTCGCCTTGTCTTCTGAAAAATTTCTTTTAAATAATAATCAAGAAAGTGATTAAATTTAATTATTTTTAATATTTTTTATGGAATTTCATCTTCTTTCCCAGAAGTCGTCACAATAATAAACCAATTCATTACATAACTCAATTATCTTTCTAAATTCAATAGCATTTAAATTAGAGTGTTTGTTTGTGTGTCCATCTCTCAACGTTCATCTAACTACCTTTAAGTCCAGTGATTATGGGTTGTAGACTCAATGACAGGGAAATTAGAAAGTCGTTGGATTAGAAATAATAAAAAAATATTATTAAAACAAAAAAAATAGAAATTATTTACTAAAAACTCAACACAATGAGTCTTGAAGAAGCAGAACGATATTAGCGCACTGAAAAAATTGGAGAAGGTACCTATGGAATTGTCTATAAAGCCATCGATAAGGTCACTAATGAGATAGTAGCTTTGAAGAAAATACGATTAGAACATGAAGATGAAGGTGTACCTTCTACTGCTGTCAGGGAGATCTCTCTGCTAAAGGAAATTAACCATCCGAACGTTATCAGGTTAAGAGACCTTGTTTCATCGGAAACCAGACTCTATTTGATCTTTGATTTCCTTGATCATGATCTGAAAAAGTATCTTGAAATAAGTGCAGGACCTTTGGCTTCTTTAGTCGTGAAGGACTATTTGTTTTAGCTACTTCTTGGTTTGGCAGTATGCCATGCGAATAGAATAGTCCATAGAGACTTGAAGCCTTAGAACATTCTGATCGACAAGAAGGGCAATGTGCAACTAGCAGATTTCGGTTTAGCTAGAGCATTTGGATTACCAATTAAGACATACACTCATGAGGTTGTTACGCTTTGGTACAGGCCACCTGAGATTCTCCTAGGTTCGAAACAATATTCTACTCCAGTTGATATCTGGTCGATGGGATGTATCTTCGCTGAAATGGCTGAGAAAACACCTTTGTTCGTTGGGGACTCTGAGATCGACTAGATATTCAAGATCTTCAGAATCATGGGCACACCAAACGAACAAATCTGGAATGGAATCAACTCTTTACCTGATTTCAAGCTGACATTCCCAAGATGGTAGCCTCAATAATTGGAAAGACTATGCCCACATCTCTGCTCGAAAGGGATAGATTTGCTAAGACAAATGGTTCAACTCGATCCTACAAAGAGAATCACAGCAGAACAAGCACTTTAACATGTAAATTACTTTAGTTTATATAGTAATTTTTAAACAATATCTAATAATTTTTTTGTATGAACCATTAACTTAGCCATACTTTGATGAGCTTGACAAGACGAAGTATCAGCTACTTGACTGATCATAGGCAACAAGAGTTAAGAATCAACTACATTAATTAAAGGAGCTTACAGTAGCTGCAGCACTAACTCAATGTTAAAATACTTACATTTGCATTCATTGTTTTATTCATTTTCATCTTGAATTTATTATGATATTTTTCATCTCTTCTTGATTTCAATTAAGTTTTACAATTTTTGAGAAAATCACATGAGAAATTATTTAGAAACTGCAAACACAAAACCATTAAAGCTTTTCCATTGTTTTTATCTAAACATTCAGCTTTGTCTTCAGAATATTGTGAGAATTTGTTGCTTCTACTTGATATCTTCTTCTAAATTATGAAACAAAGACTTGAATACGTCCTTAAATTCAGCTAAGTTTTCCTGTTTAAGTAAAACATCATGTCAAATTATTAAAAAAGTATCAAACAAATATTGATTTTGTTCTTTTTGTATTTTCCCTTTCCTTTTTATTAGTTATTCCAAAAGAACATTCAAAAAGATATGCTTCCATTTCTTGCATTTTTTATTATTTTTCTTTACCTTTTCAGAGAGCTCTTAGACTCTTGTCTGTCTCGTTCTAAGATGACCAACAGTAGTGTTAACATCCTTGATAATCTACTCTTTCTTCTTGATTAACTCAGGAGTTAGTTGTTATCCTTTAAAACTCTATTCTTCTTGTTCAGCTGGTTGGTTACCAATAGCGGAAGAATTGTTAGCTGCGATATTCTTGATAAGTTCATCCATGTCATTGATAGTAGTTCTTAGAGTAGCTATGGAGTTATCTAAGTTAGCGAAATCAGGGAGAGGTTTGGTAAGATCTATGTCTTTCAAGAGATCCATAATCTATTGCTCAGTAGAATCTTTCTTCTTTTCCTCTTCTTTAGCATGCTATTGAGTGTTGCTGTTCTTACCCTTTTTGCCTTATGACTACTGCTGATTATCCTAAGAAGCCTAGTTTGCAGGATGGTTAATGTAAGACTCAAGTCTCTTGTCCTCCTTGGAGATGTTCTTACCCTTAGATTTGTTGTTATTGTTATTATTTTTAGGAGGCATTTCTTAAAACTTCGAATTTTTATCTTTCCTTTTTGCTGTATTTAATCAAATTTTTTCAAATTTTCTCTAAGAAATGTTTGCTCTTTTTTAGAATTTGATTTGAGATTCTCTTAACACATAGTGTAGAATGTACTATAAGATATTCCTTGATTATGTTTTGATTTTTATCCTCAATAAATTTCTTTCATTTCGCATAGTTTCCAACTAAATTAAGGTATTTTCAAATTTTTCATAAAAAATAGTTGAATAGAAAATCAACAACTCACGTAATATGCAAATATTGTATCTAATTATATATATATTTAAGCGTAAATTTTGGTACAATCAAGGCTGCTTTTTGCCTTGGAGATTTAATTCAAAAACTATTGAGTCAACTTTGAAATCAGTGATGTTCTTCTATTTGCAAAATTAAGTAGAATCCCAAACATCCCCTCCATTACTGCTCTAGATCAAACTCAATGCAACTCCTTATTTATCTTAACCGAGTTCTGTATTAGGTTGAATTGCAGTTTAACTCAGAAATTCATATTTTTGTTTATTTAGTTGTTAATTCTAAGCCTTTCTTTTCTTCTGAAATATTTCATCTTCTTCTTCAAATTCAAGAGGCTTTTTAGTATTTTCTTCTTCTTGCGGCTCAATGTTTTATTCTTTCACTGCTGAATCATGCTATTTATCGATTAATTATTCTGAACTTTTAGTAGATTCATTCGAGCTCTCTTGTTGCAAAGGAATGATTGAACTAAGAATCGCTTAGTTGTATGCTCCAATTTGTCTTCTCTTCGCTAGATTTTACCGTGAAGTTGTATGCTTCGATTTCGATAAGACATAATATTTTTCTAAGAACTCAATACTTTGCTCAGTGTACCCTCGTGTCTGTGCCATAAGTTTCAAATGCTAATGAAATTTATCATATTTTCGAACTTCTAAAACTTATTAAATCATTGTTGGGCTGATTTCAACAATAGCTAGAATCATGCAATCTATCTCGTTGTAGCCTTTCAGTGGGAGCTACAATTCTTCAGGGTAATTCACACATACGGGGACAATATTGAACTTAGCCAATAATTTGATATTGTCGAATGTTGTCATCTCGAAGTCACTTTATATCCCACGAAATTAACCTTAGACTATTGACATCATCCGAAATAGCATCATCTTCAGTCTAGATGCTGCATCATATATCTGAGGTTTTCCATTTCTCATAACGGCTGGAGTAAACGTCGATTAATCAGTACCTAGCAAAGCCAAGATTGATCTGCTGTATCCAACTTCGCAGCACTCATAACTAGCAGTCGAGTAGTTTGTGTGAAATTTCTAGCACACATACATCTCATTTGAATCCACTCCAGCTAAGAATTCATCAAGTTTTCTATCAAAATAATTTCGCCTAGCAGCTAACAATTATGGAGTAAACCCAGGTGTCATACTAGCTTCCTTCACTCTCGTATGGACTAGCTTAGCAATATCTTAGTAAGAATTCATGATTTATGCAAGATTATGAACATTCTAGTCTGGATAATCAAAAAGTTTTCTTGCAAGAAACTCAAAGTCTATTAGAAAATTCTTATTCGATGCTTATCGCAGCCATAAACAACGCGTCTTCTCACTATACGTTACACTCTCAATAGCCTTATACTTTCTTATCTCGCATTCCTTCTCCCATACACTCTCTTCAATCTCACTTTGCAGAAAATTCAATTCAATGAGCACATCGCCCAAAAGCAAAAATACATTTTCATTATTCAGCAGTGTCTTCTTCATCTTAAACTCCACAACGCTCTGTATTCTGCATAAATTACTCTCACACCCCTCATTCTCAATCTTCGCTTTTCTTTTCCCTCTGCCTCTTTTTTTTCTTGCTTTTTCTAGTTTTTTCTTTGTCAGATCCACCTTAATAGCATCATCACAGTAGTTGGGGGCGAATTGTGCAAATTCTGACGCCTAAAAAATAGATTCTTCTTAGTGGTTTATTTCAACTCTAGAATCTGATGTCACTTTCGCATTTCTACGTGATGTCACTTTATTACTTTATAGTGAGGTCACATTTATTTTTAGCTTATCTATTTCAGCACGTTTAACCTATTTTTTCCTTGTAAAACTAACTTCTCCCTTGAACTACTTCACCAAATGCTCATGTTCATCGCAAGTTAACGAATTTCTCGAGAATCTACGTGTTTCTAATGATTAGCCTGGTGTCGCTGAAAATTGGGAAGTTGAGCTGGTTATGAGCATATTTTTAATATTAGTTTCAATTAATATGTCGTTTTTCATATTTTAAGACGTAATAGTGGGATTAGGAGATTAAATATCTCTTTCGTCGGCTACTATTATTTTTTCTTAGTTTCTTTACTTTTACTCAAATTATTTTTCATCGTTCTCAGTGTGAAATGCAGACATTTCCATTTCAGCAGACCCTTCACTTGAGTTCTCCCTCTCTAACTAATATTGCTCTGTTTAATAAGGTTAGCTAAAATTACCTCTCACATTTTCATTTATCCTTAGTTTCTCATTACATAACCTATTATCCAAGCCGAATTCTTACTTGTTCTAATGGAAATATTCCTATTCAAAAAGTTCCTTGTTGTCATGAGTATCGTATTCTTCTTCCTCCATAGTTAGCTTTTCTATATATTTTTCTCAATTCTTTTTTTAGACAATTATTTATGGGTAGCTTTCGAAACCCTCCAAATAAACTCCTGTACATGTTGTTTTATCAAGGCTGTCCTTAATTTGTATTAGTTAATCAAAGTTTGATCTCATCGCTGCCGTCACTCACCCCAAGAGTATTTATTTCCTAAAAATTCGCTACCGACAGCAGATGTATTTCACCAGATAACGTTGAAGATGTAATTATTTAAAAGTAAGCTTGAATCCCAGAAAAATAGATTTAAATTGAGGCGATTAGTTTATACCAAAAGCATTTTATTTACTCCTCTAAAATACTTCGATTCACCTAAATTGAACTAATGTACGATTTAATATATTTTTTCATTTAGGTTAGAATTGTGATTTCTTTAATCAATTTGAATTATTCTTTGACTAAAAAAAGAAATAATAGCTTTTCCTTGCTATTCTACTCAGTCGTCATTAATAAACCTAAATGAGATATTATCTTTTATTAATAGCAATTTTTAAACAAAAACGATAAAAACAGAACAGCCTCTCTCTGACGTATTTTAGTATGAAATTAGGGAATTATTCTTAATTCAATTCTTGTAGTTTGATTAGAAAAACCACTTTGACATAAAAGAAATTAATACTAACCAATGATTATGGCAGATAAATAAATATGTTATTTCAGCTGAAACAACTACAAAAAAAACAACAATACATATTAATTAGGCTTCAAAGGCAATACAGTAGTCACCAAAAGAGTTATTTTTCTATTTGTCCCATTTTGAATTTGTTAAATATATTTGAAAATGAGATCCACATAGTGAATCTCTTTGTAGATAATTTAATATATTTTCCAACTTCTTTTGATTTGATTGAAGCTGAAAATATCAAAGACACGCGATCCTTTCTGGATCATAGCCAAGTTTATCCAGTAGATCAATGCAGTGTTGCTTAAATGGTCTAGGGCCTTGGATCATGATCACACAATTATCTCTAGGACTAGGGAGTGTGTGAAGTATTGATTATTAGCATACTTGCCCTTTGAAACCATAGTAGTCTGCTTTTGCCTGAGATAAATGCAGTTTAAGAATTAATTTTTATTAAAATGTTTAATAGGAAAAGATAAATGATTAAATTGAGTGATTTTAGATACATTAGAAAGAACTGGGTTGTATTTCATATTATGTGACAGGATTGATCTGGTCATTTCATCAAGCAATTCCTCATCTTCCTGTGATTAAAGAAGATATTTTATCACACAAATAATCATCAAATTGAAGAATGTTAATTTTTAAGTCGAAGTTGCACAGAAAAATCTTTTAGGTGCAAATTGACACTTCGAGTACAAACAATTGTTTTCTTTTTTCTTAGAATGTTTACTCTTTTGTGGTTGTGGAAAAGCAAATGAATCGCTGTTGGGTCTCTACTTGAGAGCACTCCCTGAATTAGTTATGAGAACGTGGTGATCGCGCTGTTATGGGCAATGATCCCGATTTTATCAAACTGACCTGTCTTGAAATCAGCTGAAAAACTGCACAAAAATTACAAAATATCTTAGACTAAACTCTAAAAGTAACAATTAAAAACTCTGTCTCTTATTAGGCTTACTTCTTCTTGTAAGTTAGCTTCCCTAATCCATGGTAGATGTATTACGTGTACAGATCTTCAATACCAATCAGAGTCCCACTCTGTTGAGAAGCAAACAAATAGAAAACTATTAAACTTTGGTTTTGCAATTTCCCCATTTAGTATCTTATTTTAGCTGAAAAAATCACAAAAAAGTTAATTCTTTTTTTATTAAGTACCTTCATTTTTAAGAGCTATGGAACCATTGGATTAGTATCTGTTGACTATTCATATGCATGTTTATCTAAGTCTTTGATGATACAATCTACATATCCTTTTTCAAATGGATCTCCAACAAGACTGTAAAATCGAGATATTTATTAATCAGAATTCGGGTTGAGAGTGAGCTTAATTGCCTATCCTACTCTATTTCCAATATGGAGATCTGGATTATCAAGGACTAGGAGGAATAAAGTAAAAAACTGTTATGCAAGGAAACTAACTAGACTTAAATATATTTGTATAATTCTAGGGAATTGTTGATTTTACAGAAGCGGAAATGATAATGATCTGAATTGATTTTAAACTTTGAAGCAAATCTAGCATTAATCGAGGGTGTTTGATGGTTCAATGCGCATTCAGATGGATGAAGCTAAACTAATGGGGAAGATAAAATGTAAGATAAAGAATTGGTCTTCAAAATACTTAAAAATAAGCTCAAATGAAGGGTTGTATTTTGAGTGTTACATAGATTTTAAATTGCTGTTGTGGAGGTTTTTGAAAGTTATTTCATGGGTTTTTAGGGATTAATAAGAATTATTAGTCAGTGTAAATGCTAAGAACAGCCTTAGGAGGAAAAATTTCAAGGGAATGTGAAGGAGACGAAGAACTCAGTTAATATTTATCAGAGAATAGATGGTGTGATTTCGAATTGAGAAAAAGTTTTATCTTTTTGCTTGAGGGGCAATTGTTTATCAGAAAAATAATAATAATAATAATAATATTTGGATTAATTAGGATTCCCTCCGGATATAAAACCAATCGATTTTCTGGCCAGAGAATCTTTTGATCATCTAAAATCATGAGAAAATACAACTCTCTAATCAAAAACAAATCTATTGCCATTCATCCACTGTAAGAGTCTAAATTACAAGGTAAATTCTTTTATTAAATAGATCGAAAATGCATCTAATTTTGTGTTAAGTCCTACTAAAATTGTTTTTATATGATGCGTTATGACATATAAGTGAGGAATATCTAAAATACCTTTAATCTTGTCTAACTCAAGTAACCACGGATTTCAGAATCTAATCTATTCTGCCATACTAATTTTATTAAAATGCACCTGAGATGATTGCATTGGGTGAGGTCAGCTTGTATTAAAAATCTTAAATGATGTGACAGTCAAAAGTAATTCTTAAAGACAGTGTCTATGATTTCTCAATTCTAACTTTTGGAAATAATAATAATCGTTAGGATATCTTGGGTATTTACGTGCAATTTACTTATTTTGGAAACATTTTTATTATGATATTTGTAAAGTGTATATGTTATCTGTGAATTCTGTAGAATATTTAAGATTAGAAAGTAAATTAGTATTCTATTATTTTTATCTCAATATTTTCTTTGAATGGAACATCTACCTTGTAGAAGTTGATGAAGCACTTCAAACAAGCACATAATCCTTTAATTTCTTCAAGTATTTTCAAATGAAATTCACAATATAGTATTCTTCAAAAATGTTCTAATGTTTGAATATAAAATAATCTAATGTTAATCTCCCCAAGTTTCTTGCAATATTAACTATTCATCCTAAAGCAAAAAAGTATTTCTCAAATTACAGAATTTCCTTTGGTTTGAATGAAGAGTTTTAATTCTTTGGGAGGATTTTGGATTCTTTTCATAATAGTTTTATTAAATCCGAATAGATTAAATGGAATTGAATACCAAAGAAACAAGCGCATCTTGCTCCATCCCTGTGTCAACCACCAGACATGAGGAAACATGGAGAAGATACTAAGTCATTTTTTGAGAACTAACGAGCTCTGCCATCCAAACTCTGCTCACTCACTTTAGACTTAAATGCTAGGTATTCAATTCGCTTAATAGGCGGAATAAATCAAAATGTCTTCCTTCTTTGAAGGAAAAAACATTTGGAATCCATTAATGTTTTAGTAAACCAGAAGCACTGTTAGTAACCATCGTTTCATGTGAGATTTACCATAAATATTGGAGAATTTGATGACTGAAGGCAGGATAGAGCGGATGATAAAATAAAGGAAATAATGAGAAAATAGGGCTGCATTTTTTTACATAAAATTCTGTCGAAAGAGAATAGTTTCCCCATTATCAGTTTTTAAGCATCCAGCAGCCCTTAATCATCATATCCCTTCCGCTTAAAGCCTCTTCAGACTCTTCCCAATCCTGTTTTCAAAAATACATTAAACAAATAAAAAAAAACTAATCATTTTTCTACACTATTTAACATATCAATATCCATATTCTATCATACATATTTGGGCCATGTCTGAGAAGCTCTGAAGCTGCATATTTTTCAGCTAAAGAAGATCCAGCAAGGCAGAAATGTATTAGATACTTTGAATAGAGAGATATTTTTCATACAAAAAAAGAGAGAAAATTCATAAATAAAAAACAAAGAAATAAAAACATAAATTCAATAAATTCAAATTTCAAATAAAATAATCCTCTCCAAAAAAAATAAAACAAATAATTAAACTAAGAGAGAGATATATTTATTTTTAATAATCTATTGAGTTCACGTGTTTGAGATAGAGAATCCTTTTAATTTACAATTTTCAATTGGGATTTGAGTATTGAAATTTTACTTGGTTTTGAAGTTATGCACAAATAATGCAAAAAAAAGAGGAAATTTCTTTAGTTATTATTATTATGTTTTACTTATTATTTCAATAACATTTACTTGTTATCAATTACAAAGCTATTGATTTCTTGTTCATAGGACTTTAGGTGAAACCTTAAATTCTATCTGCCGACATTTTATACATAAAAATACAAAAAACCACATCAATTTTCAAATCCTTTCTTTTTTTTAATTCAATTCTTAGCATAAGCCTATTTATTTCATATTTGAATGCCTTTCAGATTCAATAATCTTATAATTATCCTTTGATTTGTTCGCTTTCAGCCATCAAGGCAATCGCAAGTCTGTCTGTTGTCTCTCTAATCTGTTAAACAAATTCATGAATCAGTTAGCATGCCAATATTGCAAGAAGATAGCTTCTTTTTGATGTAAAATCTATGCGGAATGTTCTTGAAACTCAAACAAACACGCATATCAGTTTTAACATTTTGAATTCATTGTTACTCTGAAAACTGTTTGCTCTGATTCTGAAGCTAGTCTTTCATATTCAGCTAATCTGTTCTTCATTTCAACAACTTTTTATTTTCTTTACTATAAAATGGTCTCTTTGGCTTAAATTTCATCTGATTTTTGCTTCAATATCCCTTTCTCTTTCTCTAACCTGCCTAAAATGTTCGTCCTCTCAGCTTTTAACTAAGAAATCGCTTTGTAAAAACAGTTAATGGTTAAAATAAAAACTAAACAAATGAATTCATTTTCTTTTTTCATAGCAAACAGCATCATATGCATCCATTTAAAGCATAACTAAGCATGCATAAGAAATTACTTACTTTGCTTGAGATTTCCTAAAGAGTCTTGATCCATGAACAGTATTACTAAATATTGAAACTAAGAAAAAATAATCAAACAGTGAAAATTATCTTTGAATGGGAGGAAGAAATTTTTAATTATTTTTCTTGCAAAGTACATTGATTTTAGAGATTAATTGTGGTGGATTTAGGCAAATTGTTGCATTGATACAATGAAATTTCACAAAAGATGATAACTAATTTTCTCTCTCAAAATAAACTCTCAAATGTATAACCAAATGACGAAAAAGGAAATAAACTAAGTTAAGACTATGCAATAGCTATAAAATCACTCTACAGTATATGTATTTAGTGTTTGGAAATTAGGGGATGGAAGATATTAATGAATTCGATTGAGTGCAAATTCTCTAATTGCTAATTAAATACTTTTCAGTTGACAGGGTGGCTAATTTAGAGGTCGGAGAGTTCTTGCGGTTAGTTGAGCTGATAAGACTGGAAAACAATGCTACTCTTGTCCACTTAGGATCTGAAATTAGGTTGCTTCTCCAGCATTTATTGCATTTCGTCTTGTATTTTCTGCTAGTTTACATAATCCAGAGTGTTGCTAAAGCATCGTTTGAGTTTAGGCTTAGTAGCAGAAACAGGTGCATGGTTGATTGTTCCTTCTGCAGTCTGTAAAAGAGGGTTTAATTGCTGTTGGTTTTAAACATATTAGAATTGATTGATATTCGATGGAACTTAAGCAGTCTCCACAAAGAGTTTTTCTGTTTTAGTTTTTTCTATCTACTGATAGAGATCCTTTGCCATTTAGATCATGTAGCCTTGAGCATCTACACGAGAATATGTTCCATCTGCAAATAGCTATTATTTCCTTTCTTGCTCGAATTTGAAGTCTTCATTGTTGACTTGCATCATTGATTTCTAAATCTAGCTCGGGATCTTGGAGAGTTAAGTTAGACAAATATTTGCCTGCTGGTTTTTAATCTTCAGGATTCTCTCAGCGTCATAGCTATTTTCGTTCTATTTATAAAAAATAACAGGAAATTATTGCAAACTTGAGTATGACAAATTTGGTGATCTTGATAAGAAAACATTTTAAAGTTATTTTAAAGACCATAATGATTTTTATCCTACATCTGATGGCAAGGCTGAGCGATTCGGTGACTGTGGGCTCTTTCTGCTGGAGATTATATCCACATGTTTTTTGTAGTAATCCTTATAAAATTCGAAGGCATTGACAATTTTGGTCCATTTTTCCTCAAACATGAAATGAGAATTCACAAGAATTTCGTTTCGAGAGGCAAGTTCATCATTAGATCTTTTTAACCCTTCATTTTGGATCGAAAGTGTCTTATTCAATAGCATTTCTCTGCTGAAATTTCTTCTGGTCACATCTATTTCCTTCTCTAGTCTGTAAAAAAAATCAGAGTATTTCGTTTAGGTTCGCAAATTCAAAGAACTTACTTTTTGATCTTCTCCAGGAAAAGCTGAACATTTCCAGATTAAGATTCCTTGATTTATTGTTAAGCTGTTGATTTTTTGGCATTCATCTCCATGATCTACTTTGCTCTAGTCAAATCTAATTTTGGAATGGCAAGCTAAATCGGATTTGGCTTTGTTTCCTCTTATCCGACATTTGTTTCTGGCCCTGAGTTAGCTAAACCAGTTGTGGCTCGTTCCACGTTAATGTTCTTTTCGCATTTATCCGGAAGCTGATCGAAGGAGTACTCTTCATCATCATTCTCGTCGTCGCTTTCGTTTGGATTTTTATTCATTTTTTGATGAACTTTTTTCAACAAAATATTGTAAAAAAAATAACCATTTTTTAATTAATAATTATGTGAATCTTAAAGTATATCTTACATTTCATGAGCATTTGAGTATTTGGGCCATTTGAAGATGAAGGAGCAGTCGATTGAGAGTCAGGATATGACATTCTTCCAAGAGGATATGAAGCTTGCAGAGTTGTTTTCAGTTTAATGACTTCGTTACTAAGCGACTAAATGTTTTCAAATGTGATTAAAATAAGCAACAAGAAAGAATTTCAATAAAACTAATTCTCTT